>ENA-ORLW01001010-ORLW01001010.1-human-gut-metagenome-genome-assembly--contig:-NODE-1010-length-35235-cov-3.853177_pt1 | contig 35235 bp, 29 predicted proteins | sample MGYA00243017_ERZ508829 | MGnify/ENA primary metagenome ERZ508829 (study PRJEB26277, sample SAMN04329776) | human gut metagenome | biome: human-associated habitat | host: Homo sapiens | place: USA...
TAGACTTTTACAGTTTTTAAAAGCCATCTGACGAATAGCTTTTAAATTGGACGAACTTGATACTAATGCATTTTTTAAAGAAGTACAATTTCTAAAAGCACAACTGTCTATCGTTGTAACAGTATTAGGAATAGAAATAGAAACAAGAGATGAACAATTCTCAAATGTTGACGATGATATTAAAGTAATATTCGGCAAATAGGCACCGCTTAGTTTTGTACATCCACTAAACATACCTGAAGAAGTAGATTTGACTGCAGTATTTCTTAAATTAAATGTAGTCAAATTAGTACAATTTTGAAATGCGCCAGTACCTATTCCTGACAGATTTACAAACGAAGTTGCAGAAAATGTTCCTAGAGATGTACATCCTTTAAAGGCATAGTGACCTATACTTTTTAATGAAACAGGTAAATTTATTTTTGATAATAAAGTGCAATTTTGAAATGCGTATGGACCTATCGAAGTTACTCCGGACGGTACTGTAATTGATGTAATCTTCTTTATGTTAGTTCCTTGAACACCATACCCTGTCGATAAAGCTATTGCTTTAACTTTATAACCGTTTAATGTACTCGGAAATACCAATTCCGTATCGTTTCCCGAATATCCGGTAATCGTGACGAATGATCCTTCACTGTCACTGCCTACCACATAACTAAAATCTTTACTTGAACTTGCCGATGCAGTAATTGAATTTGTTTTAAACAAAACAGACGACTCACCAATATCAGTTGATATCGATACTGAAAATAAGATAGTCAAAGATGACATAATAACGGCAATTCTTTTTAACATTTTCATTATAATACCTCCATTACAATTTAATGTCCTGCTTGACATATTTAGATTAAAAACTTTTAACCCGTAATAATATTTTTATAAACAAAGTTCTACTTTTCAATACCTATTTCGTGTTTGGTAGCAATTAATTCGCAACTGGTATGTTTGTAAATATTATATTTATATTTTTAAGTACTATAATATAAATATAATATCTACTTGAATCATATCATATTTCACACAATAACAATCCAATCCCCCCTGTTGCGCAAATATCTTCCCTGTTACGCAAAAAAACTTGTAATATATCCATAATAATGTATAATGTCAATGTAAACCATTGTTTACCAGTATTTTAAAAAGGAAGGTATTTTTATGAAAAGAAAACTATCAAAACTAATATCCATTTTAATTGCCGTAGTGATTGGCTGTTCATTGGCAACTTTGCCGCCTATAACAGCCGAGCAGGAAGAAATCTTCGGAGAGGGTCTGATACCGGAAACTGAAGAAGAGCTTGAAGCCTTTGCAAAAGAATTTGACCAATCAGATTTTTCTATACCAAATAATGCACGATTCACATTACCCTCTAGTGTAGATTTAAGTACAAGTCCTTGTTTTCCGCCAATAGGCAATCAGGGAAGTATAGGATCATGTACAGCATGGGCTTCAACCTATTATCAATATTCATACGAAGTTAACATGCTCAATAATGTGAATTCCGCTGCTGACAGAGTAATTTATTCACCAAAGTGGACATATAACAACATTAACCGTGGCATTGATAAAGGATCAACTTATATTGATGCTTATAAGCTTCTTAAAAATCAGGGAGCACTCACACAATCACAATTTCCTTATCCTACTTCAACATCAAATTATAATATTCATGAGCTTCCTACATATGCGAATGCAGTCAACGATATGCGAGATGCTTTAAACACCCGATTAGTTTCTTTTTCATCTGTAAGCATTCCTGAAAGTGGTGTTTCAATGACTAGAAACAACAGTGAATTGGCAAAAATAAAACTTATTCTTAATGGACAAAAAGTATTAACATTCCAGACTTGGAATGACTTTAATTATAAATACGGTACAGGAAACTGGAGCAATACCAAGCTTGTGTATAGGTGCTATGATTCAAACGGAAGTTCTCACGCCATGACTGTAGTCGGCTATGATGACAATGTAACCTGCGACATTAACGGTAACGGTGTAATTGAAGAAGGAGAAAAGGGTGCATTCAAAGTAATAAATTCGTGGGGATTAACAAATACCGGAGCAAACAACAGCGGAGTTATCTGGATAATGTACGATGCTTTAAACTGGACAAGTACAAATAATTTAGATGAAAATCTATTCCAATATAAAAGAAGGCCTGCAATGGGAACAGGCAATAAAAATGTATTTAACCTTATTCATGTAGGACACAAAGATGTTGCATTAGTTGCGGAAGTCAGCTTTTCTACAAACCGTAGAAATCAAGTTCAAATTGATCTTGGAAGAGGAATGGATACAAGTAAAAATGATTTTAAAACACAAACTTTATATGGTTCATTTAACGGAGATAAGAGTTTAGATGTTGCTTATGACGGAACAATGGTATTTGATTTTGGAGATTTAGCTGATAAAATTTTTGATTACTATTGTGGTTATTATTGGCGAATTTATTTAAAAGATGCTTCGAGTGATTCAAATAGAACAACTATTAAGGGCATGAAAATTACTGATGACAAAGGAAATGTTATAAATAATTTAAGCGGAACTTTTAAAGTTGACGGAAGCCAGTATGCACCGATGGCTAAAATCGATTTAGAAAAAGGTGATATGAACTATGACAGAGCTTTATCATATGATGACTATAATGTATATGGCTATCATCTTTTCGGCAGTCGAAAGCTTTCATACTTACAGCGTAATTTAGGAGATCTGAATAGTGATGGAGCAATTACAACAGATGATATGAGTATTTTTACACCTATATTACGAGGAACTGTTTAATAACATTATTTATATACTTAATTTACCCAAACCATCGTAAATATTTATAAGAAAATATGCCGTCAGTTTTAAAGCTGACGGCTTTTCCTGTTAAACGAAAACCACCGGTTGTATCAGAGGACTTCATACGAAAATAAAGCAAGCACTACCCATGCAGTACTTGCTTTACAATGGCTCCCCAAAAGCTTAAGTCATTGGAAGTAAAATAAATGTGAAAGCAACTGCAGAAACATTCCAATGACTTTTAAAGGATGCTTCGCACTCTTGCAGATAAATAATACAAAAACAAAAGAAGCACTGCAATAGTAGTGCTTCTTTTGTTATGGCTCCCCAAGATATAAACAAAGAGAACTTTTTATATATAGAAATGCTGTGTGCTTTATAATATATAATTGTTACATATAGATAAGAACGACATAACTCCCTTACAGTCAATATAAATAAAAACACCCTTTAATTTAACAGTAATTGTTCGAGTCTTAAGGTCATTTCAAAAATCAATTAAGTATCTAATGGATAATATTTCATAAATTTTGGTTCTTTTATTAATCCATTTTTATTTCCTTCACACTCAACAATTATTGCATATTCTTGATCTTTTACAATATTTTTAATTTCTTTCAAATTGTTCGATAAAAAACTTGCTCCACCATAACATCCAATAGATCTACATCCACTAATTAAAATAATCCTTTTATCTTTATCTTTAGGATTTTTAATGTTAAGAATTAACGCATAATCTTTTTCAAAGTACTTATCATCTCCCTTAGATATTACAGCTTTATAATTAGTTATTTCATTATTACCTGTTGAATAGACAAGATTATTGTTTTCATCATATGAAAATGGTAACCTAACATCATTTGAAAAAACGAGGTTTTTAGTTATTGAATTATGTACAGGTCCACCAATAAGTATTAAATTATTATAAAACTCCTCTATAGGATAATTTTCAAAATCAATTCTTGCCATTTTATATGGAAGGGACTTATTGATTTTATATACATATCTAAACATAGAATTAATCTCGCCTATAGCCATATGTTCAAATGGATATCCTAAATCAGCATATTCTTCTTTATCATATTGATTAGGATTGGCGGTATAACAAACGACATTAGAAAAATCATCATTAATTTGATTTTTAGCTATTAATAGTTTTCTTTTATATATACATGCTAATACTTTTTTTCTAAATGACCGAAAAGAATACATTCCGGCAGCACCAACAACAGTACAAATTAAATTAAGTAAAACATCACATATAAAATTCCATAAACCATACATACTAAACACCCTTTCATAATAAATTTTTTCTGATTTAGCTAGAACTGTTTTTGTCTTTTAAATTTGCAAATCACCACCTAATAACTTTTTTATAAGTTAATTAAGATAAAAAAACATTTGCATTATATATATAAGTAATATTAAAAAGTTAAATCTTATTAAATGTCAAGTAATACTAAAAATTTGTATTTAACATTGATTTTTTTGTACAATTGCATAAAAAAAACAGTTTGATTTTAGAACAATACATAATTTTTATCCTACTATAATTACTGCACATACCTCTTATCATTCTCCTGTTTCATCTGCATATAATATTCCTCTAATCTTGCACCGTTTACAGTCATACTCTCACCGTTACTGTTATAAATCTTATAATCCTTATCATCTATAATGAACGCCGTATTGTAGCCGTACTTGTTATTAAATGTCGTCAGCTCCTTGTCAAGATAAATAAAAGTATTAGTATAAGGAATACTCACATACCAGTGTGTATTGGTAGACTTAGAATAATCAATACGATTATTTCCGAACTTTATATTATGTATATACATACCACTCTTTATAAGTTTTTCTTCTTTTATTATGTTTAGATCAAAAAGCTTGTTTTGTAAATCTTTTGTTTCGGTTCTTACTTTATTTACTGCAAACCTTACATCTCTTGCAGCACTGATCAGCTGCTTAGCTTCTTCAACTGTTTCTATTTTCAAATTCTCTTTAAGTTTTAAGAATATTTTTTCATCTCCCGGAACTTCATAATTCTCATCAATGAATTTGTAGTATTCACAATACTGATGAGTTTTAAATAATCTAATAAACTCCTGTGCTTTGTCGGCTTTATCTAGTATAAGGTTATATTTGTTTTCAATCTTATTCACTTCAATATTGTTTTTATGTATCTTAGCATTTATATTTTCTATTGTCCCGGTTAAATCCTCATATGAGTATATACCATTTTCCGATAAAACATCTAAATCCTTTTTAAGCTGATAAAAACGACAAATTTCTTTATAGCGTGTTTTCTGAAACTCCGTGTATTCTTTTTTGACATCTCTTGTAGATTCAATGGCATGTTTGCTCTCGACTGCCTTTTCATATCTAACTTTACCGATTCCATCATCTATCGGAGTTATATCAGGTAATATATAAGGTTGATCCCGATTCATAAAAAACCTGTGCAAGCCTTTTTCGGAATATTTTTCACCTAAAGTATTAAGCCGCAGAAATTTTTTCATTCCTGCGGCTTTAACTGATAAATATTTTCCTCTGCTCCTTATCTCGTATCCTATAGCTGCAAGGTTCTCAATAAGTTCTTCAAAGGTTAAGCTTTCTTTTAAAAGTTCGTCAATATCGTTCTTAACATTCTCAGTCCATGTCATTGACTTCCACTGATAGTAGTAGTCATTGTTTTTCCTTATAGTTATTTTATGCTTTGGCATTACATAGCAGCCGTATTCTGATGCAATCATATCAGAAGCTTCTTTGTATCCGTATAGTCCTTCTTTTTCATTAGAAAGCCTGTCCTCAAGTTTTCGGCCGTTTAAATTCATTGCACAAATAGCAATATGATTATGCAAATGTCCTTTATCAATATGAGTTGATACTACGCACTGAAATGTAGGGTATATCTTTTTACATAATCTTAAACCTATTTCATTTGCTTGCTCAGGAGTTATTTTATCTTCAGGGCAAAAACTTTGAATTAGGTGATAAGCAGCTCGTGAACCTTTGTCTTTCCATTTTGTTCTGTTGTTTTCCATTTCAAATTCAGCAGTGTACACATTGCAGTTAAATGCACTTACAAGCTTTCCGCCCTCTGTTTTTTCATCATTCATTATATAAGTAAGTAGGTTATGCACACTTCCGTGGTGTGCCTTTCTTTTTGTATATGGCATTTTAATTATCTCCTTCTATGTATTTATTTAATTCCTGTTCTAACTCCAGATACTTTTGATGAGCAAGCTGAAGCTGACTGATTTTAGTTTCCAATCCTTCTAAATCAGATACTTGAAAAAAGTTTCTCTTTGCTTTGCCTTTTTTCTCAAGGATTTTATAGTCAACCTTTTCTTTAGTTGTTTTTTTCAAAGATTTAGTCTGCGAATAAACCATGTATAAAATATGTTGCAAATTTTCTCTTTCTTCATCAGACATATGTGTGTCATACTTGAGTATTCGCCTTACCTCTTTTGTAATCTTCTTCATTTCGGTTAAATATTCGTTGTACTCTTTTAGCAGCTCTTCGATTCCTGTCGGTATTATCTGAATGACAGTTTCATAGAGAGCAGCATCTCTTAAATAATATGATAAGCACTTGTATCCGTAGAGTTCCGCTTTCTGTTCTAAAAGTTCTCTTTCAATTGGCGACAGCCAAAGTCTGAATTGTCTTCTTTTATTATTCTTATTCATTATGCAAACCTCTTTTAATTCATTAGCTTAAAATCATTGTATGGCAGTCCGGCTTTCATACAGATTTTTGTCAGTTCCATTTTTCTTGCTTCTAGTACTTTTAAATACTCTTTCTTTTCTCTGAAATTCATTCTATTGAAATCTTTATAATGAAAATCAGGATAAAAAATATTGTTAGTTCTGCAGAACTGCTCATACCACAGAACACGATTTAAGAAAAATTCTATCTCTGCATTTATTGCAGACTTTTTATTTTGCCGAAAGTAAACTTGTTCTAGCCACATAACACCTTCGCTAATAACATAGTGATATTGTTTTCTTGCAAGTTCACTTCTCCATTCACACTCTTTGTGACGCTGCTCCATTCTGAAGACAGCTACTTTTAATTGATTCATTGTTATTTCATTCCCGTAATTATTCTTAATACCTTTTAAATGAAGATACTCAAGGATTTCTCTATAGTTCATAAAGAAAAGTTTTCGTTTTGTATCACTGCTTATCTGTGGCATTTCACACCCCTCCTTTACTTGAAAAACACTGCGTAGCAGTATGGAACAGCGAAGCTGTTCCCAAAGCTAGTTTCACTTTGTGAAACTTAGCTTTGCCAGCGTGGTGCATTGCACCCTGCTGTTTAGGGGCAAAGCCCCTAAAACCCCGTAGCTCTCCGAGGGAATATTCATTTTTTTGGTGCAGTGTTCAATAAAAAATTATAATACAACAAAAAAAGGATAACTCATAAATGAATTATCCTTATAAAAAAATATTAAATTGTAACTTCAAATTCCTCTTCTTCAATCAACTGATTTTCTATATTATCATATTGCTTTTGAATGTATTCTTTACACTTTTCTTCAAGTAAAGAATAGTCAGCACATAATCTTTTGAAGAAAATATAATCCTTGTCATTAGGATTGTTTAATACTTTGAAAACATTTTCGGTCTTTGCAATTAGACTGTTTATATTATGCTTTTTTCTCAAGAATACAATCTCTTTATTCAAATAATCACTGTGCTTTTCGTGCGAAATATCAACCATATGTACTACATTTTCATTCACGGGGATCATATTATTTATCGTAAGCTGAGATATAGTTCTTTCTTTATCTTTTATATTTACAGTGAGCTTCGGACTTCTTTTCTTCACCTTGCTAGTTAAAGGAATACAGTAATCAACATCATTGTCACTCACCAATATTCCAGTGTATTTTCTATCAGATTTAAGTCTGACATTTTTATCAAAGCTACATAAATATTCTAAATAATGTCCGTCTACTTCATAAATTTTTAAGCGTTTATCTTTAAGTTTCATTACAAACTCCTAAAATTAAGAAAGCCGCAATAATGCGGCTTTCATCTTTAATCTTCCACTAAAGCAGGAACTCTCTCATCTTTAATCTTCCACTAAAGCAGGAACTCTCTCATCTTTAATCTTCCACTAAAGCAGGAACTCTCTCATCTTCGGATAAATTCTTATCCTTTATTAGTATACTCAATTCAAACAAAAAAATGATTTTTAAAATCTTTTTTGTTCATTTATATTATATCATGCATAAGATTTTTGTCAATGTTTTTTCGAGCTTTTTCTTTTAGAAACCGACTTTACTTTCGCTTTTTTAGTTTGCTTTTGTTTTACTGTTCCGAATGTTTTGGCTTTGGTTTTTGCAATAAAATTATTTTTTGCAGTTGTAGTTTGATATGGTTTTGCATATGCTACAGTCGTTGTTTGAATATATGTTTTCACTTTTTTTACTTTGGCTTTTGTAGCCTTAACTTTTTTTATTTTTGTTTTTTTAGGCTTCGGTAATACTTTTTTATTAGCAGTTGTTTTCTTAACTGTTACTGATTTTGAAGTAGTATTTAAAGTATTATATGATAATGTTTGTGTTGTTGAAGGTGCTGTTGGATTATTTGGATCATTAATCACAAAGCATTTAACATCCACTTTTGCTTCATTGCCATAAAAATCTTCTGCAATTGCTTTTATTTTATACTCACCTATTTGAGTTGTATCAACTTCTGATGTGTCTAGTGTGATGTCTTGAATTTCGGATAAATCTGTTACTTTAAAAAGATATAAATAGTCTTCAGTGAAAATATCTGAATTAACTAACACTTCAATTTTTTCAGGTGCTGTAATCTGAGGCGATGTTGTGTCTTCAACCTTCACCGGCAAAGTTATTTCGTCATTAAACGGAAGATGAAAATATTTCAAGTAATTTATCTTACAATTTTTTTTGATTTTTAATTCATATTCACCTATTGCCGGGTATTGCTTGCCCCTTTCATTTTGAATATTACACTCAATTTTTATATCATCATTTGATAATTTCCCTGATGAAAAATCAATAATTTCTTCAAGCTGCGGTTTAAAACTCTCACCGTATTCAACAGCTATCTCAGTATTTTTAACTAATATTTGATTTTTCTTGTATGTATACATTAAAGATAATATTATAAAAAATACGACTGCAAAAACACTTAACATAATGATAAAGTGTTTCTTTCTCTTTTTATTTTTATAATATGCCAGCAGTTCTTCCTGCTGTTCTTTTGAAAAAATGTCTTTCATAAATTAATTCTCCTTCACGCTTTTTATTTGGTCTAATGTCATACCGCCGCCTTTTTTAATATAGATTTGTTCGGCTTTGGTTATATCGTTTATTGATACCTTTGGCATTACTTTTATGACAGGCAAGCCCATAAGCTCAAGCTGTGACTGCATATATTCGCCTTCGGCTTTTGCATCCTTAACAGCCGGATTATGCTTATATTCATTTGCTTTTGTTTTCTTTTTCCATGGCTCATACAAATCTTTGTAGTCAGGATGTTTTTTTAATTTATACACCTTTGAAAAGAAAAACCCTATGTTTGCTATGTACAAAAGACAGTTTCCTTTTCCTAACTTAGCAAGTTCATCTAAGGTTGCAAGTTCTCTGCCGACCACATCCCAATTTTGATTAGAGCTTCCTTGCCGTGCAAAAGTTCTGCCGCTTGATTTTTTATACCATGTCTTTTTGCCTAACAAAGATACATAATAGTCAAGCGTTTCTTTAGAGTTACTTCCCAAAAATATATTTGTGTCACAACAGTCAAGTATTGTTTCCCATGTATCTTTATACATCTTCTTAAGCTGTGATAAAGACTGAAGACAAATGACTATTCCTACATTAAGTCCTCTGACATATGCAAGCTCTTCCTGGAATAACGGTATTTCACCTAACTGTGCGAACTCATCCAAGTACATATCAAAAGGTGTAGCCAATTCTAATCCGCTGTTAAGACCATTTGCACATCTTTCAGCATTGCTGTCAATCATTTGGAAGATTTGTGTGTACATAAGTGAAGCAATAAAGTTGAATGTATTGTCAGACGGTTTTGTTATAACGAAATATGCTACACGGCCGTTCTTGCTTCTTTTAATACTCTGTGCATTTACTTTTTCCAAATCTTCTGAATTAATAGGCATACCTATTCTGTCAAGTTCCATATCATCAGTGTCAGTTAAATCAGCTACTTCTTTAATATTAAAGCAGCTCAGTCTAGCCGTTGCAGTCATTATAATTGTTGACATCATTTTCTTAGATTCAGCAGCTACTTTAAAATGCTTATACTGTTTAACAGCTATATGATTACTTCCGTATTTTGTTTCAAAAAGCTGAAACAACCTATCCAGTTTTGACATTCCTGAGCTATCAGGAGAAGCGTTTCGTATGAGTTCTAACAAGGTTGTAAAGTTCTGCTTTTGCGGTCTGTCTTTAAACTCTTCAAGTATATAATAAAAAAGAGATTGAAGGAACAGCAGCTCACTTTTTTCCCAAAACGGATCTCCTGTTTGAGTATCTATCATATCAGACTTTGTATTTTTCATAATACAATTAATCAGTATCATAACATCATCTTCTTTTATAGATGTTGTTTCAGATATTGTTTCTTCTGACATGAATTTTTCAAGCTCGCTGTCTGATATAGTCTTTTTTACCTTCCTTATGTACATGAAAGGATTATAATGATTCGATAAATTCTTTTTATCTAAGTTTAAAACCTTAATGTCATAGCCTTTCCTTATAAGGCTCATTCCGCAATCCCTGAGAAGCTCTCCTTTTGGGTCTGTGATACCCAAGGTTCCGGTAGCATTTAAAATATTTGGTTTAAACACATATCGGCTCTTTCCTGTTCCCGGTCTGCCTATCATAATAATGTGCCTTGTCATTCCTGATACCTTCATATTTTTGCTTATCTGTTCTGTTGCAGTAAGTATAATGTTATTTTCAAATTCTTCAGATTTCATATGTTTAAGCACTGATGGTCTTTGCCATTCAGCACTGCCATATGTGTATTCCTGCATATTTTTTTTGTTTTGAAGTCTTACACATTCATAGATCATGAACGCTATAATCGTTGCAAAAATTGAAACCTTTATATTCTTTCGACTAAAAATTAACGGCGTGCTGAGAATATACAAGCTGCTCAATGTTTCATTGAGCATTTCAAGCTTAAATTTTCCGCCGCCGTTATCGATTGCAGTCATTAATCTCATAACAAAGTAAAAAACAAAAAGACCTATTATTATGAGTATAACAATAGGTCTTTTTTTCTCTTTTTTAACAATCATTATTCATCATCTCCAATCTCTTTTTCTTTGTCATCAGAAACCTTGTCATTTAATCTATCGACAACTGCCTCAATGATTTCTTCCAACTTATCCTTTGGTTCTTTTTCCTTTTCTTCCTTCTCAGTTTTTTGGTTGTCCTGTTTATATTTTTGATCGAACTCCTTTTTATTCATTAAAATATCATAAGTGTTTGTATCGATATTAGGCTTTATAACGCCATACTCTTCAAGCTGCTTCATTAAATCCTTACTTCTTGAAAAGCTTATGTTGAGTTTTCTCTGCAGAGAAACTGTTGTTACATTTCCATCCTTGATAATGTCATGTGCAGCCTTTTGAAACATGCTGTCATACTTTTCTATTTTGGTTGAAGAGGGATTGCTTCTCGCTTTTGCCTGCCTTTCATATTCATATTCGTCCTCTGCGGTATTATTTTTTTTTTCAAATTCATAAACATTGTTTAACTGCTTTGGATTTATTGAAAGTATAGTTTCTTTATCATTAACAATTTTCATTTTATAATCAGCACCCATAAGCTTTTCCGAATATAAATCTATAGAAGATGTAGGTATAATAACTTCTCTTTGACTTTCAATTTCTTTGGAAAATATACCTGTTACAGTTTTATCACCATAAGCACTTATTGTGCCGTTTGATATACCGCATTTTTCAATATAATCCTTTATATCTTCACAGCTAAAATAAATTGAATATGTATCAGAACCGTGCTTTTCTGTGCTTTTCTCATCATCTGACTTTTCATCAGTAATAACTTCATTTTCATCAACACCGAACACCATATTGTTTTCTTTTAGAATAGTGCTTATTCTTTCATATTCATTTTTATCAACATTATGTACAAAGTAATTGTTTTCAAAATGAGATATATCTATTGTTCCATTAGCCATAAAATCCTGTGCAAACTCTTTAATCTCAGATATATTCATATCAAAGCCATGTTCTTTTATGAAATCCACTGCTACCTTTGTCTTTTCGTCCTGGTTTTGTAGATCATCCATAATTCCCAATCTTTGATTTTTAATATGAGCTATAATATCCGCTGCCCAACTTGCACGAGCAGCATTAAAAGCAACCCTATATTTATTACCTTTACGGCTTTCAATAGTTTCTTCTCTTTGTTTTTTGTGCTTTTCAAGTTGTTTTTCATAGTGCTTATGTCGCATTTGGTAACGCTTAGGGTGTCTTGCTTTAGTTATATTTATTTTTTCAATTTTTTCATTGTGTTTTATAATTTTTCTTTGCTTAGCAATGGAAGTACCCTTTTGAAAATGTTCTTTATCCTCTTGGTTATCTTCTGTTTTCCATTCGTAAGCAGTCACATAAACACCGTTCTTTTCAGCATTAGAAAGAACATACTCCATCTCTTCATAAGATAAACCGCTTATATTTTGAACCTGTTTAGTCGGTCCATCCTTCTGCACCGCTTTAAATCCATCCCTATGTTTTAAATAAGTATCTCTGCCTTTTTTTATTGAAAAAGACAATCCTACCTTAAATAAACGCTTTAAAATCTGCCATGATTTACTCATGAATTTTGATAAAAAACGCTGTATATCTTGTCCTAAGTGCATAGCGTCTTGTTTGTTATTTACATCCACTGTTTATCACTCCTTTTACTTAATTATTGTCATTTCATCTTCTTTTTGTGAAATGCTTTTTTCACTTGATTTTTCTTTATCACTGTTCTTTTCAATTTCTTTTCCCGGCAATGCATAGTTTTCAGGTGTAATCTTTATTTCTTTATTCATGTTATTAAAAACTACAACTTTATTAAATTCTTTTCTCTCGCTTGATACATATTCGCTATCCTCTTTGATGAGCCTTGGAATGTCATCAGGAGAAAAAGCTTGGCCGTAATTAATAAATGCTATGTTACCTTTTTTAAAAAACCTAAGTGCGTCTCTTTTTTCCTTTTGAGAGTTTGTTTTCAAGAACAATGAATCGTACTCGTCTAAGCTATCGGCTATAACGAGTTCAGAAAACAAATCAGGTTTCTCGGAAAACATTTTTTTCATATCCTTAGGTGTTGTTTTTTTTAACTGTTCAACTACCTTCTTTTTTTGTTCTTCGTTAAGATATATCTTTTGTTTTGTCTTATATTTATCTATACAATATGCATTACTCAGAAACACCTCAAATTTATCTAAATCAACTTTATTTTGACTTTTGTATTCAGGCAGCTTCATAATATATTCCGTTATAAACTTATCTGTCTGTATTGAACCATCATCAGATAAATACTTAGATAAACCCTTAACAATAGTATTTTCATCATAACTTTCCTTACAATAGTTCATCAGTGCTTTGTCGCCTTTGCTTTCAGCGTAATTTTTAATTAAAGACTTTATGCAAGTGTTGAATATAAGGCTTTTAAAATTTTCAACCTTGTCGTTCTTAATTGTATTTTCTTCCTGAAGCTTGACAGGGTGAATAACCTGTTCATACTCTTCCTTGCTTATATCTGAATTGTTTAGCACAAAATCTCTGTACATAAGTTCTTTTTGTGAGTTATTTAAAAAACCGTCTTTATGCGACTGTTTATATACTGAATAAACAGAATCCGCATTGACGGTTTTTCCTTCAAAATATTTATGCTTCATCATAAAGTCAAAAGCACTTATTCTTGTATCAGTTATTTCTTCAAGCTGTTTTCCTGATGTCAGAAAATCTCCAAAATCTTTTAGATTGCCATTAAGCTTGCTTGTATCATATACATAAGCATTTATATCATTTTCATATAGCACCGGTATAAGCTTGAGCATAGTATCTCTGCCGGCTTTATCATTATCAAGTGATAATGTTACTTCACAATTCAGAGATTTTAACATATTTATCTGATAATCGCTTAAAGCTACGCCCATTAATGCCACTGCATTAGGCATACCCATTTCATGAGCTGATATAACATCAAAATATCCTTCAAGTATAACTATATTATTTCTTTTTACAGCTTCTCGGCTGGCATTATTAAAGTTAAACAATATTTTGCTCTTATTAAACAAAGGAGTTGCAGAAGTATTTAAGTATTTAGGAGTTCTATCGTTAGCTTGATCCGGAAGAACTCTTCCGCCGAAACCTACAGGACGACCGTATTCATCTGAAATAGGTACTAGTAGTCGATTCCCGAATACCTCATAATTTTTACCTTGCTTACCGGTTCTTATTAGATTTATATCAATCAATTCATTTAAAGTATATCCTTCGTTCTTTATAAGTTCTCTTACAAAAGAATTTCCGAACTCAAAACCTAAATTAAACCTTTTAGCAGTTTCAGGGCTTATTTTTCGTTGTCTGAGGTAGTTGTTGCATGACTCAACTAAAACATGTTTTTGCTCTAAATTCCTTTTTGAAATTTCGACAGTCTTTTTCATAATATCATAAAGCCTTCGTCTGTGCTTTTGCTCTGGATTATCTTCTTGTTTTTCATCTAAAGTTATATTAAGGTTTTGTATTTCAATAGCTTTTTCATATACATCCCGCCAATTCATAGAATGTCCTAAAACATTTTCCTCATAGTTTTTTATGAAGTCCAAAACACTTCCTTTTTCTCCGCAAGTCCAACATTTAAAGTATTTATCATCCTTAATTGACATTGACGGCTTGTGATCGTTATGAAACGGACAGATGTACTGTCCGTTTCTCACTTCTTTAATACCATAGTAATCAAATATTCTTTGCATTGAAGATTGACTTCTTATTTCTTCACTTATTCCCATAATGTTCACCCTTTCTATTTTATTTTAGAAGTATCAATATACTCACATTCTGTTTTATTTCCATGCATATCTATTGAGATAATCGTATCATCATGTATATCATACACATAACTTTCCCAATGATTAATACCATCTTGCTTCCACCACTCATAAATCATATCCCCGTTTGTATTAAAAAGTGATATTTTAGTTGATGGCGATATTGGTGAATTTTTATTTAATGGCTTATTTTTTATAATTTCTATTATTCCAAATTCCCGAAAGTAAGAAATTATATGAGTTTTTATTCTTTTGTCACATATCCATTCACTTACCTTATGTCCATGCTTATCATATTTAGTTTTTCTCATATTGCCAGAACTGCTTTTAAAATAGGTTTCATTTCCATGCTTATCATATCGATACTTCTTCCATGAACCATCCTCATACTCAACATACTTCAATAAGTTTGATTTTTTATACCATTTTTCTTTTATTCGTCTCACTGAGATATTCCTTTCTTATCCAATTTAATTATATATCTATATCGTCTAGATCATAATCATCATTCGGATACTGACCTGTCATTTGAAAATAATCTTCAGCTTCGTCCCTTTCTCGTTCAGCCTCTTTGGTTTCGGTTATCTCTTGTTTTTTTTCAACTACTTTTATTTCCTCATTAAATTTTTCTTTTGTATCGAAAATCTGCAATTCCGTCTTTCTACTATAAGAGCTGTTTTCATTTGTCATTATCATTTTCAAATCAGGATTTACAGCATAGTTATAGGTACCCGTACCCTTGATTTCCTCACAGTGTAAAGATTTATGTAAATCAGGTGCATTTAAACTTTTATGAGGAAGAGATAACTTGATAACTCCATCCTTTTCTTCTATTGCAAATCCGTATTCGTTAATAAATTTTATTACATCATCAGGAAGACAATATTCACTTAAATCATATTTAATTTGATATGTATTCTTTATTTCCGGTTTTTCCATTTGTATGGTTATTTCTTTATCACCTATGAAGTCACTAAGAAAATCTAAGGCTTTATCTAAATTTTTAAACTTTCCGATTGCATAAGTTTCATTACGATATGAACTTATGCAGCGAGATGTTTCACCATATAAAAGAGTGTCATTGAATGAAATTGAACAAGCCGGTTCAAAGTATTCATGAGAAGATTCAATTACATAACCGTGAAAGCCGATTACATTATGACACACGATTAAATATTTATCACAATTACCGCTATTAGTCCATGCATTCATTTTCAACTCATCTACTATTTTATCCAAATCTATTTCATCATAGGCAATGAGATTACTTGAAGTTTCTTTTGTTTCAGATATGTTTTTTGTATCTGAACTGCGATCATTTAAATAATCAACAGCCTCTTGAGTCTTTTCATCTTGCTTTTGAAGCTCAGATGACTTTTCTTCTTTTGTTTTTTGTTTAGAAAGTTCAAATTCCTGTTTTCTTCGTTTAACTTCCTGTAAAACAGCTTCTTCTCTTTCTTGCTGTTTAATGCGTCTGTTATTTAAAGAGTTCTTTATCTTTGTTAATGGATTCATAATAACTTTTCCTTTCTTATTTAAGTAATTTTAATCTAAATAATTCAATGGGTTTACCCTTGTACCCCATAGCTTGTCAAGTTGCACCTCAAAATGCACATGCGGTCCTGTGGAGTTTCCCGTACTTCCTGATTTAGCAATAACTTGACCTCTTTTAACAGTGTCACCGTATTTAACAAGCAGAGTAGTATTGTGTCCATACAAAGTGATTATTGTTCTTCCGTTTATTTTGTGTTCAAGAACAATATAATTTCCGTAACCACCGTTATTAATTGGCGGTGCAGTTCCTGAGAATATAACCTTACCATCTTCAGCTGCACAAACATCTGTATTCATTGGTACAGGAAAATCAATGCCGCCATGATAAGAACCGTCAGAATAGTTAGGGAAGCCTGCAGATATAGCTTTAGAACTAGTCGGATAACGAAGCTTACCATTTCCACCACCCAGTACAACATCATTTCCGTTGCTTCCATTTCCAGAATTGTTTTCTGAAACAATATCTCCTAAAAGCTCATTAAAACTTTCTGAATTATACAAACTGTTTATAATTTCAAGCTGATCCTCTGTAAACGACGTTTCTATATGAACCTTTTTTGCTGCAAGGTATTGTCGGACTTCATGTTGCCAGTGTTCTTTACACCATTTTATATACTCATCCAATCCCGAATAAGTAATAACTTTTTTCTTCACGGTAACTTCTTTTTTCTTACCGTCTTGTTCTATAGTTTCTTTATACTTAACATCCTCGATTTTTTCAAAAAGTCCGGCTTCTTTCCAACTTTCTAATAACATTTGTTCTGATTGCCCATATTCCATTTTTGCTTCGGTTACGAGAAGTCCTTGAAGTATGCTTAACGGTGCTTTCCAGTCAATATGACCTCTGCCCTGTATACTGTTTTCCACAATATTTCCTTTTTCATAATAAGGCACTGTTATATTGTCGTATTCTTGCTGAGTTGTTCTCATGTAATCTTTTAATAAATCCATCTCGCTTTTCTTTGCACCCGTGCCGAAAATTGAACACACAGATATAACTACAATCAAAATTATAAGAATTACAGCTACTGCAGGTAAATATGCTATAAGAAGACCAATCAACTTTATCAAAAGCTTGCCTACAGCCATCACAGCTTTAACAGCTAACTTTGTCAGCTTGAGTGTGCCTTTAGCTGCGGCAGTTTTAACCTTTCGCCGTAAGGGCTTTGTAGCTGTTTTAACCGGCTTTGAAGTAACCTTTTTAGCCGATTTACTGAAGTCCTTGAATCCGGTTTGAATACTACCACCTTCAGAAGACAGAGTTTGCAGCCTTTTTCCTTTTTGATAGAAACTGTTGAACTTTTTATTTACCGAATTAACAGTTTTAAGTCCTAATGTAATACGCCTTGAGTCTTTGGATTGATATTTTGTAAATACTCCGGCTCTAACCAACAATGATTTTTTATTTTTCTTAGTTTTACTATTATCAGATGTTTTCTCAGAATCATCTTCATCAATATTGACTGCATTTTTATTCTTTTTATTAATCTTAGTTTGAATTTTAGAACAATTGATATTTTCATTTTCTTCATTTCGATTGATTAAGTTAGTTTGTATTTTGCTTCGGTTAGATTTTTTATTATTTATTTGTGTGCTGTCAATATCTATATTAGATTCATCATCAATATCATTTTTAAGAATAGTTTGTATAGCTTCAGTAACTTCATTATCATCCTGGCTTAGCACTGATTCATCTGTGTCTTTCTCACCTTCAGCAGTTTGAATAAGTGATTTTTTCTCACCTTCAAGCAATTTAGCATGTTGTTCTTCATAATATTTGTTGATACCGTCTGCCGTTTCAGTTAAAAAAGAAACAGCAGACAAACGCATATTTCCTGAATTAGATAAAGCTTTTGAAGCGTCATTATCTATTTTGTTTTGGTTCTCAAACTCACTCATAGATTATCACTGTTCGCTTCCGTTTGCTTATCTTGTGAGTGTGAGCTGATAGTTGGATTAAATACATCACTTATACTTTTTTCAAGATTTTCACACTGTTTTTTCAGTGATTTAAGTTTTTTCAGTTTTGTATCGATATCTGACAGTTCATTAATCAAAGCCGTCTTTTCTTTTTCTTTTTTATCCTTTTGCAGTTCAAGCTTTTCTATTTCCTTAGTTATCTTCTTTATCATTTTTTCACCTTCTCTAAATAACCATTTATAAATAGCCCCATATCATAATTTGATATGGGACTATTCTTGTTAATAATCTTCTGTAATGTCAGGTTCGTCTTGCTCTAATTCGTTATTATGACCTTTAGCAATCTCGGTTTTAACGCCTAAATCTTCTAACAATTCCATTGTATCTATAATGTACTCATTCCAAAGTATCCCTTTTTCGAGAATACGAGAAGAATCTACCTCCTTACTTACTTGTAGATTACTGCCTTCATCAAATTTAATTTTATCTGTATTCTTCCACAAATAAACAGAATACTCAAGATCATCAAGAGTATTGCTGTCAAGCTCAATGATAAGCTTATGAAAATCATTACACTTTGATAGAGTAGGGTAATGTTCGCTATAATACCGCCGTTTCAATGTAATTATATATGAACTTATATTAATTGGTTTGCTATTGTATAATTCATTCCTTATTGAAAAAACCGTATCTGTAATCGAGATATATTCGTCATTGTGAAGACATTGAACAGGATCGATGCTATAAAGTTTTGAATTATACATACATAAAAAATCCGAATGATAGCCTTTGAAGCACGAACAAGTGGCTATCATGCCTATTCCGTGTTCTTTTATTTTTTCACAAATGACTAAATGAGCGAGTCTATCCCTACGAGAAGTGATTTCATTGATATCAATATCCTCCTTATCAACATATAGAGGGTCATAAATCTTATCGCCATTAATCATTAAACCATCCCATGTGCCTCTTGTATGGTTAATGCCGTTAATATACTTAACACCAATACCGCCGTATTCTTTCCACTCAATTAGATTTTTTGTATAATCATCAATTAGATAATCTTTGTTAGTAATCGGTGAGTAGTGTTCTTTTAAATAATCAGCCTTATTTTCTCCATACGGAACGAATATGTATTTCTCTTCGGACAAGGCAGGAACATACTGTTTCAGCCATTCTTTCTTTTCATCAAGAGCGTATTTGCTATCAGGCAGCACACACGAAAGAATGTATACATCTTCGCCTTGTTCTATAAGCCAATTTAAATCAATTAAGATGTCATTGTTAGGCTCAAGGTTTCTGTAATATCCTTGTTCAAACAATTGCTCAAATTCAACATTGTTCCACTTTGCAAGTGTACCGTCCATATCAATAAATAATCTCATATATCACAAGTCCTTTCTTTATATTTCATAATCGTAATCATAATCAACATTAGGAACAGTAATTGTTTCTAATACCAGTTCAGTATTTTTTGAAATGTTAATTTCACCTTTTTCTTCAATGTATTCAACAATTTTATTAGCGTCTTTAATTGCACGGAATAATTCATTTGGATCTTTTCTCAATACATCAATCCAAGATTGTACATACGCTAAATGATTTTGAATATGTGTATCATCATAAGTCAAGTCTAGCTCCTGCATTAAGAAAGACGAACCGATTTCAGCTTTAAGCTCTTCTTTGGCATAGTCTTCACTTCCAAAGACATTTTTGAGATTTCTATTAAGTCTACTTGCATGACCTGTAGCATGACATAATTCATGAAGCTGTGTTGCACAATATTCATACTCACATTTGAAAAGCTCCTTAGGTGGAACAACAACGCTATCAGTAGGATTGTTATAGTATGCCTTACATCCTTCTTCCTTATAATTGACACCCATGTTTTTTATAATTTTGTCTATAACTTCTAATCTGTTGAACTCTGTTTTCTCATTTGGTATTTCTTTTGGAATACCTTCTATGCAATCTTCGTTAAAAACAAGATATACCCGTGAACATAATCTAAATTCTGATTCTTTTTCCGGATCGCTTGTGACAATTTTATTATAATCATTAAAAGTGTATTTTCGTTTTTCTTCAACATTGTAAACATACCAATATTCAATCGGTACACTTTTACTGCCTTTTATTAAGTGCCACTTTTGGTCTGGGTGATATTTGTTGTCCTTGTCTGCAATTTGAGTAAAAGTACACCATCTGTTTCCGGTATATTCTCTTTCGTTTGCAACAAAAGACAGTAACAAGCTGTTCATCCCATTGTATTCTCGTCCTGAAATCGCATTTCGTGGTAAATCTCTACGAAGCCCCAGTTCCCAAGGCAATTGTTCTTGTTCAAGTGCGTTAATATACTTTTGAATAAGGAGTTCCCGTGCCTTGTTAAGCTTTGTATTACCCATAGAATTGTTCATCCTCACATTCCTCTGTTTCAAGTAATGATAAATCGGTTAATTCGCACTCATCACAAGGTACTACACCAAGAGTATCAATAATTTGATCGATTTTATTCATATGTCATACTCCTTTTCTTTTTCATCTGCTTCTTCTTCACAGGATAAATAATTATCATACTGACTTTCTATAGAACCGGGTATAAATTTATCATCAAAATTTTTTCTTGTGCTTTTTTCTTTATCTTCTTTTTTGCAGTCCATCATCAAAATCCTTTCTTATAAATATTAAAGGACAGCCATTGCTGCCCTATACATTAATGATTAAAACGGTGTGCCGTCATCAGAAATAACAACTTCAAAATCATTGATGTCACCTATATCATCTGTATATCCTTTAGATGAATTATTTTCACTCACTGATTGATTTGCAGGTTCATATGTATTAGTTGCTTCAACTTCTTTTTTTGGCTCACCTGTAAATGACACTTTATCTACAATCACTTCTGCAACATAATGTTTAACTTCATTTTTGTCATCATAAGTTCTTGTTTGTAAATGACCTTCAAGAGCAATCATTCTGCCTTTAGCAAAATATTCGCTTATGAAAATGCCTCTCTGTCTGTATGCCACACACCTTATAAAGTCAGTCTGAGGTTGTTCTTCTCCCTCTTTTTTATATCCTCTGTCTACAGCTACTGTAAAAGTTAAAACCGCAATTCCGCTTTGTGTGTGTTTAACCTCTAAATCATGGGTTATTCTTCCCATTAAAACTACTCTGTTTAACATATAATTTTTCCTCCTTTAATTGCTTCTTATAATGATTTCATCGCAGCACACTTTAAATTCTCCGTCTTTAAAGTTTCTAAGCTCTCCTTTACACTCAACTGATAATCCTTTTCTTATGTTTTCTCTACACCATTGAACTGTTTTACTGTTAATCTCTCGTTTTTGTTTGTAATGAAGTTTGATTGAGCTTGTATATGTGGTAATCTTCAGGAACATTTAACCTGAAAGGAACTATATCTTCATCATAGACAAGCAAGCCTTGTCCTGGCGGAGAATTTGTAACATACAAGCTTTCCTCATCCGATATACCGAATATTTTGCAGATTGGCGAAATATCCAACGGCTTTTGCCTTAATATCAAAGCGAACTCACTATTAGATAATATCTTTCTGCCTTGCTCACTTTTAAGAACATCTTCAATGTTCTGAGTAATAACTGTAGGTATTGCACCCATTGATCTTCCGATTTTATAAATCTTTGCAATGTAATTAGCTGAATACATATTTTCAAGGAGAATATGAAACTCATCAATTATAATCCATGTATGCTTTCCTTCTTTTTTGTTTTTTGACAGTCGATTCATAATGTGTTCCAAAACAACAAGGTAGCCTGTTGTACGCATACTTTCCGTCAGATTAGATAAATTAAAAGAAACCAAACGATTGTTAATTTCGACATTGGTTTCCTTTGAAAATATATCTAATCCGCCTTTTACATATCTCTCAAGCACAAGCGATAAATTTTTAGCTTCAGCTTCATTAAAAGAAGAAAGAATCTTATAAAACTCAGGAAATGTTGGTTTTAGCTTTTTCTTTTCAGCCTCTTCATATAAAATCTTTGTGCAACGATCAATAATAGATTTCTGTTCTCCTGTAAGCGTTCCGACTATACTTTCAATAAAAGCTAAAATATATTCGGTTTTCATTTTGACCGGTGATTTACTTTCATCTACATATTCAATTGACAAATCAAACGGATTTATAAATGTTTCGGAATCGACTGAAACATCTATTTTTTGACCGTTAAGCTCTTCTACAATCGGATCGTATTCATCTTTAAGGTCTAAAATAATAACATCATCATCAGGATATCTTAAAAATACTTCTTCAATTGATGTTGTCTTTATAATAAAAGATTTTCCGGCACCTGATGTTGCAAGAACACACCCGTTTCCGTTAATAAGCAGTTTTCTGTCAACAGATAAAATACCCTTAGAAACCAAATCAACACCATAATAAATAGAATTAGGATGAGCAATAGTTTTCGTGTTAAAAGGCGTTGATGTAGCGGTAGCTTCACTTGTCATTGTGCGTTCAAACTGCAATGCATTAATACCAAAAGGCAAAGCACTCATGACACCTTCAAGCTGCCGCCAATCCAAATCAGCAACATTTACAAGATACTGACTAGCTGTTATAGAAATTTTATTCTTTATTTCATCTAACTTTTTAACACTTTCCGCAGTAACAACAATTACAGTGTTTTTGCCGAAAAGCTTTTGCTTTTTCTTTGATAAAGCCTGTCTCAGTTCCTGAACACTCTTAAGCTTTGCTTCAAGCTTATCATCTTTAACCATTTCATAAGAATATCCTCTGTTTCGGGCTTTTTTTGCTTTATCAAGACGCTGCGTCTTAATATCGGATATAATCTTATCAATTCTTTTCAAAACCTCTGCAGGATTTGTAGGAGTAATATTTTCGGTAATAATTATATTTCCGGCACTAAGAGTTGTCAGAGAATTATAGAACTTTGGAGTTAAGGAAACAGGATAATCCTTGACATACATTACAGATACATACTTATCATCACTGATTTTTACATGATTAGAAGACTTAAAGCTTATATCTTCTTTTGGTGCAATATAGTCATAAATCGTTCCGTTGAACTTTTCAAAATCATCAAAGAAGTTTGTATTAGGGTGGTCTTCAATATATAGATTTTTATTAAAAGTGTCATATAACAATTGAAGTATTTCTTCTATCTTCCACCTTCGTATTTTAGATTTTAACTCCTTGAATTTTTCTTCAAGCCTCATTTGATAATGAAAGAATGTATCAGCAGCTTCACCAAAGCTTTCTGCCGTTGCCGAGATAACTATCAATCTCTTCTCACGGTAATAATGGTCTTTGTGACCTATGTTCTTTTCCATTAGCTTATTCATTTCATCTGCAATTCGCTTTTCATTACCGTCAAAATTTGCGGTATCAAATAAATAATCCTTTTTGTACTCGCTTATTTCCTGAGGTATTCCCGTATGTATTACCTGAAGCGCAACCTTTTCATTTAAAGAATTTAAGTAATCAACATACTTTAAAAATACATACTCTATTCTGTCCTGAGAGGCTTTACTAAAGGAAATATCCGTATATTCAAAACAAACACTATACCTATTATCACCTATTTTAAGTATGTCATTTTCCCTGTCGTATTCATTAAAAAATTGCTTGATAACCTGAGAAGTTGTTTTAGGCATTGATGTTGGAATTTTAGGTTTAGAATTTGGCTTTCCATGTGTCAGAATGTTTTTTATACTTGTTTTATTATGCAAAACTTAACCTTCTTTCTGATTCTTATCTAAAAGTTTGACTAATGCCGACCTTTCATCTTCAGTCAGAGAATTTAATCTGTCTGTTATTTCTTTATTAGAATTTTTCTCAGTTGCTTCATTTTTATCAGCATTATTTTCATTGTCTTCTTTTGTGTTTATAAATTTGTGTCCGTATTTTTTCATGGCTTTTTTAAGTTCTTTTTCTTCTTTAGACATTCCTGTTTTTAAAACAGATTTATCAGTGCCTTTTGTTACAGACGCTTTTTTTAATTTACTTTTTTGTAACTGCATTTGCTCATATTCATTGTCCGATATGTATTTAATAGGCTTTGCAAACAAAGTGTAGTGTCTATACCAATATGGTATAATCTTTTCAGCAGGAAGACCGTGAATGTTTACAAACCCTATAACGCCAAAAACGATGGCTATCGGCATAATAGCAAAACTCATAATATCATCACCTACATATTTTCTTCCGAACAAGTACACAGGAACAATAATAATTAAACCTAAAATGCAACATATCAGCTGCCTTAAAGTTACCATTCCAAACTTACAGTTATAATCATTTATTTCATCAAACAATGGAATTTCTATTTCATCCACTCTAACTACCACCTTCCGAATATTTTTTCGCAGAACTGACTGCCAAAAGATATAACAGCCGAGAATATACCATTCAAAAACAATATTGCAATTATCGTAGTTATCGGTCCATCTATTTTACCGATTTGATTAAAACCTATATTATACAGGAATAATCCTATGTATATAAGGATTGCTTCACACCCTATTGCTGCTGTGTAAGTAAAATATGATATTGCTTTACCTCTGAAAGTATTTCCCTCTGCTGCCATAGCTATAGGAATAGGTGCAAACGCTATACAGCACATCAGCTTTACAATTCGAGTAAATACTTGTGTGATTATCATAATAATGGTTGCATTAAAAGGTATAGCAAGTATTAAAAATACAGCAAAATACATAATACTGTCTATAAAGTCGGCTTCATCAATGATTTTATTTAGCATACCTGCGATACTGGAAGCATTATCTTCGCTCATATATACTGTCAATCTTTCTTGAACATTTGTGAACATTACATTTGCAGTATTTAATATGGCAGTTAAAAGTTCATATGAATGAATGATAAGAAAATTAAAGACAAAAAAGATTATCCCTTTAAAAGTGATACGCTCCCATGTAATCCTTTCTACCCCTTCCTGAACCATATTAACCAACGAAATTATGAAAAACAAAGTCAACAGAGATGTACCTACAGGAATTATTACACCATTCAAAATATTACCGAGAGCATATAGTGACATTCCACCCGTATTAACTTTAGTTTTCACCTTGGCAAAATCACACATATTGGTTATGGTTGTAGTTAAATCTTCCGTATTAAACTTTATTCCAAACAGTTTAAAGCTCCAACTATACAACCACTCTATAATGCTTTGCATTTATACACCTTCTTACAGTCCAAACAAGCCCTTTGCAGAACCAATAGCTACAACCATGCCCCCTGCAAGTAATGTTTGTAATCCACGAGTTTTTCCTTCTGCGTCTTCTCTCTGCCAACCCAGTGCAAACATTACTCCGCCCACAAGCATTACCGCTCCGCCGATTTTTTGCAGCCATGAACAAGCAAAATCTATAAAATTGTCAAGCGAAGAAGTGTTTGCGTCAATGCTGCTTTGTTTTTTAGAATCAGCAAACGCTGTAGTAGTTGATAATCCCATTAAGGTTAAGCCACTTATGCAAAAACTAGCAAACTTGCCAATAAAGCGGTTATCGAATTTTGTATTTTTAGCTTCCTCAACTATACCGCTAATCTTAACAGTTGTTTTACAGTATTTTTTTATTAGTCTTTCATTTATTAATGCTTTTATCTTTTTTATTTTTTCTTTAATCCTTTCCATGATTTATAATCCTTTCTTATTAAATTTTTGCAACAAAAAAGGACAACTCAAATTAATGAATTGTCCTAACAAATGTATTTATTTTTTTATTTGAGGTGGTGGTCTTATTGCTATCATTTTTTCTTCCTTTCATTCTGGGAAATTATTTCCCATTTTCTAATCATCACATATATCAGGTTCGCAAACTTCAATTGTTTGGTCTGTCGATTGTGTTATGTTCAAATTACAAATTTCAGGAACAAGCTTTATATTCTCACTAATAGCATAGTCTAAAGAATGTAACCATGTTTCGTCATTACTCATAATTTTATCAAATCTTTGTAATGTGCTATCAATGAATTTTGAGTTTTGCATACCAGCTTCTACAATGTTAGAATCATATTTTTGTTCTAACAATGATTTAATATCTTGTGTGCGATAATAATCTTCATCATAAATAAGAGCGTGAATTGCCTCATCCAACGCCTCACAAAATTCTTTCTCTCTTTTTTCATCTTCCGTGTATTTTGACAATGGAATATCATCATTCGGTAAATATGACTCAAAATACTCTTTTATATCTTTAAGAACATATATTCTTTGATGTTTATTCATAACTTTTCCTTTCATCACTTTTATCTTCCTTATTATCTTTCATTGCTTTTCTAAACCTGTGTACAACCACACCAAGTGCAATACCTAAAACTCCTCCAAACAGAATAATAGGTGCTTTTCTTTCTTCACTGCCAGTATTCGGCTGTCCGTTTTGATTGCTTATATCATTAGCTGTTTTTTTATTATTCGTTGTTGAGGTGACAGTCGGTTCTTTTGTTTTGGTTTGCGCTGTGCTTGTAACCTTTGGCTGCGGAGATATTGTAAGCAAAGTATCATTGGACTTTATTTGCTCATCATCAATAAGCAGATCTATAACATTTGAAATATCCTGCGGACTTTCACCTTTGTATTCGCAATTGAGTGTGTACTCGATTTCCTGTCCTGAAATATCACTTAGCTTATCTTTGTTAAAATCGTAGTTTACTGTGTTGTTTTTATTGTCATAAGCTGTATTGCCCCAATTAGTAATGTCTTTGCCGTTCATAGCAACAGCAAAACTGTTGTATTCAAGGTTTTTATCTAGCTTATCTTTAATAGCTACTTTTTTAGCTGATTTGTTATCACTTACGGCAGCACTGCCAATATAGGTAACTGATTTTCCTGTCAGCTTTGCTTTTGTTGTTTTCTGACCGTCAACATCAATGTACTTATTAATACCGTTCGATTTAGTCTGATAACTAAAATTAACTGTATTGCTTTGATAATCGTTATCGTCAACAGTTAGTGTACTTGTGTTTGGTATTGTTGCTTTGCCTTTGTCATCACAATAAGCTGATATATCGGTGTTTTTATCTTTTATGCAAGCCTCAATAACAAGCTTATATGTATGGCCATAAAAACTTTCATCTGCTGTATTCTTTGCAGTCGCTGTTACAAGGTTATCCTTTTGAGATATATCAAACAAATCTGTTACATCTTTGTTGTTTTCATTAACCACTTTTACTGATTTAACTTTAAGAACATCTTCGAGCCTGTCTGACAGGGCATAACTGTTGTAAAAATACTCAGCTTTTTTGCTTTCAACAATGCTTGAAATTGTGTATGTAACTGTTTCGGTTTTCTCATTGATAACCGATTTGTCAATGCTCTTCACAGGCGGTTTAACTCCTGATATATAAAGCTTAACCTCGTTAGAATTTACCGTTTCACCGTTTACAATAAGCTCAGTAACATTAGGGATTTCCTTATCACTTTCACCCCATCCGCCTATATAATCACAAGTAAGAGTATAGTCAATTGTTTCGCCTGCAAACGCCCAGATGTTTGAGTTAAAAACAAACTGCACGGTATTGCTGTTCTCGTCATACTCTGCATTACCGCAGTTTTCAAGGCTGTCGCCGCCGAGTGAAAGAGATAAGCTCTTATACTTTAAATCACTGTTAAGACAGTCACGAACGGTTATACTTTCTACAGAAGCAGCGTCCTGAACGGTGAAACTTCCTGTATAAATTATTTCTTTACCACTGCTGTTTTCAGCCGCTTTACTTGTGTTATCCGCTGAAGCAGACGGTAAGGATAAAAAAAGACCGGTAGTCATTACGACTGCCAGTCCTAAAATTTTTATTCGGTTTTTTATGTTCATAAATTTTTCTCCTTAATTATTTATTTTGAAATAGAAAAGACAATTCCAGAGTGAATTGTCTAGATAATATGTTTTGATTTTTTTGGTGGAGGTAGTCTTGTTTTCATAATATTATTATATATTGTAAAATCAAGAAATATATGTTATTTTGTTTTTTACTGTTACTTTTTTATTTAATATTGATTTTTTTGCATTTATATGGTAATATGATGATACTATACAACTTAGGAGGAGACGATATGTATAACTATGTACCTATAATCGATTGGAAACAAGGTGAACAAAATGCTTTACTCAAATTAAATTCATTAACAAAGAATGAAATTGTTCCATTGTTTATTATTAATTTATCAGGTAGAACATATAAGCAAAAGGAGAAAGCTTTTACAAGATCAAATGAAGAACTATTGAAGTATGGAAAAGAAAGATTTGAGAAAAGCATTATAAAAGCATGGGAAAATAGACAATACTATTTTTCTTTAAGTGACGATTGGTATAAAGAATTCAGCAACGGTAAATACTCCTATGAAATATTTAAAGATTTTTTTGAGTTTACCAAAAAAATTACGGGAAATAAAGGTATACCAACTTTCAATACTAGTAGTTTCATGGATCATCATGAGCAGATCATTAATGAAAATAATTATTTTTGTCTTAAAATCGTTACTGAAGATATAACTCGTATTGAGGAATTGACTAAATTATTATCTGATTCAAATTTAAATGAATCGTATATAGATTTAATAGTTGACTTACGATATATTGGTTCTAATGATTTAAAATTTAAATTATATAATTTAGAACAAATATGTAAATCCAATGAATTTATTTCTAAATTTAATAAGATTATAATATCAAGTTGTTCTTTTCCACAATCTACTGATGGTTTAGAGCAATATAAACTTTTAAAATTTCCACGATATGAACATCAAGTACATGCAAAAGCAAAGCAATTATCACAACAATATAGTTTTAAATATATTTATTCAGATTTTGGTCCATTGTCAATAACATCAATTGATTATAAGCCTTGGATACAATCTAGATTTAAAATGAGATATACAACAGAAAACGAAAATCTATTTTATATTGGTTATACACAGAAAAAGGGTGGATTTGATTTTAGTGAAATATCTAAAGCATGTAATATATTAATTAAATCTGATTTATATAAAGGTCAAGATTATTCTTTTGGCGATGATATGATATATAAAATTGCACAAAAGACAGTTTCAAAAGCTGGTAATACTACTAGTTGGATAACATATTCATTAAATCATCATATTGAATTGATTGAAGATTATTTAAAAAAAGAGCCTTAAGGCTCTTTTTTAAGCAAAATCACGCCAATAATCTCGTGTTTTCAAAATTTCTCTAGTATAATCTCTAATATAAGTTTTTGAGTAATTGTTTATAACATGATTCATTAGTTCTGACTTTTTCATTTTAGATAATCCTTTTATTTTTAAAGGATATAACATATCAAAAAGTTCATTCTTCCATAATAAATTTAAAAGAGAAAATGAATCAACATTAGTATTATATTTTGCTTTTCTAATGTAACATAATTTAATTCTATTTTTATTCTGCTTAGCAACACAAACGCCCCAAAAGTCAGGTATATAATCTAAAATTTTATCTGAAAATTTGCTACCAATAACTATAGTAATTCTGTCAAATGTTTTATTATATGAAGTAGTTTGAAATTGTAATCTATCCAATGTGTCAACATCACTTTTTATTTCATAACCACATAAATGACCATTAGCTACTGCAACATCTATTCTTGATTTACCATCACAAACATTCATCTCTTCAATAATCCTGAAATTATGATTATTATTTTTCTTTTTTATACTTTCAATAAGAGCTTCTCGAATATCCTTATCTTTAAGCAATATTAACACCTCTCAAATACTATTAATATAACATAATTATTTGTGAAAATCAATATGAATTTATCATATTTTTCTAAGTTTTGTATAAACAGTACCATATGATAATTGTTTTTTATTAACTTTTTGTGTTTTAAAAACACTTTTCAAAAATAAAAGGGATAGTTTTAAATAGCTATCCCTTTATTTCTTTTCTCCTCTTTACCTTACTGTAAACTACAAAACCAATTGAAGCTAAAAGCCCGATAATAGCTATAACTCCTAAAGCCTTGGTTCCTGTGTTTGGCATGTATGGAGTATTATCACTCGGAATAACAGACTTGTCAGCTTTAACATTGATTTTATCATTATCAATCATCAGCTTTGTAACGGCTATCGGTACAATTTCCTGACCGTTGTTGTACTTTCCTGTAATTTCGACTTTGTTATTTAAGTCACTTGCTGATTGACTAAGCTCTGACTTAACTGTTGCAGTCAATGTTAGCTCAACACTGTCACCTGCAGGGAGCTTATCAAGTACAAGCTTTGTATTTGACTTAGATGTGATATTTATCTTTGCACCGTTTTTTGACTTAATGCTTCCGCTTAGTTTATCAAATGAAATGCTGTCCTTATCAAGCACAGCTTTAAGTTCTTTGCTCATGGTGTCATTAACAATAATATCTAATGCGTCTGCATTGCCTGTATTTGATACTGTGATTGTATATTTAATCTTTTCACCGGGCTTGTATGTTCCTGAAACCTTTTTACCGTCGCAGCGACCGTTTTTGAGTTTTACACCTGTTGTCTTATCGGCTAGCTTCGAAACACTTAGCTTAGGGTATTTTATCGGAGTTGTTACATTTACTTTGTTTGATTCGGTAGGCTTTTCATTGACGATAAGCTCGATAGTATTCGGAATATCAACGCTTTCGTCTGAATAGATACCTACATAATCGCAGTTTAACTGATAGCTCAGCGTCTTTCCTGCCAAAAGCTCAGCCTTTTCAGGTTTGAATATGTATTTAACTTCGTTGGTTACTTCATCATATGAAGCCTCGCCCCAATCGGTAATATTCTTACCGTCAAGCGAAATTGTCATGCCGGTATACTTTAAGTTTTTGTCAAGTAAATCTGTAATAACAACGCTTTTTACATTTGAAATGTTCTGAACTGTAGCATTTCCCGTATAGGTTATGCTGACATTCTCAAGCACAGCTTCTGTAACCTTTTCGCCGTTATCAGTCAAAATGTATTTGTCAATACTATTTGCTTTAGTCTGATAACTGAAATAAACTACATTGCTCGGATATTCTATTTCGTCAACTGTAAGCGTGCTTGTGTTCGGTATGTACGCAAGACCGTTTTCATCACAATAATCAGATATATCGGTATTTAAGTCTTTTATGCTTGCTTCAAATACAATGTTGTAAGTGTGACCATAGAAGCTATTAGTTTTTGTGTTCTTTGCTGCAACTGTAAGCGTTTGATCGGCAAAGTTTACAGAAAACAGATTTGATACATCTTGATTATTTTCATTAAGGATTTTTACATTACCTATTTTTAAAATGCCTTCAAGCTCGTCTTTAATTACATAGCTGTTATAATACTGATATTCACTTTCAACTGCGTCAACAACATTAGAAATCGTGTAAGTTACGGTTTCGGTTTTTTCTTCGATTAGTGATTTATCTATGCTTTTTTTAGGTGGGTTTACTCCTGTTTTCCAAAGCCTTACTTCGTCTGAATGTACAGGCTTGCCGTTGATAATCATGTCAATGGTATTAGGCATTTTTTTATTGTCAGAATCCTGGCCGTCGTTAAAACTTGAATCAACTGTTACATAGAGATAATAGAATAGCTTATGGCCGAAAACATCAGCTAAATGTTCTTTATCAAAGGTGAATGTTACTGTGTTTGTCTTTTCGTCATATGTGGTTTTTCCGTAATCTGTTATCGGTTTCGGTCCTGTTGTATCAACAAGTTCAAATCTTTCAAATTTTAAGCCTTTATCAAGCTTGTCAACTATGCTAAGGCTTTCATAAGGCTTTGAATCACCTGGATATGCAAAACCTGAGAAACATATTTCTTCACCGTTTGATGAAATGGTATAGTCTGTTGTAGTTGAATTTGTAACCGGACCTATGTGTTTTTGAATGTATGGGTCTTGCGGCACAACCTTAGTTGTTACAGTATTGGTATCATGCATAGAACCGCCCCATGCGATATATGAAGCTTTATTATTTACCTTATAACCACCGGATATATCAACACTGTCTTTGATTTTAACATTTATTACGAGAGTATAATAGTGATTATAGAAGCTGTCATTTTTATATTGATTATCTTTAAGCATTGCCTGAACAAGTGTTTTTCCGTCACTGCGTTCGCTTTGAGTTACATCAAACCAACTTGTTACATCGGTTCCGATTTCATTTTGAATTTTTATATCTTTTACATTTAAATCCTCAGATATTTCATCTATTAACGTATAGACTGAATAATATTTTCTGTTAGCGTCAGTTGTTTCAAGCGGTACATAGTGCGTTATTTTGTATGTGAACTGTTCTGTTCGTTTTGATAATGTGTTACTTATTACATCTGTTTCATCATTATCTGAAACAGTCTTAACAGGCTTGCTTAACTCTGAGCGGACAACTTTATCATCATAGTTGATAATCCAACCGCCACCACCGACAACATAATCACCGCATAGAGCCTTCCACTTTTCAACGGCTTCGGCACTCATTTTGGTGTTGTATCCATTATAATTCGGATCGGTCAAAACATTATTGGTACCGAATGTAAATACATAATCAACTGAACTTCCGCTGAATGTTGAGGTTATCCAATAGTTAGCGTTATCAGATTTTCTATCCACAAGAAAATATGTATTAGTGTCCTTATCATATTCAAAAAAGTCATAATTAAAGACATACGGCGAACCATCAACTTTGGCAGCACGAAGCTCTGTACCGGAGCTGTTTATATATATACCGTCATATCCGTTCTTTTGGAAGTGAACACCCTGACCGCCATCTATATCATTAAAGGTTGTACAGCCGTTGACTGTTACTGCTGTGTTTGTTCCTGATTTGACAAAGCTATACTTTACTTTTACCCATGAGCAATAAAGAGTTTCCACTCCTATACGATTCACACCGTCTTTTCTTATGTTCTTGCCCGGAAAAGATATATATACTGTATCAGCGTCATCTGATGTATGAGTTTTGCCGTATGTACCGCCTCTTGATTTATTATTGTCTAAAAACTCCCAGTCCATAACGGTCAGCTTAACATCAATCTCTGTAAGTTTGTTGTTATTATCCATATAATAACCGCAATGTGAATATGTTGCAGTGAGATTTCCCTTCATACCCGGAGTAAGCTTCCACCATTTATTATACAAATCATTGCTTCCTTCTGTCACACCAGAGCCGAGATCAACTCCCACACTGGATTTATTGACTGTCGGCGACATATTAACAGAAACAGAAGTTTTATCTGTTGCATGCACAAAATAGTTGTATTTTGCAGGGATTGTACCCTTAGTAAACGCACTGCTGACATTGTTTTGAAGTGCTGATAGGTTATCAGATGTCAGCTGATAACTTGTGCCGTTTGTCTTTATTCTGTAATAGTCTGTGCCTGTTGCAGCTGAAGCAGTAAAGTTTGATAAACTAATTGATGATAACAGCATTGTTCCTGCCATTAAGGCACTTAAAATTTTCTTCTTTTTCTTGCTTTTATTAAACATAAATATTAATTCCTTTCTTACTTTTGAATTTTTAATTCTTTTTTCATTGCAATAAAAAAAGACCGCATATGCAGTCTTTAAAATATATATTTAGTTTTATATTTTTGGCGGTGGTCTTGCGAGTACCATTTTTATCAATCCTTTCTGTTTTTGAGTATAAAAAAAGCGTTTAGAAATTTCTAAACGCTTAAAAATCTATTTAATTTTTAATTTGATAAAAGTTACTTAACCTTTACTTTTCTGAGTTTTTTATTCCATGCACTGTATACTCTTACTCTTTTATTTTCAATGTTAGTATACGCAGCATAAGCTCTGACACGAACATAATATTTTTTTTCGCTTTTGAATTTAGCTTTTTTAACTTTCAAGGCTTTCTTTGAAGTATGCTTATCATAAATGTTTTTCTTAAACCTTTTACTTGCTGAGATTTGCACCTGATAGCCTGTTGCTTTAGAAACTTTTTTCCATGTTACATTTATAGTCTTTTTAGCTTTGCTTTTAACTTTAAGCTTAGTAATCTTAGCTTGTTTCATAGCCTTTTGTGCTTCTTTAGCTTTAACGGCTATTCTACTAGCTTTTCTGCTTGCCTGTATGCTTGCTTTCACATCTTCTGATTTTGTAGTTTTAGGTTTTGTTATAGGATCTGTTTTTGTTGTTGAAGTAGGTATATATGGATTTTTACTTTTACCTAGTATTTCATATTTGATATTATTATCTATTGCAACAGCTTCAACTAATCCACCAGAATAGCATTTAATCATTAATTTTTCTAAATCACAATTATCGAAAGTGTAATATGAAATATTAGTTACACTGTCAGGAATAGTTATTTCGATTAAATTCTTGCAATCTTCAAAAGCCCATCTCTCAATGGTGCTTACACTATTTGGAATTGAAATATTCAAAAGTCCTGTTCTTGCAAATGCAGAGTTTTTAATTACTTTAACATTGTTTGGAAGCGTAATATTTGTTAAATTAATGCACATTGAAAAACATTGTTCTCCTATATTTATTAAACTATCAGGTAAATCTACATTTTGCAAAGATGTAAACCAAGAAAAAGCACAATTTCCGAGTCCTGTTATACCGTCTTCAACAATAAGTGTTTTTGCTCCTAAATTTCTATATGGCTGCTCTGAATTATCTATATAACTTTTCGTAGCTCCTGTACCTGATAAAGTCAATGTTTGTGTACTGCTGTCATACGACCATGTAACATTGTCACCGTTAGCACCGCAAGTGCCGGTGGTTATATCGGCTGAAGCTGGAATTAATGCTGTTAAGCTTGCTGTCATAATGCAAGCGGTTAATATTGAAAGTAGTTTTTTCATAATTTATCACCTCAAAGATTTATAAGTTCATTTTTGCATTTTTCACAAATGAATTTGCCGTTAAACTCACTAACTCCTTTTTCACTCTCACAAAATATGCATTTATCAC
>ENA-ORLW01001011-ORLW01001011.1-human-gut-metagenome-genome-assembly--contig:-NODE-1011-length-35096-cov-3.946972_pt1 | contig 35096 bp, 38 predicted proteins | sample MGYA00243017_ERZ508829 | MGnify/ENA primary metagenome ERZ508829 (study PRJEB26277, sample SAMN04329776) | human gut metagenome | biome: human-associated habitat | host: Homo sapiens | place: USA...
CAGAAGAAGAGCCACTAATTACAACAAGGCCATTTAGAAGTCCACATCACACAATAACATCAGCATCACTAGTAGGAGGCGGAAAAAATCCAAAGCCGGGAGAAATAAGCTTAGCACATAATGGAGTACTATTTTTAGATGAATTACCAGAATTTAATAAAAATACTTTAGAGGTTTTAAGAGGTCCTCTAGAAGATAAGATAGTTACAATAAGTAGACTTAATGCAAGTCTAACATATCCGTGTAACTTTATGTTTGTTGCGTCTATGAATCCATGTCCTTGTGGATATTTAGGCTCTAAAGAAAAAGAATGCACTTGTTCAGAACAAGCAATTTCTAGATATATAGGAAAAATAAGTGGACCATTATTAGATAGAATAGATATACAGATTGAAGCTACTCAAGTAAAGTACCAAAACCTAGATAGTAGTAATAAAATCGAAACATATAAAGAAATAAAAAATAGAGTAAATAAAGCAAGGAAAGTTCAACAAAGTAGATTTAAAGAAGAAAATATCTATTCAAATTCTCAGTTAACACCAAAATTAATAGAAAAATATTGCAAGCTAGATAAACAAGGTAAAATGTTATTAGAGTTAGCTTTTAATAAATTAGGCTTATCTGCAAGAGCATATGGAAGAATTTTAAAGGTCGCAAGAACTATAGCAGATTTGGAAAATGAAGACAATATTTTACCAAAGCATGTAGCAGAAGCAATACAATATAGAAATTTAGATAAAAGATATTTAAGAAACTAGAGGTGTTTATGAAAATAATAAAAATTACAGATAGTAAATATCCAAAAAGATTATTAGATATAAAAAATCCTCCTAAACAATTATATGTAGAAGGAAATGATAAACTTTTAAACAATCATTCTATAGCAATAGTGGGTTCTAGAAAGTGTACTAGTTATGGAATAAAATATGCAAAGGAATTTGCAAGTGAGATTTCTAAAAATAATATAACAATTGTAAGTGGACTAGCTATTGGAATAGATACTATAGCTCATGAATTTTCAAAAAACTCTATAGGAAGAACAATAGCTGTTGTTGGATGTGGATTAGACCACATATATCCAAAAGAAAATGAGGAACTTTTTAAACAGATTCTAGAAAATGATGGATGTATTATATCAGAGCATCCAAACAGTACTAAAGTAGATACAAAAAATTTTCCTAAAAGAAATAGAATCATTAGTGGAATTTCTATGGGAGTATTAGTTATCGAGACAGCATATAAAAGTGGTAGTACAATTACTGCAAGACATCGGATTTGAGCAAGATAAAAAAGTTTTTTGTTTGCCACGAAATATAGATGAAATTAAAGGAAGAGGGACAAATGAGCTTATAAAAAAAGGTGCGATTTTAGTTACTAGTCCAGATGAGATATTAGAGGAATTAAGAATAAATGTTAAGGATAGTGAAAATAGCATTATTAACAACAAAGCTTATAAAGATAAAGTAAATAATAGTCTAGAAGATAGTGAAGTGAATGAAGAGAATTTAAAAAGTGTCGATGATGAATATACAGATATATATAATTTAATACCATATTATCCTGTAAATATAGAGTATCTTGCAAGAAAGAGTGATTTAAGAATGTCACAGATAAATCAAAAACTAACAATGCTTGAATTAGAAGGATTTATAAAAAGCTTGCCAGGAAATAATTATGTAAGAATTTAAGTTAGAAATATAAGAATTAAAAAATATTTAATATGAAAAATATTTAATATAAAAAATACTTTAGGTAAAGAAGTTTTAACTAATTAATATAAGATTTTTTTGTTTAAATAAATATAAGATTTTATTTTATAAATAAATATAAAAATTAATATAAAATTTTATTGTGCAAATAAATATACAAAATCAATAAAAATCAAAGAGAACTAGAGGTTATTTAATGTATATAAGACATAATTTAGGACAAACAGGTGAAGATGTAGCAGAAATTTATCTTCTAAAAAAGCACTATAAAATAATTGAAAGGAATTTTAGTTGTAGACAAGGTGAGATAGATATAATAGCAAAAGATAAAGACGAAATTGTTTTTATTGAAGTGAAAACTAGAACTAATAAAAAATATGGAGAGCCAATAGATGCAATTACTTATTATAAGAAAAAACATATAATTAAATCAATTAAATATTATTTATATATAAAAAAACTAGAAGACGCTTTTGTTAGAATAGATGTAATAGAGGTATATCAAAAGAAAGATGGATTTTGGGTGAATCATATAAAATGGGCAATAAGTAGTTAAAATTACTTAGATAATTCATTAGTGTTAAAGAAGAGGAAAAATGCAATATATTGGAAAGATAGATAAAAATAAAATAGGTATATATAGTAGAAAAATTATTACAGATGATGTAGTACTAACAGATGAAAGAAAGTTACACATATATGAAGAGCATACTAAAGACTTTGAAATAATAATGAATAATATAGATAGAGTAGTATTAAATCCAAGAGAGGTACTAGTGGACTTAAAAAATAAAGATACATTATTTTTAATTGATAAATTAGACAAAAATAATCTAAATGTTGTTGTAAAATTAAATACAACAAATAGTAGAGAACATCCCAAAAATTCGATTATGACAGCTTGGATAGTAAGGAATAGAAATTTACAAAAATTAAGAGAAAAGAATAAAACTATTTACAAAATAGAATAAAAATGGTATTATTTAAGTACAATAATAATGGTTATTTGAAGTAGAGATTGTGCTACTACACACCTAGTAATAGGTCAAAAGAAATGTTGGAAAGGGCACACCAACCAAATAACAATAAACAAGGGCTATGTGTAAACATAGCTCTTAAACATTTATATTGGAAAATTAAGTATATTAAAACTTTATATAATATTTCCATAACAATAGATTTTTCTTCATATTTATGATAAATTATAACAAACTAAAAATTTAGGAGGAATATTATGAAAAAAGAATTAATACTAAAAAAATGTGAAAATTGTGGTGCAATTGTAAAAATAATAAAAGATTGTAACTGTGATGATTGCGGAATTAAATGTTGTGGAGAAAAAATGAAACTAATAGAACCTAATACAGTAGATGCAGCAATAGAAAAACATATACCAACATATGAAAAAGTTGAAGATGAAATATTTGTAAAAGTTAATCATGTAATGGAAAAAGAGCATTTTATAGAATGGATTGCTATGGTTACAGATAATGAAGAACACGTTATAACTCTATATCCAGAACAAAATGCAGAGTGTAGATTTAAATATATACCAGGAGCAAAGTTATATGCTTACTGCAATAAGCATGGATTATGGAGCATAGATGTAAAATAGTCAAACAAAGAATTATATGGAGGAGTAAAGTATGAAATTTGTAATCGCTACAAAAAACCAAGGTAAAATAGAAGGTGCAAAAAGAGCATTAAATCATTATTTTAAAGATATACAAATAGAAGGAATTCCTGTAAATTCAGATGTTAGTGAACAACCTGTAAATGATGAAATTTATATAGGTGCAAAAAATAGAGTGAAAAATTTAAAAGAATATTGCAAACAAAATAATATTAAAGCAGATTTGTATTTAAGTATAGAATCCGGAATAACAAATAGCTTAGGACGATGGATGATAACTAATATTGCAGTAGTAGAAGATGATAATGAATTTGAAAGTTATGGAACAAGTCCATCATTTCCAGTACCAGATAGACTTGTAAATGACATAATAAATACGAACTTTAGTGAAGTAATGAACAATGTATTTACAAAAGATGACGAAAGACATAATAAATGTGAAGGAATTCAAATTTTAACACATGAAAAAGTAACAAGAATAGATTTAACAGAATCAGCTTTTATTATGGCATTAACTAAATATATTAATGGAGAAACTTGGAAATAAATTAAAATCTAAAAATACAATAGGTTAGTATAATTTAAAAAAGTTATTATTGAAATAAAATTTAAAGTATAGTAAACTCATAATAAGTAGTTTATATAATAATAATCATAATGTTATTTTTATAAAGAAGGGAGGATTTTTATGAAAAAATCAGTGATAATAACAATCGTAGTTTGCATAATTGCATTTGTTTTATTATTATTTTTAGGAGGATTCTTTCTTGTAAAAAATATTATAAATCAAGAAAAAAATCCAATTACAGCTCAAGAATTTAAATCAGTAATGGAAAATAAAGGATATATCATTATAGATGCTAAGAAACAATTTGATGGATATAATTACATACAAGATGCTTATATAGCAATGAATGATAAGGGAGAATATCAAATAGAATTTTATAAAATGTCAGACAAAGAAAATGCAACTATGTTTTATGAGCATAATAAATCAGTATTCGAATCTTCTAAATCATCATCATCTGCTCAAACTAATAATGATATGAAAAATTATTCTAAATATACATTACAATCAAATGATAAATATATGGTTATTTCTAGAGTAGAAGATACAGTTGTATATGTAAAAGTTGATTCAAAATATAAAGATAATATAAAAGATATATTAAAAGAAATTAAATACTAATTATATACAAATAATAGACCTTTAGAATATTACATAAATATTTTAAAGGTCTATAAAAAAATAATATAAATAATAGTATCTTAATAAAAATGGAATTAGGGAGAATTTATGACAGATGTAGTACTAATGAAAAAAAGAAAAAGTAATATGAAATTATTTCCTATTTATCAAATGATAGGATTAGATTTTATATTTTATTATGCAATACAAGTTTTATTTTTAACACAAGTAAAAGGAATATCAAGTGCAAATATTGTACTTGCAAGTTCTATATATGCATTAGCTTCAGTTATTGTACAAGTTCCGATTTCTTTATTTGTTGATAAAGTGGGAAAAAGAAATGCATTAGTTATAGGAAACATACTAAATGTATTTTGTATGATAATGATTATTATATGTCCGAATTTTATATGTTATATAATTGAAGAATGTATAAATGCTATTGCTTTCGGAATAAAAAGTGTAACAGAAGGTAGTTTATTAAACAGTTCCATTCCAGAATGTAAAAATAAAAGTGATATATTTACTAAAATACATTCGAAAGGATATTCAAAATATTATTATGTTTCTGCGATATCAACTTTTATTTCTGGAATGTTGTATGATATAAATCCATATATCCCAGTTGTGCTATGCGTGATTTTTTGTGTTTTAGGAACAATTATTTCTACACGCTTTTTTGAGATAGATGATATTAAAAGCAATAATGAAAATGTCAAATATGTTCAAGATTTAAAAAGTGCATTTAGTTTTATATTAAAATCAAGTAGATTAAGATGTTTATTAATAATATTAGGATTTATTTGGGGAATTTTAATATTATTTGGAACATACAAAATAACATTATTAAATGATTTAAATGTATCTGCAACATATATAGGAATAATTTCAGCTATATTATCAATTATAACTGGAAGAATGTCTACTTTATCTAATAAAGTTAATGAGAAATATAAAAATAAAACTTTAACAATAATAGGATTAATGGTAACAATGTCTTTTCTATTAGCAGGAGCTATTTCAATAATGGAAATTCCTTTTGGTCTTAAAATATCTATTATTATAATATTATATATAATTGAAGCAACAAGTAGTGGAATACATGGAGTCATACAAAATAGATATATTAGTAATTTTGCAAAGCCCAATATATTAACCAAATTATATTCAGCCAATTCTATTCTTTCTAATATACTTAGAATGTTAGTGGGATTTATAGGAACAATTGTATTAAATAATTTTAATATTAAATATGCAATGATTATTACAGGAATTTTATTTACAATGGTGATGTATTTCTTATATAGATATAGTAAAAATAAATTAGGATTAAAGCCAGAAGAGTATAAGAAATCTGATATAGTTTATGAAAAATAAAGTACATTATAAAATAATTATTAGAATATTTAAAATAACAATATAAAAAACAAACTCTCAGTCTTTTATAACTGAGAGTTTGTCCGACTCAGAGAAAAATGAGATAAATTATTCCTGAATCATGAGTTCCTGAAAAAGCCCATAGTGTTTATCCCAAGTTTCTGGATTCATACCTACTTGACTACCGAAATAAAATGCAATCCATACATTATAAACATTTATCTTGTCATCGGTGGGCTCTGAAATTAATTCAGGCAAATTGGTTTGCAGATACTCATAAAGATTTGGGAATTCGAGCTTTATCCGCTCAATTTTTTTTCGCAGCATATTATACCTCCTGCAAAGTTGCGTAGCAAAAAAGCTACTGGGTTTATACGAATTATTGGATATACCAATAATCATATTATACAGTAACATTGAAGTTATGTCAACAAAAAGCTAACTTTATGATATAAGTAAATAATTAGTTGTAATTCTAAAAAAGCTGATATATAATGAAGAAACAAAAAATATAAAAAAGAGTTTATAAAGATAAAAGGAATATAAATTAAGTAACTCTAAGATTATTTCCTAATAAATATTATATGTAAAATCGTTAAGAAAAATCTTAGAATTGAATATAGGAGGAAGTAAAATGTCAGAATTTGTACATCTACATGTGCATAGTGAATTTAGTTTATTAGATGGGGCAAATAGAATAAAAGATTTACCAGTAAGAGCAAAAGAATTAGGAATGGATGCAATTGCTGTAACAGATCATGGGTCTATGTTTGGAACAATAGACTTTTATAAAGCATGCAAGAAAAATGGAGTAAAGCCAATTATAGGATGTGAAGTATATGTTGCACCTAGAACTAGGTTTGATAAAGAACCAAATATAGATAATAAATACTATCATTTAATATTACTTGCAAAAAATAATGATGGATATAAAAATTTAGCCAAACTAGTTTCTTTAGGCTATGTAGATGGATATTACTATAAACCTCGTATAGATAAAGAAATATTAGAAAAATATCATGAAGGTTTAATTTGCTGTAGTGCTTGTTTGGGAGGAGAAGTAGCACAGGCAATAGTAAAAGATGATATGAAAAAGGCAGAAGAAATTGCTTTATGGCATAAAAATGTTTTTGGAGAAGACTATTATTTAGAAGTACAAAGCAATTCTTTAAGAGAGCAAATACTCGCAAACCAAAAACTGGTAGAATTATCTAAAAAACTAGATATTCCACTTGTTGCTACAAATGATGCACATTATCTAAAAAAAGAAGACAGTTATAATCATGAAGTTTTATTATGTATCCAAACAGGAAAAAGAATGACAGATGAAGACAGAATGAAATTTCAAACAGATGATTTTTATATAAAATCTCCAGAAGAAATGAAAGAATATTTTAGGAATATTCCAGATGCAATTGAAAATACAGTAAAAATTGCCGAAAAATGTAATGTGGATTTTGAATTTGGACATACTATTCTTCCAAATTATGATGTACCAGAAGAATTTAAGTCGCACTATGATTATATAAAAAAATTATGTGATGATGGATTAATAGAAAGGTACCGGAGAAAATCCATCTAAAGAAATATTAGAACGTGCGGAATATGAACTATCTGTCATAAAAAGAATGGGATATGTAGATTATTTTTTAATAGTATGGGATTATATCAACTGGGCAAAATCACAAGGAATACCAGTGGGGCCAGGACGTGGTTCTGGGGCGGGTTCAATTGTTGCATATGCAATTGGAATAACAGACATAGATCCAATTAAATATAGCTTAATTTTTGAAAGATTCTTAAATCCAGAAAGAATTAGTATGCCAGATTTTGACGTAGATTTTTGTTATGAAAGAAGACAAGAAGTAATAGATTATGTTTCTAGAAAATATGGAGAAGACCATGTTTCACAGATTATTACATTTGGTACAATGTCTGCTAGAATGGTAATTCGTGATGTAGGAAGAGCGTTAGATGTCTCATATGCAGAAACAGATAAGCTTGCAAAAATGATTCCAAATGAATTACATATAACAATTAATAAAGCTTTAGAACAAAACAGAGAATTAAGAGAAATTTACGAAAATGATAGTCGAATAAAACAATTATTAGATATAGCAATGGCTTTAGAAGGGCTTCCAAGACAGGCATCTACTCATGCTTGTGGAATAGTTATAACAAAAGAACCAGTGGATACTTATGTTCCACTTTATGTTCGTGATGGTACAATTTCTACTCAATATATCATGACAACACTAGAGGAACTTGGGCTACTAAAAATGGATTTTTTAGGGCTTCGTACTTTAACAGTTATACAAGATACTATTAATTTAGTAAAACATACAAGGAATATAGATGTTAAATTCGACAAAGATATGAATGACCCAAAGGTATATAAATTATGGCAAGATGGAGATAGCATAGGAATATTCCAGTTTGAAAGTCAAGGTATGACAAACTTTATGAAGGAATTAAAACCAGACTGTTTGGAAGATATTATAGCAGGTGTTTCTTTATATCGTCCTGGACCAATGGACCAAATTCCAAGATATATTGCAAATAAAAAAGATCCAGCTCATGCTGTATATACACATCCAGCGCTTAAGCCAATCTTAGAGGTAACTTATGGTTGTATGGTATATCAAGAACAAGTAATGCAAATAGTACGTGATTTAGCAGGATATTCACTTCGGAAGAGCGGATTTAGTAAGACGTGCTATGGGTAAGAAAAAGTTAGATGTAATGGCAAAAGAAAGAGAATATTTTATACATGGGCAAATGGATGAAGAAGGAAATATCATTATTCCAGGTTGCATACGAAATGGAATTGATGAAGAATCTGCTAATAAAATATTCGATGAGATGGCAGAATTTGCAAAATATGCATTTAATAAATCACATGCAGCAGCATATGCAGTAGTTTCTTATCGTACAGCATATTTAAAAGCATATTATCCAGAAGAATTTATGGCAGCAACTTTAAATAGCTTTTTAGGCAATCTAGATAAAGTTCCAATGTATATTGATGAATGTAAAAGAATGAATATTGCTATATTAAAACCTGATATAAATAAAAGTTATACAAAATTTACTGTAGATGATGGAAAAATTCGTTTTGGTTTGGGTAGTATAAAAAATGTGGGAACATCTGTAGTAGATACTATTGTACAAAACCGTGAATCAAAAGGAAAATTTGAGAGCTTTACTGATTTTTGCGAAAGAATGGAAGGTGAAGCAGTAAACAAAAAATGTATTGAAAGTTTAATAAAGTCAGGAGCTTTTGATGAATTCCAGCAAACAAGAAGTACATTAATGGCATCTTTTGAATCAATTATAGATGCTATTTCCGATAGCTCTAGAAAAAGTTTAAAAGGTCAAATTACTATGTTTGATTTAGGTGGAACTTTAGATGATGAAAAAGAAATGGAGAAGATGAAATATACATATACAACTCTAAAAGAATATTCAGAAAAAGAATTATTATCAATGGAAAAAGAAATGCTTGGATTATATATAACTGGGCATCCGTTAGAACAAATTAGAGAAGAAATCGAGAGACAATCTAATATTAATTCAATGCAAATAAGAGAAGCAGGAGAGGCTATTCAAAATAATGAAAGGTCAAACTATCAAGATGGACAAAATATAAAATTTGCAGGAATTATAAATAGTGTTAAGAAAAAATACACAAAAACTAACAAAATAATGGCTTTTATAACAGTAGAAGATTTATATGGAAGTTCAGAAGTGATTGTATTTGAAAATTGCTATCAAACTTGTTCTAATATATTATTGGAAGATAGTGTAGTATTAGTAGAAGGAAGATTAAGTATAAGAGAAGATGAAGAACCAAAAATTGTAGCAAGTAGTATAAAAGAATTTAATACACAAGCGGTAAAGAATAAATCTTTAATAATAGATATTACAAATTTAGACAATAATAAAAAAGATAGATTAAGAGGTGCACTAAAATTCTTTACAGGAGAAAAAAATAATATTCAAGTTTATATAATAAATGGAGAAAGAAAAGATCCGGCAGGAGGAATATTCTTAAATGATCAGATTTTAAAAGAATTAGAAGAAATTGTGCGGAAACACAAATATAAAAATAGAGTAAAATATTATTAATTTATATTAAAGTAATAAAGTATATATAGCCTAAAAATAGGAGGAAAAAATGTCGTATATAACATTTGAAAATGTAGTTAAAAAATATAAAATGGGAGAGGTATATATTACAGCCTTAGATCATACAAATTTTGAAATAGAAAAAGGAGAACTTACAGTTATTGTTGGACCAAGTGGTGCAGGCAAAACTACAGCTCTTAATATTCTAGGAGGAATGGATAATTTAACTAAAGGGAAAGTAGTTATTGACGGAAAAGATATTAGTAAATTAAAATCAAAAGAATTAGTAAAATATCGTAGAGAAGATATTGGATTTGTATTTCAATTTTATAATTTAGTGCAAAATTTAACTGCAAAAGAAAATGTAGAACTTGCATCTCAAATTTGCAATCATCCACTAGATGCAGAAGATGTTTTAGAAAAAGTAGGATTAAGAAATAGAATGAATAATTTTCCATCACAGTTATCTGGTGGAGAACAACAACGTGTAGCAATTGCTAGAGCACTAGCTAAAAATCCTAAGATTCTGCTTTGCGATGAACCTACTCGGAGCCTTAGATTATAATACAGGAAAGCAAATTTTAAAATTATTACAAGATACATGTAGAAAAGAAATGATGACAGTTATAATAATTACACATAATAGTGCATTAACACCAATGGCGGATAAAGTGATTTACTTTAAAAATGGAACTGTATCAGAAGTAGTAAAAAATGAAAATCCAGTTTCAATTGAAGAAATAGAGTGGTAACCATGCTCTGCGAATAAGGAGTTTTGGGGTAGTAGATTGAATAAGCTTATGGAGATAAACCTTTTCTGGGGGTAGTAAATTGAAAATAATCAAAGATTCGCTATTGTAAAAAAAGAAAGGAATATAAGATGAAAAAAGCTTTAGTAACAGATGCAATAAGGGAAATAAAAAATAATTTTAAACGATTTTTATCAATATTATTAATCGTTTTACTAGGTGTTGGATTTTTTGCAGGTATTAAAGCTACTAGTCCAGATATGAAGCAGACTATTGATACATATTTTGATGAGAAAAATGTTTTTGATTTTGAGATCTTATCTTCAATAGGGTTAAATGATAAAGATATTGAAGAATTACAAAATATAGACCAAGTTAAAAATGTAGTTCCATCATTTAGTGCTGATAGCATTTGCCATGTTAATGATATGGATGTTGTAGTAAAAATTAAAACAATATTAAGTGAAATGAATGAATTAGAACTAATTAATGGCGAAATGCCAAAAAAAGAAAATGAATGTGTAGTTGAAAAAGGTTTTTTAACTAAAACTGGATATAATATTGGAGATACAATTTCCTTACAAGTAGAAGATATACAAGATGAAGAACGGAAATGATATCACATTTCTAAAACAAAATGAAGTTAAAATTGTTGGAGTGATAGAATCTCCTTTATACATATCTAGAACAAGAGGGTCAAGTAAACTTGGTTCTGGTGTTATACAATATTATTTATATATTCCTAGAGAATTAGTTAATAGTAAGATATATACAGAGGCATATATAACTTTAGATGGAACGAAAGAATTACACACAGGTTCTAAAGAATATGATGATAAGATAGAAGAAATTAAAGAAAAAATAGAGACTTTAGCAAGTACAAGAAAAGAAGAAAGATATACACAGATAAAAGAAGAAGCTGAAAATAAATTAAAAGATGCAGAAAACACATTAAATAATGAAAAAGAAAAAGTTCAAAAAGAAATAGATGATGCACAAGATAAAATTCAAGATGCAAAAGATAAATTAGAAAATGCAAAAAAAGAAGTTACACAAAATGAAAACAAAGCAAATACAGAATTTAAACAAGCACAGAATAAAATTGATAATGCAGAAAAAGAACTAGAGGCTAAAGAATCTGAATTTAATAAAAATAAAGAAAATTATTCTAATAGTATAAAAACATTAGAAGATGCAATTAGTAATTTGAAAAATATAAGTGAGAAACATAATGCCATAGTAAAAAGTAAAAATGAATTACAAGGAAAAATAGACCTAACTCTGCAAGCAATAGAAAATGCATCAGATGATGAGGAAAAGGCTACTCTGAATGGACAACTATCTGTTATGAAATCTCAGATACAAACTATAGATGAACAAATTAGTTTGATAGAAAGTGAAGCAAAAAGTCAAGGTATTGATATTACAAAATTGCTTGAGACAATAGATAGTTTAAATACACAACTAAATACTGCAAAAACAGAATTGCAAAATGCTGAAAGCAAGATAACTACTGCTAAATTAGAACTGCAAAAACAAAAGCAAATTTTAGCAAAAACAAAACAAACTACAAATGCAAAAATTCAAGCAGCTAAAAAAGAAATTACATCAGGAGAAAATGAAATAAAAGAAAATGAACAAAGATTAGCGGATGCAAAAAAAGAAGCGGATGATAAAATAAAAGAAGCAGAAAATAAGTTACAAGATGCGAAAGATAAAATAAATGATATAAAAAAGCCGGATTGGTATGTGTTAACAAGAAATGAAAATGCTGGTTATATAAGTTATATGCAAGATACAGATAGAATTGCGAATATAGGAAAAGTTTTCCCTATTGTGTTTTTTGTTGTAGCAGCATTAATTAGTTTAACATCTATGACAAGAATGGTAGAGGAGCAAAGAGTTCAAATAGGAACATTAAAAGCAATGCGGATATAATAAAATTCAAATTGCAAGTAAATATGTTATTTATGCTATTTTAGCAACTTTGATAGGTTCTTTAATAGGTGTAACAATAGGATTTAATTTACTTCCTAAAATTATTTTTGATATATATAAAATGATGTATACACTTCCAGATATAGAAGCAGAATTTAACTTGTATTATACAATAACAGGAACAGGAATTGCTATACTTTGTACAGTAGGTGCAACTATTTATTCTTGCACAAAAGAATTAATATCTATGCCAGCAGTATTAATGAGGCCAAAAGCTCCTAAAATGGGAAAAAGAGTTTTATTAGAAAATGTAAAGTTTATCTGGTCAAAAATGAAGTTTACACAAAAGGTAACTGCTAGAAATATCTTTAGATACAAAAAAAGATTTTTAATGACAATAATAGGTGTTTGCGGGTGTACAGCTCTAATAGTTGCAGGATTTGGATTAAGAGATTCTGTAAGTTATATGATACCATCACAATATGGAAAAATATTTAAATATAATCTTACAATAGAATTAAAAGATTCTATTTCGAGAGAACAAATTGATAAAAAATTAGAGGAAATAGTTGGGTATGAAGATATTAAAGAGGTATTAAAAATAAAAAAGCAATCTGTAAAAATTATAAAAAATGCTAATAATCAAGATATTCAGTTAGTTGTTCCAGAAGATGTGAGCAAATTACAAGATTTTATTGTCTTAAAACCAAGAAAGCAAGAAAATACATTTAAAATAGAGGATGATACCATAGTAATTACTGAAAAGATTGCAAATTTATTAGATATAAAACAAGGAGATATTATAAAAGTAAAAGGTACAGATGATGTAGAATTTGAAGTTAAAGTAGGAAAAATTACAGAGAATTATTTACAACATTATATATACATGTCTCCAAGCCTATATGAAAAGGTATATGGAGAAAAAGTAAAATTTAATCAATTAATTATTAGTACAAATGATTTAACAGAAGCAGAAGAAGAAATATTAGGTAAGAAGATTTTAGAAGATAAAGATTCAATTTCTTCAATAGAATTTACATCTACTGCAAAAGATTTGTTTAGTGATGTAATGGATAATATGAATTTTGTTGTATGGATTTTAATTATATCTGCAGGGTTACTTGATTTTGTTGTATTATACAATTTATCAAATGTTAATATTAGTGAGAGAATAAGAGAACTTGCAAGTCTTAAAGTGTTAGGATTTTATGATAAAGAGGTGTATAATTATATAGCAAAAGAAACTACTATTTTAACTATAATAGGAATGATTTTAGGTCTTATATCAGGATATTTTTTGAATTTCTTCATTATGCAGACATGTGAGCTAGATATGTTTATGTTTGATAAAAGAGTTAATCTAACAAGTTATATTTATGGAATAGTATTAACAGTATTATTTAGCATTATTGTAAATATAGCAACATATTTTGCATTAAAGAAGATTGATATGATAGAATCACTTAAAAGTATTGAGTAAGCATATTTAATTATAAATTTTAAATGAATATAAAAATATAATAAGAATAAGTTTAATAATTACTAAATGATTAATTGCTTAAGTATCACATTTTGTAGTATCAAAAAGATTCCTATTTTAAGAAGAAGGTAGGATTAACGGTGTAATTTAGGAAAATTGTTAAAAAGATATATTGTAAACCAATATAGTTATATGCTAAAGTAATATTAGAGGTGGTAAGAATGTTTTGTACAAATTGTGGAAAAGAAGTTCAAAATGATAGTAAATTCTGCATAAGTTGTGAAAAAGAAATACAAAAAGCAAATAATAAAATGGGAAAAATAACATTTCATAGAATAGGCCGTTTTGTTGGTTGTTTAATAGATATAATGGTATATGTAGATGGAAAAATAGTAGGTAGTATTTCTAATAATGGAACAGTAGAAGTGCCTGTAAGTATTGGAGAACATAAAGTTTTATTTGATTTATGGAGTGGAATAAATGCAGATAGTGTAAATGTAACAGAAGAATATCCAAATGTTCATGTTGATGTAAAGTTAAAGATGGGATTTATAACTAATAAACCTAAAATAGTAAATATTAGAAATGAAAAATAAAGACAATGTTATCGCCTAACTATTGTTAGGCTAGTATGTACTTTTTAAATAAAATGAGATTTGTAACAATGGTTTCCATAATGCTTAGAAATATATAAAAATAGTGATTGACAAAGCTTAAGTGCTATGGTAAAATATACATCTGTAAGCCGCCTGAGTCGGGTATCTAAAATGCTAAAATTATTTAGCTACCTAGTATTTTATGCTTAGCGAGTATACATATAAAGGGAGGTGTACTTAAATGTACGCAATAATCGAAAGTTGTGGAAAACAATACAAAGTTACAGAAGGAGATGTAGTTTTCTTCGAAAAATTAGATGCTGAAGAAGGTAAAAAAGTTACTTTTGACAAAGTAATCTTAGTATCTGAAGAAGGTAAAGTAGAAGTAGGAACTCCATATGTAAAAGGTATTAAAGTAGAAGGAAAAGTAGTTAGCCATGGTAAAGGTAAGAAAATTATCGTTTACAAATATAAAGCTAAGAAAAACTACAGAAGAACACAAGGACATAGACAACCATATACAAAGGTTGAAATAACAACAATAAAAACAGCTTCTGCAAAAAAAGCAAAAGAAACAGTAGAAGCGTAAATAATAAAGGTAACAATTTACAAAATGGAAGGAGTGAATAAACATGGCTCATAAGAAAGGGCAAGGTAGCGTTAAGAATGGTAGAGATAGTGAATCAAAGCGCCTTGGGTTAAAAAGAGCTGATGGACAATTAGTTCAAGCAGGAAATATCTTAATAAGACAAAGAGGAACAAAAATCCATCCGGGAACAAATGTAGGTATTGGTAGTGACGATACATTATATGCAAAAGTAACTGGTACAGTCAAATTTGAAAGACTTGGAAGAGATAAGAAAAAAGTTAGTGTTTATCCAGTAGAGGAAACTAACGTATAAATATAAAAGAATATGATATTATAGAGTGTAGTTTTATCAAATATACTTTGTATCATATTCTTTTTTTACGATATATATTATAACTTTCGGAGAAAACTTTTGTAAACTATTAGTAACTTATTTTTCTTTTTTTGGGCGTCTATTGCAAATTTGTAGTAAATAAAGTATAATCTATAAGAAAACTTAGTTAGAAAAGTGAAAAAGAGAGGTGTATTATGATTGATAAAAATAAAAAACGTATTTTAACAGGTGATAGACCTACAGGAAAATTACATATAGGACATTATTTTGGTTCATTAAAGTCAAGAGTAAAATTGCAAGATGAATGTGAGACTTTTATTGAAGTTGCAGATGTTCAAGCTTTGACTGATAATTTTAATGATCCAGAGAAAGTACAAAAAAATGTAAGCCAAATTGTAATGGATGAATTAGCAGTAGGAATTGATCCAAATAAAGTAACATTTTTCTTGCAATCTATGATACCAGAAATTGCAGAGCTTACGGTCTTTTATTCTAATCTAGTTACTATTGCAAGATTGCAAAGAAATCCTACAGTTAAAACAGAAATAGCACAAAAAAGAGATATATTTGGAGAAAGCGTCACATATGGATTTTTAGGATACCCTGTAAGCCAAGCTGCAGATATAACAGCTTTTGAAGGAAACATTATTCCAGTACGGTGAAGATCAGCTACCACTAATAGAACAGGCAAGAGAAATAGTTAGGAAGTTTAATAGTATTTATGGAGAAACTTTATACGAACCACAAGCACTTCTTTCAGATGCAAAAAGAATAAAAGGATTAGATGGAAATGAAAAAATGGGTAAATCATTAGGGAATGCAATCTATTTATCAGATCCAGAAGAAGAAATTAGTAAGAAAGTAATGAGGGCTGTTACAGACCCAGGAAGAATAAAAAAGGACGATCCAGGAAATCCTAATATTTGTATGGTTGCATATTATCATAATTTGTTTAGTAAAGAACAAGTAAAGACAATTTGTGAAGAATGTAAAGCTGGTAAGAGAGGTTGTGTTGCTTGTAAAAAGCAATTAATAAAAAATATAAATACAGAATTAGAACCAATAAGAGAGAAAAGAAGATATTATGAAGAAAGACCAAATAAAGTAAAAGATATATTAATGGCAGGAACAAGTCATGCACAAAAAATTGCAAAAGAAACAATGAAAAAAGTGAAACAAGCAATGAAATTAAACTATTTTGATTAATAAATAACAAAAGAAAAGTAAATGTGTAATTTAATAAATAATAAGAAATAAAGTAACAAGAGAAAGAAAAATCAAAATATAATATAGAATTTAATTATGGGAGGTAAGTAATGTTTACCGATTATGCAAAAATTTTAGTAAAGTCTGGAGATGGCGGAGATGGAGCTGTTTCCTTCAGAAGAGAAAAATATGTAGCAGCTGGAGGTCCTGATGGTGGTGATGGTGGCAAAGGTGGAGATATATATTTTGCAGTAGATAAAGATTTAAATACTTTAGTAGATTTTAGATATAAAAAGAAGTTTAAAGCAGAAAATGGAAAAAATGGAGAAGGAAATCACCGTTATGGAAGAAGTGGAGAAGATTTATATATTAAAGTGCCAATAGGTACTATAATTAAAGATGTTGAAACTGGAAAAATTTTAGCTGATTTATCTGAAAAAGATCAGGTAGAAAAGATATTTCCGGGAGGTAGAGGAGGAAAAGGTAATTCTCATTTTGCAACATCAACAAGACAAGCTCCACGTTTCTCACAAGGTGGAGAAAAAGGAATAGAAAAAGAGGTAATTCTAGAGTTAAAACTTTTGGCAGATGTAGGGTTGATAGGTTTTCCAAATGTTGGTAAATCAACGTTTTTATCTGTTGTTACATCAGCCACTCCTAAAATTGCAGATTATCATTTTACAACATTAGAACCTAATTTAGGTGTTGTTAAATCAGAATATGGAGACAGTTTTGTAATAGCAGATATTCCAGGAATTATAGAAGGTGCAAGCAAAGGAACAGGTCTTGGATTACAATTTTTAAGACATATTGAAAGAACAAGACTTTTATTACATGTTATAGACGTATCTGGAGTAGAGGGGAGAAATCCTATACAAGACTTTAAAACAATTAATGAAGAATTAAAAAAATATAGTGAAAAACTAAGTACAAGAAAACAAATAATAGTTGCAAATAAAATAGATAGTATGCAAGATGAAAATTTGTATAAAGAATTGGAAAATCTTGCGAAAGAGAATAATATTGAAATATATAAAATATCTGCTATATCAGGACAAGGTATGAAAGAGTTACTTACAAGAGTTTCAGAAGTATTAAAAATATTGCCAAAAGAGGAATTGGTAAAACAAGAAGAAAGAAAAGTATATACATTAGAAGAAAAAGATGAAGGATTTACAGTAACTAGAGAAAAGGATATGTGGGTAGTGGATGGTCCTGCAGTACAAAGAGTTATGAGAAGAGTTAATTTAGAAGATAATGAATCAATGCATTATTTCCAAAAATGTTTGGATAATTTAGGTGTTAATCAAAAATTAAAAGAAGCTGGAGTACGTGAAGGTGATACTGTTAAAGTAGTAGATTGGGAACTTCAATGGTATGATTAGTAAAAATGTTTCAAGAATATTACAATTAAGTTACAATAATATAAAAAAATAAAGATTTTAATATAAAATCTTTATTTTTTTATATTACTATGTTATTATCAAATAGTAAAACAAAGGATAAAATGTTGTTTTATAAATTATTTAATAAAATAGAGGAGGATAAAATGAAAAAAACAACTAAATTAATAGTAACTTTAATTCTAATCACTTTAATTACATTATTGTCTTTTAATATTACGAAAGCACATACAGTTGAATTAGACCCAGATTCACTTATTTCTTTTCCTAATTTTATTTTTGGAGGAGAAGGGAAAATTTCTATAAAATTAACTGATACCAATTACAAACTATATTGGCAGTTAGTAGAAATCTCTAAATCCGATTATACAAAAATTGAAGAAATACAAGATGCAGGAAAGAAGGACTTGACAGATAAAGAGACAGAAATGAAAAATTTAAAAACAGAATGTGAAAATCTAAAATCTACTAAAGACGAAAAGAAAAAAGAATATGATCAAGCAGTTGCAGATAAACTTACTGAATCTGAAATATCAGCAGCAAAAGACGCTTATGATGTAGCACTAAAAAATTATAATGATAAAGTAACAGAATACAATTCTAAAGTTGACGAATATAATAAAAAAGTAAATGAAGTAAATGATAAAGTAAAAGAATTAATACCAGCATTTGTAGAAAACAATTGGTCTGAAACAACAGATGGAAATTTTAAGGTTGACTTATCAAATTATTCTGGAGAAAAGGTATTTGTAGTTTGGGCAAAACTAGTGTTTAATGGAAAGACGTCTTATGATGAAGTAATATATACAATGAATGGTACTAAATCAGAAGATATTAAGGTAACAGCTGTCAGTTTAGATAAAACAGAAATAACTGTTGAAGAAGGAAGTAATTATAATTTATTAGCAACTATAACTCCTAATGATGCAACAAATAAAAATATAAAATGGAGTAGTGATAATAAAGATGTTGCAACTGTTGAAAACGGAAAAGTTGTTGGTGTAAAAGAAGGTACAGCTACTATAACTGTACAAACCGAAGATGGAGAATTTACTGCTACTTGCAAGGTAAGTGTTACTAAAAAAAGTGATAATACAACAGCAGATAAAAATATACCACAAACAGGAACTACTGCCACAATGACAATTGTTATATCTTCAATTATATTCATTGGAGTAATTGCTTGTTTAGCATGTAAAAAATATAATGGAATAAAATAAAATTTGTTATTTTGACACATAAAAAAAGAAATATCAAAACTTTTGTTTGACATTTCTTTTTTTATGTGGTAAAATTAACAAAACAAATTTTTTGTAGGGGGAATCTGTTAATGGGAAAAAAAGAATTTGAAGATTTAAATAAAAGAGAGAAAGCTATATTAAAATTTATAGAAAAACAAATTAGAGCTAATAGTTATCCACCATCTGTAAGAGAAATAGGAAAAGCTGTAGGATTAAGTTCAACAGCAACAGTACATGGATATTTAGCTAGATTAGAACAAAAAGGATACATAAAAAAGGAATCTCAAAAAGGTAGAACTTTAAGATTATTAAAAGGTATATTAAAAGAGGAAAAGAAACCAGAAACTAAAGAAGTATATACAAGTAGAGAAATGGTAGATGTTCCTGTTATAGGAAAAATAACAGCAGGAGCACCAATTTTAGCTGTAGAAAACGTAACAGATACATTTCCTATTCCTGTAGATTTTGTAGGAAATAGTGAAAGTTTTATGCTAACAGTAAGTGGAGAAAGTATGATAGAAGCTGGAATTCTAGATGGAGATTATATTCTAGTAAAAAGACAAAATACAGCAAATAATGGAGAAATTGTAGTAGCTCTAATCGAAGATGAAGCAACTGTTAAAACTTTTTATAAAGAAAAAGGTCATATAAGATTACAACCAGAAAATAGTTTAATGGAGCCAATTATAGTTCCTAATTGTGAAATTTTAGGAAAAGTAGTAGGTGTTTTTAGAAAGATGTAATTATTAAGAAAAGAAGGAGAAAAATTTTATGGATAGAATGAAAACTTTTCTTATATATCTAATATTATTTATAGCATTATACTTTTTTGTGGATTTTGCATCATTTGCATATATAAAAACAGCATATAATGATTTAACAAAGTTTGTTATAGATGTTCCAAATCCTAAAATAAAAATACAAGAAGCAAAAGCTACATATATTAATGGATATATAAAAGGTACTTTACTAAATAATGCAGAGGAAGAAATACAAAGACAATATTTAAAATTTGAATTCTTTTCAGAAAGAGATGTATTGTTAGGAAGAAAATTTATAAAAGTAGAAAATTTATCTCCAAATGAAACAAGAGACTTTGAAATTCAGTTTAACTTTGAAAATGTAGATAGTTATAAAATAACATTAGCAGATGAAAGTGAAATGCAAAATATTTCTGATGCAGAATTATTATCTGATCCAAAAACTAAAGGATTTTTACTATTAACAACATTAATATTTTTATATATTTAAAAATAACAAGCACTGCAATATAGATTTTGCAGTGCTTGTTTAACTAAAATTATTAATAATAGTAAATATAAAATATTACTAATTAATGGTAAGTCGCCTATAGTCAGCTCTGGAAGGCCTTATATATTATAATAAAAAACAATTTTTCCAAGGCACTTTAGTTTCTTACAGATTCAAATTATATAGGCACACTATAAACAAAAAACAATAATTACGGCTCAAGGTCAAAACTGTTTTTTATTATAATACATAAGGCCTTCCAGACCTACTTTGAGAGATGAAACCATTGTTTAGGAACAGTAAAATTAAAAAAAATCAAAAAAGGTTTGCTATTTTAGTAAATGTGTAATATAATTGTAACAAAAATGAAAACATAATGTAACAAGTATATCTGAAAGGAAGATGCAAATGTTCAGTTGGGGGCAAGATATTGGAATTGATTTAGGAACAGCTACTGTTATTGCTTATGTAAAAGGAAAAGGAATAGTATTAAGAGAACCATCTGTAGTAGCAGTAGATAACAATACAGGTGAAGTATTGGCAGTTGGAAAAGAAGCTAGAAGAATGCTTGGTAGAACACCAGGAAATATAGTTGCAACTAGACCATTAAGAGATGGAGTTATTTCAAATTATACTGTAACAGAAAAAATGTTAAAATACTTTATTAATAAAGTATGTGGAAAATTTGTTTTTTCTCCTAGAATTATGATATGTATTCCATCACAAGTAACAGAAGTAGAAAAGAAAGCTGTTATAGATGCTGCATCACAAGCAGGAGCAAGAAAAGTATATTTAATTGAAGAACCAATAGCTGCAGCAATTGGAGCAGGAATAGATATTTCTAAACCATGTGGAAATATGGTTGTAGATATAGGTGGAGGAACTACAGATATAGCAGTAATTTCTTTAGGTGGTTCTGTTGTAAATACATCTTTAAAAGTAGCTGGAGATAAATTTGATGAAGCTATAATTAGATATATAAAAAGAAAACATAATGTTATGATAGGTGAGAGAACAGCAGAAGACTTAAAAATAAATATTGGATGTGTTTATCCAAAAATTCAAGATACAGAAATGGATGTTAGAGGTAGAGACTTAATAACAGGTCTTCCAAAAACAATAACAGTGTATTCTAGTGAAATGTTAGAAGCACTTTTAGAACCAGCTTTAATGATTGTAGATGCAGTTCATTCAGTACTAGAGAAAACACCACCAGAGCTTGCAGCAGATATAAGTGATAAAGGAATATATATGACTGGTGGGGGTTGTTTAGTAGATGGATTAGATAAGCTTTTACAAGAAAAAACAGGAATAAATGTTATGATAGCACAAGATACTGTTTCGTGTGTTGCATTAGGAACAGGAAAAGCGTTAGATAACTTAGATGCGCTAGAAGGTAAAAGTAGGAAGTAAATTGTAAAATTTGAGTGAGTATAAATGAAAAATAGGTGCACTTCAAAATGAACTGAACCCAAAAAGTTAGACACTTTTTGGGTTCAATTCATTATAGTAACTATTATTTTATATAGTAGGAAATTTGTGGTATAGAGTAAAATTTAACTAATAGAGAGATTTCCTATTATATAAAATAATTGCACATAACTTCTTCATAAAAATTAGTGCACGAACAATCACACACGGGTTGTAATTAAGTATGAAATATAATTAGAACTCGATATTGTTCTTATATAGTAAAGAACTCTTAAGCTACTTTGAGATTATATAAGAACAAGGGAAGTTAGCTATAATTTTATCCTTGCATATTTCAGAATATAATTATATAATAATAAAAAAATAAAATAAAGGTGAAATTTATGAATAAAACGAAAAGAAAGATATTTGAAACCTCCATGAAATTGTTTGCAGAAAAAGGATATGATGCAACTAGCATAGAAGAAATAACGGCAACAGTAGGTGTTGCAAAAGGAACTTTATATTATCACTTTTCTAGTAAAGAGGAAATCTTTAACTTTTTAGTGGAAGAAGGTGTAAAACTATTAAAAAATAGTATATCAATAAAAACTGGAAAGTTAGATAATAGTATAGATAAAATAAGAGCTATAGTATTAATACAGTTAAAAGTATTAGTAAAATATGAAGATTTTATGTCTATAGTACTTAGCCAAATATGGGGAACAGGAGCAAGAAGTCAAATTTGTAAAAAATACATATTTGAATATATTTCTATGATAGAAGATATAGTTAAAGAAGGAATAGAAAAAGGTGAATTGTCTCGGAGGAGATTCTAATGTTATAGCATCAGGTATATTTGGAATGGCTTGTTCTAGTTTAATATATAAAATGAGAAGAGATAAGCAAATTGAAATTGACAAATTATATCGAGAGATAGACTCGGTGTATATAAAGAAATTAAAGAAATAAATTGTTTTTATAACTATAAAAATACAAATGTGAACATTTATAAATGCAATATAGTGCATTTATAATAGAAATATTATAAATATACAATAATATTATATGAGGAGTGAATAGATTGTGAGAATACTAAAGGATTTTAAAGTACCAAATTTTAAATTTCCAAAATTTAAAATGAAAGAAATATCAGAAATAGATGAAGTTAAAGTAGATTATGATGCAATAAAAAGAGCAGAAGAAAATAAAAATAAAAAAGAAGTAAAAAATTATGAACAAACACATTATAAAACTATAAAAGAAGTATTTACAAGATCTATGAAAGAATATGCAGAATTACCATTTATACTAGAGAAATTTAAGCCAAAAGAGAATTTTACAACTATTACATATAAAGAATTTTGTGAAGATGTTTGTGCTTTAGGAACAGGTCTTACAGAAAAGTTTAATTTAAAGGATTCTAGAATTGTTATTATAGGAGAAAATACTTATCATTGGTATGTTTCATATATGGCAATGCTTTGTGGAGCTAGTATTGCAGTTCCAGTCGATAAAGAATTACCAGAAAATGAGATTGAGAATGTAATAAAAAGATCTAGAGCATCAGCAGTTATATATTCTACCAAAAAGAAAGAATCTATTAAGAAAATTGAAGATAAATTGCCAGAAGTTAAATATTTTATTCAAATGAATTCTGATGATTCTTTAAATGGAAGAGATGTAGGATTAAACTATATAATAAACGAAGGTAAGAAACTTTTAGATAATGGAAATGATAATTTTATGAAAATTGAAATAGATCCAGAAGAGTTTAAAGTATTAATATTTACATCTGGAACTACTTCGAATTCAAAAGGTGTTATGATATGTAATAGAAATTTAGCAGAAAATATTAATGCAGTTTCAGCATATGTAAAATTAACTACTGATGATAGATTGATGTCTATTTTGCCATTACATCATACTTATGAATCTACAATAGGATTTTTACTTCCTTTCGCAGTTGGAGCATCTATTAGTGTGTGTCAAGGGTTAAAATATATTGTTCCAAATCTAAAAGAAACAAGCCCAACAGCAATGTTAACAGTACCATTACTTGTAGAAAATTTGTATAAAAAAATAAATGCTAACATTAAGAAGAGTAAAAAAGATGGATTAGTAAATTCAATGATTCATGTATCAAATGCTCTAAAAACTATAGGTGTAGATATAAAAAGAAAAGTATTTAACGAAATATATGAAAATCTAGGTGGTAAGATAAGAATTATTGTTTCTGCTGCAGCACCTATTGATGCTAAAATTGGTAAATGGGTAGAAGATATTGGAATTACATTCTTACAAGGATATGGATTGACAGAAACAGCTCCTATTGCTGCTCTTACACCAGAATTTAAACCAAAGGTTGGTTCTGCTGGTAAGCCAGTAGTTTGTGCAGAGATTAAAATTGATAATCCAAATGAAAATGGTGAAGGAGAAGTTCTAATAAAGAGTTCTACTTTAATGCTTGGCTATTACGAAGACAAACAAGCAACAGATGAAGTAATTGTTGATGGTTGGTTCCATTCAGGAGACGTTGGATATTTAGATGATGAAGGATATTTATATATAACAGGAAGATCGAAAAATGTAATTGTAACTCAAAACGGAAAAAATATATATCCAGAAGAAATTGAGTTAATGCTTGCAAATATACCAGAGATTGCAGAGTGTATGGTATATGGAAAAGAAGAACCTGGAAATAAAGAACTTCTTATTTCTGTAAAGGTAATTCCAAATTATGAAGAAATAGAAGCAAGACATGGAAAAAATTTAAGTAAAGAACAAATACATGATATAATATGGCAAGAAATAAAAAATGTTAATAGAAAATTAACATCATATAAAGCTATAAAAAATTTAGAAATAAAAGAAGATGAATTTGAGAAAACAACTACTATGAAAATAAAAAGATATAAAGAGATAAAAAAAGATTAATTGAAAAACAAGTAATATTTCTGTAATAAAAATGTAACAAAATCGAAATATAAAATTTTATAAATCCTCTTGTAGTTTTTTGTTGAACAGTGTATAATAGATATTGTTAAAAGTAATACATAGGACAAAGGAGGGAAGGTTTACAATGTCTAAATCTGGCATAGTAAACGTGAGAATGGTAATCACGGAAGAAAAAATATTATCCAATATAGATAAGATACAAAAATTAATTAATCCAAAGAGCAAGAAGCAGATTGTGCAATTAGAAGAAGATACAATGTTTAAAGATTTAGTACAATCTATTAAAGATTATTTAATAGAGTATCCAAATAAAAAGAACTTTCCAAATAGTGTTTATAAAGCAGCCTATGAATTAGTAGAATATGCAACAAATCAATTTGAGGAGAATACAAAAACAATAGAAGAATTGATTATACAAAGAGAAAATAACATTGCATTAGCTGCAAAATTAAAGAAGGCGCTTAATTTAGTAATAAATAAAGAAGAAAATTGGAAGAATGAAATTCAAAAGCTATCAGAAGTTTTTTCTGAAGAAATAATAGATACATTAGGTTCTATAGGAAGAGCTAGATCAAAAAAATCTCAAAATTATCAAGATGGTATAAAATTAATTAATGCAAAAGTAGCTAATCTAGATTCAAATTTACATATAGAAATAGATATGGAAAGAATAGAAGATAGATCAAAAGCATTAAGTTTTATAGGAATAGAAATAGCAGAAGCTCTTAAAGAAATACCTGTACCAGAGGAAAAGCAAGAAAATATCCAAGAATCACAAGAAATTTCTGCAGATGAGCAATATATTAATGAAACTAGAATTAATGTAAAACCATCATTATGGCAAAGATTTAAAAATACAAAATTAGTAAGAGCAATAAGATATGTAATGAAAATAAAAATAGTGTTAGAACTTCCAGAAGCTTTGCCAGAGCCTACACAAGAACAGCAATAACAGATCTTTTTATATTTTATGAGGTTTGGTATAAATTATTAACCAAACCTCATAAGATTTAAATATAAATTAGTTATTGTTCAAAAGAAAAAGGATAATAAAATTTAAATAAAAATAAATAAAAAAGTATTGACAGCATAAAAAAAATAGTATATACTTAAATATGCATTGAAGAGATGCGCCCTTAGCTCAGTTGGTCAGAGCAACCGGCTCATAACCGGTGGGTCCAAGGTTCGAATCCTTGAGGGCGCACCATTTTGTTTAAAACCAGATAGAGGTGGCTTAGCCACTTTTATTATATATGGGTAGTTGGGTGAGTGGCTAAAACCATCAGACTGTAAATCTGACCTCATTTGAGTTCCCTGGTTCGAATCCAGGACTGCCCACCAGATTATAACAGCTTACGAACTGTAAAAAGTTTGTAGGTTGTTTTTTATATGAAAAAAACTTAATTGTTCTCTTTTGGAAAGGAGGACAATTTTTTATGCTTAATTTTAAAATATTACAAGAGCTAGAAACCAACAATGAATTACTAGAATTACTGAAAAGCTTTAAATATGAAACTAAAAATGGAACAGTTAAAGCACTATTAAATACAAATTTACATTTTATAGAACCTACACAGTACATAATTACATATCCTAGTATTCTTACAATACTTGAATATAAAGTAAATGAAGTAAGTAATAAAAACTTTTACATTAAAGAATATAAGCAAAAATATAATCTCAAAGAAATAAAGCAAATTCTCATGAAATTAAAATCCAATATTTAATTTTCAAGGAAAAATATTAAAAAAATAAAATTTTTTAATACACACCCCTAAAAAATTCCTTTCAAAGAATAAGGGAGTAATTTTTTGAAAAACGTAAAGTGTGAAAAAACACTTTAGTGAGCAATTATATGGAGGAGGTAATTTTATGAGATGTGCAATTTATGTAAGAGTAAGTACAGATGAGCAACGAGATAATGGTTATTCAATAGATTCTCAATTAAGAATGATTAAAGAATATTGTGAAAAAAATGAGTATTCTATTGTAGATGTTTATAATGACGCTGGACATTCTGGAAAAGATTTGATGAGACCAGAAATGCAAAGGCTTTTAAAAGATATTAAATTACACAAAATTGATAAATTAATTGCAATTAAGGTAGATAGACTAACAAGAAATAATTATGATGGATTTTGGCTTTTAAATTATTGTGAAGAACATGATGTAAAAATAGAATTAATATTAGAGCCTTATGATGTATCAACTGCAAATGGAGAAATGATATTTGGAATGAATTTAGTATTCGGTCAAAGAGAAAGGAAAGAAATTGGAGCAAGAACCAAAAGAGCAATGGAAGAAATGGCGTTAGAAAAGGTACATCCAGGCAAAGCACCTTATGGATATACTAGAAATAAAGAAACAGGTCATTTAGAAATAGAGCCTATTGAAGCTGAAATTGTAAAAGAAATATTTGAATTATACAAAAATGGCTATTCAATTAGAGGTATTGCAAAAAAATTAAAAGAACAAAATGCATATTTAAAACAAGGCACATGGAATACAGATAAAATTTATAAAATACTTACAAATTCTGTTTATGTAGGTACTTTCGCCTATGGAAAAACAAAGAGAAAAGCACAAGATATTTTATATGTAGATAATTATTGTGAGCCTATAATAGATAAAGAAACTTGGAATATTACAAGAACAATTTTAGAGAAAAATAAGCATCCAAACTATGGACAACATATACACTTATTTACAGGAATAGTTAAATGCCCTGATTGCGGTAAAATAATGTCATCTACTAATTCATTTAAAAATAGTGGAACACCAAAGCAGAAAGTCTACTATCATGTTACTTGTAAAAATTCAAATTGTAAATCAAAAGGATTACATTATAATACAGAAAAAATAGAAGAAAAGCTAGGTAGAATATTAAATGAATTAACTAGATATATGTATGGAATGATATATGAAGTTATAGTAAGTAATTCTGCCAAAACAAAAGATATAAAAGAAATAGATAAAGCTATTGAGAAACTGCAATTACAAGAAAAAAGATTAGTAGATTTATATTTGAATTCTAGTTTAAATGTAGAAATAATTAATAATAAAAATAATAGCATTAAAAAAGAAATTGAAAATTTGAACAAGAAGAAGCAAAAATTAGATCCAGACGATATACTTAAAGAATATGTAATAGAACTATCAAGCAAACTAGAAGGAATAACAAATAATGAAAACATTGTAAATTATAAAACTATATATGGATTTGTTTTTGAGCATTTAAACAGAAAATCAAAGAAAGAATTAATCAAAAAAGTAATTGAAAGTATAGAAATTACAAGAGATGAAAACTACAATATAGAGATAAAAAATATTAGATTTACAGATGAATTTATTTCAAAAAATAGCAAGGAATATATAAAATATTTAAATGATATTTTGCAAAATAGTAGTGTAGGATTTATTTATAAAGAGCCAATAACGAAACAAGAGTTGGAAAAACAGAAAAGTAATTATTATATATTTTATCGTTCAAAATTTGAAAATGAAGAATATTCTGAACAAGAGTTAAGCCAATATATACAATTATTAGAAGAAAATTTTTATAGAAATGGTGTTATAAATTGTCCAATTATAGAAGATGAAATCATAATAGACCATGTGGATTTGATACCAAAACATGAAGATAATTTACTAAAAAATGTACGGATAAAATTCACATTAAAAAATGGCTAGAAGTAAGATATTTAAATTTTATGTCCTAGCAAGCACTGAATTTGTACTCCCGTCAAATTCAAATATGGGAAAATTCCCAATCCCTTTTAAAAATAAACCAAATAAATTATGGAGGAATAAAACATGAAAAATGAAAAAGTAAATTATGTAATTGATATGATAAAAGATATGCAAATAGATAATAAATTAAGATTAGCAATTTGTATGTGTGATAGTGAATACATTCATATTGAGTATGATAAAAAAGAAATATATAAATATTTTGATAAATTGTTAAAAGGAATTGATGTAATATACAGAAATACTATAGTAAATTTTGCTGAATACCCTTATATAATGTTTGTAATGGCGAAGATTATGGAAATGGAAAATACTGAACAAAATAAAATTGCATTATATTTATTTAATACTATAATAAAAAAATAATTAAAAAAGGCAATGCAATTAACATTGTCTTTTCTAATTATTAAAATAAATTATTATAAATATTTATTTAAAATGTCTTTCTTTTCAGTTTCTAACTTCAACATTTTGTTTTTTGCATCAAATATATTTTTTTCATATCTTTCAATCTCTGCAACAATTTCGATTTGTTCATCCATAGATGGTAGTGGAATGTCCAAATTTTCATAAAATGTAATTGGAACTCGTCTATGTCCACTTGCACCAGTCATATTTTGTTCTGCCTCTTTTCTTATAGCATTTCTGTTAAGATATGTGAATAAATATTTATTATTTATTTTCTCACTACATCGCAAAACATGAAATTCTGATGAGCCCATACCTATACTATTTGTTAGTCCTTTGGCAATAGCACATTTTCCATTTTCCATACAAGGAGTAATTTTAGCTAATAAAATATCATTTTCTATAAAATATGTATAACTACCATTTCTAACATCTGACAATTTTCTATCTACTTTGTTAATAATATATCCATCATTACTTATGTTTGCCATTTCAATAAAAGATACTAATACATTTTTATTATAAGAATTTAGCTCTGCTTTGCTAGGATTTGTGTTTACTAGCGTACGAATTTTTTTCTTAGGAGCATTAGAAATTATCATATTTTCATTAAAAATATTTTCAATTTTATCTTTATAATTTGTAATAGACATTATAGCTGTATTATATAAAGTTTCAACTTCTTCAATTTCTGTAACTATTTTTCTTTGAACTGTAAGAGGAGGGATTGGTATTTTTATGTTTTTTAGGTTTGTTGAATTTAATCCTCCTTGTGCTTGACCAGTAATATTACTTTTCAATAGTTTTTGTCCAATACTAGAAAATAAAAATATAAATAAATATTTTTGCATAATAATATTGGGATTTGCTCTAATTATAAATATATGTTCATTAACCATAGCTTCAGAAAAAGGTATATCATCTGGTATGATACAAACCTTTCCAGTTAATGCACCATCTTTACAGATTAGAATATCATGAGCAGAAATTTTACCTTTATTAGCTTTCTCATAAAATATTTTTGGAACATATTTTATATTATTCTCTATTAATAATTCACCATGGTTTCCTATATGTTCTCCTCCAAAACTTATTATACCTTCTGTAATGTTAGCTACTCCACCTTTAGGACGACTACCACTTTCAATAGTACTTACTACATTTTCTAGCTTTTCTGTTTTATATTTAGTATTAACAACCTCCTTGAATCTTTTACTCAAATTAACTCGTTTATCAAATTTACTTGTATCATATTCAAAAAGGTTACTCATGCGTACATAAGTTATATTTTTGTCTAAATTCTTATCAACTGTAACTTTGTTTCCATTAAATGCATTATAAATATAGTAATTTGCTTTTGTTTTATCTAATAAATTACTTTCATTATACAATTTTGTGCCACTTGGCAACCATTTTAGTCCTTCATGTCCTCGACGTTCACTGAATTCATATCCTAAAAAATTTTTTTCTTCTTGTTTTTTACCAGTTTTTATAACAACTGTTTCCTGTTTATAAGTAAGTAAAAAATATAATATTTTTTGTTTTTCTATTTGTTTAATTTGTTCAATATTTCCATCATATTCTTTTTTATAATCTCTATATAATTCGTGTTTAACCTCATTTCCTTTAATAAATTCAATGTAATCATCAAAAGATAAATCATTATAAACATTTGAAACGAATTTTGAAAATGCATTTTCTATTCCATCAACAGTAACATCTAAAGTATCATTAAAAAATTTGTTAATCGCTATTTCAATTTCTTTATACTCGCTATCTGCTCTACGTTCTAAAAATAATATAATAGTATTAGTTCCTGTTTTCATAAATGTTCCTGAACCCAATTCAACTATTGACTTTATTTTAAAATATTTAAATATTATTTCTCTTGTTTTTGAATATATTCCACTATTTGAAAGTATCGAAACAGGTAAAACTACACCAGCCCAACCTCCAACTTTAAGAAGTTGTTTCATTCTTTCAACAAATAAGCATTCAATTTCAGAACTATTGTCAGTTAAATTATTATATAATTCAAATGTATCTATTCCATCTTTTAAGGTAGATTTAAAAGCTTCAACACTATATGGAGGATTTGAAATTAAAATATCAAATTGTCCATTATTCTTTTTATCAAAAGGTTGGGTTCTTTGCAACTTTCCTATGTATTCAGTTGATTTTTCAAAATTATCAAGACCATTAGCCCATATAATATTAGCTTCACCGTCGCCATTAAAAAACGCAGATACCTTTGCAGTTTTTACAAGTCTATCATCTAAATCTATACCATAAACATAATCTTTTGCCCATAGAAACTTCTCACTTTCAACCCAAGTTTTTACTTTATTTTTCACAGAAGGAATAGCAGTAGAAGTATCTAAATTATCTATAATAGTTTGAACCTGTTCCATATATTCAGTAAGAAAATGTCCACTTCCAGCTGCATAGTCAATAGCCACTGGTAAAATATCGTTATCGTTATTTTTGACTTTATTATCAACAAATTCTTTAATCGGCAAAGAACTGATTATAAATTTTGTGATTGGAACAGGAGTAAAATATTGTCCAGCTTCTTGTTTCATAGATGTATTAAGCAATAGCTCAAAAAAATCTCCTAAAAATTGATGTTTTTGTCTGTATCTAAATTTGTATCCTTGTAACAGTGTAACAATTTCTTTGACAATCTTAGCATTAGCTTTAAAAGACTTTTCATCTAATACTTCTTTAAATGCAAAGTTAGGACTTTTCTTTAGCCTTGTATCTCTAAGCATATTTTTGATAGTTTGTTTAAAATTATCATCTGCTTCAACACCTTGTAATGCTATATTAACTTCATCTTCCGAGTAATCTGTAACCTTAATATTAAGAAAACGCCACATACCATCTTTATATAAATCGTTAAGTCGCATTTGCAAAGTTTCATCAGTATCATTTTCTAGCCACTGAAATTTTAATTCATCTGTTGGGTTTCTATTCTCATCAATAATTTTACATACAAATAAGTTAAGTAATTTATTAAATGCATTTGGTTTATCAGATACTACATTGTGGCGAAGTATTTCCATAATTTGATTAAAAATTTTACCACTATCACTTTCTTTTAAATCTGCCAACATTTCATAGGTTAGAGCTTTATGTTTTATTTCATAAGACGTTGCATGATTTTCGAATATACCATTATCTTTAAAAGATTTATTCCAATGTAAGTGAATCTCTTTTGAAGTAGATAAAATTTTCCATTCTTCTTCTATGGGAACAATATCATTTTTATATTCAATAATACCATTTTTTAATGATGAGGAATATAAGCATAGATATTTTACATCTCTATCCAAAGCATAATAAGTAAACAATTGTCCACCATCTTTAAGCATTTTGTTATGTTCTTTAGTATGTTCTGTTCCAATAGTTTTACATTCTATCATTAAATAAGACTTTTTATCATTAGAATGTACTAATATATCTAAATTACCACTATGTCCACGTCCAGAAGGATATATTTTTTCAAGTTCTATATTTTGAGGTTCATATCCTTTTTCCAAGAGCCTATTAACGCATTCTAAAACAACAAAGTTCTCAGGTTTAGAGAAATTACTTGTTGTAGTATTTCCAAGAATAATTTTATTTCCATAGTTTATTTTTTTATTATTAAAATCTATTTCAATACAGTAATTATCATGAGAAGGATATTCTTTAGTATATATATTATTTGTACCATTTTTGGGTATATAATTCAATGCTTTTAATAAGTCTTTAATTTTATTTTCTTCCATCGCAATCATATCTCCTTCCTATAATTTGTGTAAGTATTAAGATATTTATTTATATCTTTTTCTTGTATCCTCCATGAACCTCCAACTTTTGAAGCCTTTAATTTTTTGTCATGAATTAAACGAGTAACAGTTCTCTCACAGACTTTTAAAGATTTCGCTACTTGTTTAACAGTGAAAACATTATATTGCATCATTATACACCTCTTATATTTTATTATTTTAGTGTATTATATATTTTATTATAAAAAAAAACAAGACTTTTGTGGAAAATAAATGACAAAATATGACAACACAGACATCAGATAATAATTGGTAATATATACAAGAAATAAGATTTATGTTTATATCTTTTAAGTACTTTATTAGAATAATACCAAACAAAAGTTTTATTGTCAATGATTATTGAAAAATTTTTAGAAATAGTTTATAATAGTTTTAGAAAGAGAACAAGAAAGTTCGTAACTTGTAAGAAAACCGCACCAAAAGATTAAATCGTCGCACCAGACGAAAACTAAGAAATCAACTGTAAAAGGTTGATTTTTTGTTGCCTTTTATTGGAAAAAGAAAGGATGGTGTGATATGATTTGATTAATATCGTAAAGAAGAAAAACAAGATAAGCAGAGATTTACTCTCTAAAATTGAATGGGCTTGCCGTTTGAACTCTATAAAATTTGAATACCAAATTATATTAGAAGGTTGTTTAAAAGTTATAGAGCATACAAACTTGGCGTATAAGGATGTGAAATTATGGAAAATGAAATAAATAGTTTGGTAGTTCAAGATAACATATCAAATGAAGAAATAAAAAATTTAATATATACTATAAGAGGGAAACAAGTAATGTTAGATAGTGATGTTGCAATGCTATATCATTATGAAACAAAAAATATAAATAAAGCTGTGAAAAGAAATATAGAAAGATTTCCAGAAGATTTTTGTTTTCAATTAACAGAGAATGAATTTCAAACTTTGAGGTTCCAAATTGGAACCTCAAAACAAAATGAAGAAATTAGAGGAGGAAGAAGATATCTTCCATATGTTTTTACAGAACAAGGAATTGCTATGTTAGCAGGTGTTTTAAAAAATGAAATAGCTGTAAAAGTTAGTATTAGTATAATAAAATCATTTATAGAAATGAGAAAATTTTTAGCTACAAATGGACAACTATTTGAAAGATTAACAAATGTAGAATATAAATTATTAGAACATGATAAAAAATTTGACAAAGTATTTGACCAATTACAAAATGAAGAAAATATAAAACAAAAAATATTTTTTGAAGGACAAATATATGATGCATACAGTTTAATAATTGATATTATAAAAAAAGCAAATAAAAAGATTTTAATAATAGATAATTATATAGATGATAGTGTTTTAAAAATGCTTACGAAGAAAAATAAAAATGTAGAGGTTGTATTATTAACTTCTGATAAAAGCAATATACAAAAACTTGATATTCAAAAATTTAATAAAGAATATCCTATCTTAAAAATAGCTAAAACTAATAAATTTCATGATAGATTTATAATAATAGATAATAAAGAAATGTACCATTTAGGTGCTTCAATAAAAGATTTAGGTAAAAAATGTTTTGGTATTAATAAAATTGAGGATGTACATATTATAAACCAAGTTATAAATTTATAAAGTATAAATATTTACTTTTATGTAAAATTGTGCTATAATTATATTATAATACAGTCTTTTGGACTTTAAACAGGAGGATTTATAATGACAAAACGGAGAATGCTTGCGATGATTATCGCCCTCGTAATATGTGTTTCTTTATCAGCTTGTTCTGGTGAGAAATCTGACGGAGATGTTCAATCTAAATTTGGAACATTTATTGTGGTTGAAGAAGGATCGATTGAAGATTCTGGTGTTTATCAGTATATTATGTATGATTCGGATACTATGGTAATGTATTCTTTCTTAGAGGGGTACAGATGTGGTGGACCTACTGTAATGTA
>ENA-ORLW01001022-ORLW01001022.1-human-gut-metagenome-genome-assembly--contig:-NODE-1022-length-34617-cov-4.160104_pt1 | contig 34617 bp, 30 predicted proteins | sample MGYA00243017_ERZ508829 | MGnify/ENA primary metagenome ERZ508829 (study PRJEB26277, sample SAMN04329776) | human gut metagenome | biome: human-associated habitat | host: Homo sapiens | place: USA...
CTGCCGGTGCTGCCATTTGCATTCCATTACTTGCTGCACGGTATGCAAGTGGATGTGCGTACAATGATTCTGAATATTTGTCAAATACAACTGAGCTCGCCCAATCATTTGTAGGTACTGTTCCAACTGTTTCTTTGTAATTATCTGTTAAATATGTTGTTCTTGTTGGCAGACTGTCTTTTCTGTCAGTCCATGTTTTTCCCCAATCATTAGTTCTGACGCCAAAGACTTCTTTCTTATATCCGCCTTTGTCTACCATTACTGAACTGTTTTCAGCACTAAAGTCCATAGTTGCACCTTTAGTCGAATCAGACAAATAAGGCATACTTGTTACTGTAATTGTAGCAACGCATATTAATGCCATTACCTTACTTAATTTTTTTCTCATAACACTCTCCTGTCCTTCTACTGTTCCCTCATATCATAAATAGTTATACAAAATACTACTTTCCCGCTACCTTATTTTGACTTCCATACTATTTATAGTATAAATTTATATCCGGAAACAAGTACAAATATTTTATCCTAGTATCCTTTTTCTATTTTTACACATACTTGCATCAATGCTCCTATCTGTGACGGGGGAAATGAAGAGGATATGACTTTGTCAGTTCCTGTCGGGCAAAAATGTGAGCTTAATGAAAGATACCTTCCTACTGAAAAACTTATGGAGCTTTCAGACTGGGATAAAGAATACAAAGACGGTGTTAAAATGCCGACTTTACAGGACATTTCAAACGATATGTATACGGCAGTCATGAATAAACTCGACGGTGAAGATTTCTATGGCTGTTATGTTACAGATAACAAACAAGGTGTGCGTATTTGCAACGAAGTTTCAAAAGAATTCAAGTTTTGGAATATATGGAATGATGAGGGTAACAAAGGGTATTTCTGCCCCGAGCCTATGACTGCTATGATAAATGCACCTAATCTTTCTATTGACCGTGAAGTCAGTGGTTATACTGAGCTGTCAAAGGGTGAAACTTTCACTTGCCGGCAGAGATTTTTCACTAAAAAGGTATAAATGATTATGAGTAAAAAAGATAATAGGTTTATAAGAATATTCAAAGAAGATTACGGCATTAGTGCTGTAACTGAAATATGGGTTGACAGAGAAACAGGGGTTAATTATATTTGTCATAAAAGCGGTTATGGAATGGGTTTGACGCCTCTTTTAGACAGCAGCGGGAAACCTGTTGTATCATCAGTTTATGATTTGGAAGAAAAATTTTAATAAGAATATTGCATGGGAAATAAAATATCATGCATAATGGAGGATAAATAATGAAATACGGTTTTTTTGACGATGCAAAAAAAGAATATGTGATTAATAATCCTAAGACACCATATCCGTGGATTAACTATTTGGGTTCTCAGGAATTTTTCACGCTCATTTCTAATACTGCCGGAGGTTATAGCTTCTTTAAAGACGCAAGACTCAGAAGAATAACAAGATACCGTTATAATAATGCACCGATTGATATGGGCGGAAAGTATTTTTATATAAATGACGGTGAGTGTGTCTGGTCGCCGGGCTGGTCACCTGTTAAGACAGAGCTTGACAGCTATACCTGCCGTCACGGAATGGGGTATACTGTTATAACCGGCGAAAAGAACGGTTTAAAAGCAGAGGTTACGTTTTTTGTTCCTCTGAATTTCAGGGGTGAAGTTCAAAAGGTAACAATTGAGAATACTTCCGATAAAGCAAAGACTTTCAAGCTGTTTTCATTTGTTGAATGGTGTTTGTGGAATGCTCAGGATGACGGAGAGAATTTCCAGAGAAACTTTAACACAGGTGAGGTTCAGATTGAAGGCTCGACTATTTATCATATAACCGAATATAAAGAACGCCGTGACCACTTCGCTTTCTATACGGTAAATCACGATATTGACGGATTTGATACGGACAGAGAAAGCTTTATGGGTCTGTATAACGGCTTTGGAAATCCTCAGACTGTTATGGCGGGTGAGCCTAATAACTCAGTTGCTGACGGATGGTCACCTGTTGCTTCTCATTGTATTGAAATCACTTTAAATCCGAGCGAGAAAAAGAATTTAGTATTTACACTGGGATATGTTGAAAATACAGACGGTGACAAGTGGAATGAAGACGGTTCAATCAATAAGACAAAGGCTTATGAAATGATTGAAGCTATGAATACTCACGAAAAAGCAGATAAAGCATTGGCCGAGCTTAAAGATAACTGGGATAAGCTGTTGTCAAAGTATACCGTTAAGACAGATGACGAAAATCTCAACAGAATGGTAAATATCTGGAATCAGTATCAATGTATGGTTACCTTTAATTTAAGCCGTTCAGCTTCGTATTTTGAAAGCGGTATCGGCAGGGGAATGGGCTTTAGGGATTCAAACCAGGACTTGCTTGGGTTTGTACATCAGATACCTGAAAGAGCAAGAGAAAGAATATTGGATTTGGCTGCTACTCAGCTTGAAGACGGAGGATGCTATCACCAATATCAGCCTCTGACTAAAAAGGGCAATAATGAAATCGGCGGAGATTTTTCAGATGATCCGCTTTGGATGATTCTTTCAACTGCACAGTATATAAAAGAAACAGGTGACTATTCGATTTTAGACGAGATGGTTCCTTATGACAATGATGAATCAAAATCACAAAGAATGATGCACCATCTTCACCAGTCGTTCTATCATGTAGTTGATAATGTCGGACCTCATGGTCTTCCTCTTATCGGAAGAGCTGACTGGAATGATTGTTTAAACTTAAACTGCTTCTCAAGCACTCCGGGTGAAAGCTTCCAGACTTCTACTTCAAAAGACGGTAAGGTTGCAGAGTCTGTTATGGTTGCGGGAATGTTCACCTTTATAGGCCCTGAATATGTTAAGCTTTGTGAGTACAAGGGACTTGATGATGAAGCTCAAAAGGCTCAGGAAGCTATTGATAAAATGAAAGAAAACATATTAGGGCATGGTTTTGACGGTGAATGGTTCCTGAGGGCATATGATGACTGCGGAAACAAAGTAGGTTCAAAGGACTGTGAAGAGGGAAAAATCTTCATTGAGCCTCAGGGCTTCTGTGTTATGAGTGAAATAGGGAAAGACGATGGTCTGGATATTAAAACTATGGACAGTGTTAAAAAATATCTTGACACTAAATACGGTCTTGTGCTTAATAACCCTGCATTTACAAAGTATTATATTGAATACGGTGAGATTTCAACATACCCTGCCGGATATAAGGAAAATGCAGGTATCTTCTGTCACAACAACGCATGGATAATCTGTGCCGAGGCGTTTATAGGAAGAGGCAATCAAGCTTTTGAATACTATTCAAAAATTGCTCCGGCTTATCTTGAAGACATATCCGATATCCACAGAACAGAACCGTATGTTTATGCTCAGATGATTGCAGGAAAAGATGCAAAACGTCACGGTGAAGCTAAAAACAGCTGGCTGACAGGAACGGCAGCATGGAATTTTGTTGCAGTTTCTCAGTACATTTTGGGTATCATTCCTGATTATAAAGGTCTAAAGCTTGACCCGTCGATTCCGAAAGAATGGGACGGATTTGAGCTGTCAAGAGAATTCAGAGGTATAAGATACAATATTACATTTAAAAACCCTGACCATGTTTCGAAGGGGATAAAGAGTATTATTGTTGACGGGAAGCATATCGACGGAAATATCCTGCCTCTGTTTGAAAGCGGAACAGAACATAATGTTGAAGTTGTAATGGGCAAAAAAGGCTTTTTTGAAAAGCTTAAAGAAGAAATAACTAAACAGTAATTATAGTACAATTTTATATTCAGGCACTGTGATATTTACAGTGCCTGTTTTTGCATCAATAAACTGGACAATAAAATTCAAATATGTTATTATAATATAGTATGTAATTAAAAAATATTTTGATTAAATCGGAGTTTAAAAGGAGATTAAAAATGATTACAGTTTCAAATGTCAGTCTTCAATTCGGCGGACAAATGCTTTTTAAAGATGTAGATTTGAAGTTTACAAACGGAAATTGTTATGGAATAATCGGTGCAAACGGTGCAGGAAAATCTACATTTTTGAGAATTCTCTGCGGGGAAATCGAACCGACAACAGGTGAGGTTATAATTCCAAAAGAAACAAGACTTTCTGTGTTGAAGCAGGATCATTTTGCATATGATGAATATACAGTGTTAGATACTGTGATTATGGGAAACGAACGCCTTTATGAAATTATGAAGCAGAAAGATGAGCTTTATGCAAAAGAGGATTTTTCAGAGGCGGACGGTGACCTTGCTGCTGAACTTGAAGGAGAATTTGCTGAGCTTAACGGTTGGGAAGCTGAAAGCGATGCGTCAAAGCTTATTCAGGGACTTGGTCTTTCAGAAGAGCTTTTATATGCACAGATGTCATCACTGTCAGGTAACGAAAAGGTTAAGGTTCTTTTAGCTCAGGCATTGTTCGGAAATCCTGATATTATTCTTCTGGATGAGCCGACTAACCATTTGGATATCGATGCAATCCGCTGGCTGGAAGACTTTTTAGCTGAGTATTTCGGAACGGTTTTGGTTGTTTCTCATGACAGACATTTTTTGAATAATGTGTGCACACATATAGTTGATATAGATTATACTAAAATAAAGATGTATGTCGGAAACTATGAATTCTGGTATGAGTCAAGCCAGCTTATGCAGAGAATGATAAAACAACAGAACAAAAAAGCAGAAGAAAAAATAAAAGAGCTTCAGGAGTTCATTTCACGCTTTTCTGCTAACAAATCAAAATCCAAGCAGGCTACATCAAGAAGAAAGCTATTGGATAAATTAACTGTCGAAGAAATGCCGGCATCATCAAGGAAATACCCTTATATTGGTTTTGATATGGATAGAGAGCTTGGAAAGGAAATTCTTTCGGTAAATGGATTATCAAAAACAGTTGATGGTGAGAAGCTTTTGAATAACATCAGCTTTACTGTCGGCAGAGAAGATAAAATTGCGATTATCGGTGAGTCTGAACAGGCAATAACCATGCTTTTCGAAATTTTAACCGAGGAAGAAGTTCCTGATGAAGGAGATTTCAAATGGGGAATTTCAACTTCTCTATCTTATTTCCCAAAAGATAATTCAAAGTTTTTCGATGGAAAGAGTATGTCGATAATCGATTGGATAAGGCAGTACTCTGAAACTGATGAAACAGAAACATATCTTCGTGGCTTTTTAGGCAAAATGCTTTTCTCAGGCGATGAGGTTTATAAGCCTGTAGAAGTGCTATCCGGTGGAGAAAAAGTAAGATGTATGTTTTCGAGAATGATGCTGTTCGGTTCAAATGTACTTCTTCTCGACCAGCCGACTAACCATCTTGATTTGGAAAGTATTACGGCTGTAAATAACGGATTATCGGATTTTAAGGGAGTAGTGATTTTCACTTCACATGACCATGAGATAATGCAGACGGTGGCAAACAGAATTATTGAAATCACTCCTGATGGGATAATAGACCGACAGGGAACATATGAAGAATTTTTAGAGTTTAAAAAAGCTATGCAGGACAAATAATTTGCTTGTGTAATATAATCACGATATTGATGTCCCCACGCCTCTATAGGCGACGGGTTTCATCTCATTCTTTCAGAGGGGAGATATAATCCCTAACTGAAATCCAATGGGCTAACGCCCAAGTCGTTGGTTGAATGACGGGGCGATGTTCCTTAATAAAAAGTTTCTAATTAGGAGGTATCAAATTGAAAAAGCGCAGAAAATGTATAGGAGTTTTAATGAGAGGCGTTGAAAATAAACTTCAGAAATCTATATTAGAAGGCATACTGCGTCAGGCATATTCATTAGACTATAATGTTGCAGTTTTTTCGATGATTGATGAAAGCTATGATAATAAGTGCTTTGAAGCAGGAGAAAAAAATATCTTTTCAATTGTTAATCCTGATTTGATTGAAGGATTCATTTATCCGCAGAATACATTTAAATCCGCGGCTCTTCAAGATGAAGTAACGGAAATATTAAAGGGCTATGGAAAACCGGTGGTTTGTGCGGATTTCAGAAACCAGGCATTTCCGTATACGATAGTAGATAATAAAACCGGATTTTCTAATTTGGTTTCTCATTTGATTGAAGAACATGGATGCAAGAAGATTTATTGTCTTACAGGGTATACTGATTTTGAGCAAACACAAGTCAGATTAAACGGATATTATGATGCTATGAATTCTCATGGCCTGTATTATGATGACAGTTATATTTTTGAGGGCGATTTTTGGCAGAATGCAGCAGTAAAGCTTGCTGAAGATATTTATGAGGGAAGAGTTGAACAGCCTGACGGTATAGCTTGCCAGAATGACTGGATGGCAATACATCTTTGCAATAAACTTACTGATTTGGGAATAAAAGTTCCTGAAGATATTGCTATAGTAGGATATGACGGAATACACGAATCCAGGGATAATGTTCCGACTATAACAACATATCAGACACCCGATGTTGATGTTGGTGCAGACGCAGTTTGTATGCTCTATAAAATTCTAACAGGCAAGGAATGTACACGGGCTTATCAAACAGGAGGATATCTTATAATAGGCGAGAGCTGCGGCTGCAAAGAGGATATATCCAGAAATATGGATAATCAGAAAAAGCAGATTCGTGATATTGAAACATATAAGGAATATTACAGAACAAGTAATATGCTTGAAGAATTGACTGCAACAAAGTCATTTGATGCTTTTTGCAATCGATTGATGGAACTTACATATGTCATCAGGAATTGTTCAAGAATTGACTTATGTATGTGCAGTGATTGGGATAGTCTTGCCAGTGATAAGGTGTATGTTAAGGAAGGATATACAGAAAAGGTCACTCCTGTTATGTGGGAAATGAGCAAGAGAGTGCCTTTTAAAACTAAGTTTATGCATCCTGAACTTTGGAAAGAGAAGGAATATCCGGGAGTCTATTATTTCTTTCCGGTACATTTTAGTGACAGGACTTTTGGATATTCTGTTTTTATATATGAGAATTCGTATGAGTCGTGTGACGAGGTGTATTGGGACTGGATAAGATCCTTATCAGTGTCGCTTGAATATCTGAGAACATCAAACTGTTTGCAGACATTAAATAATATGCTGAAACAGGATTCTATGACGGATTCACTTACGGGAATACATAACTCATATGGGTATAAGTTATCCCGTGAAGAGCTTTTTGAAAAGTTTAAAGATTCAAATTCGAGTATGCTTGTTATTTCGGTTGACATGGATGATTTAAAAATAACCAATGATACATACGGCCATGTAGAAGGTAATAATGCCCTAAAAACAATTGCAAATGCTCTTCGTGTTGCATGTATTAAGAATGAAGTCTGTGCAAGAACCGGAGGAGATGAGTTTGTAATTTTGGGAATAGGAGATTATACTGACGAAGATGCTGACGAGATAATTAAAAATGTTAATGACTATATATCTAAATATAACAGTGCCTCAAACAAACCATATCAAGTTCATGCAAGCCTGGGATATGCAATTACGAAATATCATGATGACTTTAATTATGATGATGTTTTAAAAATAGCTGATAGTGATATGTATAAAAACAAGGCGAAATATAAAGGTTTTAGAAATATAAGATAATAAAAAAGAGCAAGGTGATTTTTTTGCTTTGCTCTTTTCGTTATAAAAGAATAAAAGGCATACGATTAATTCGTATGCCTTTTATTTTTTTATTATTTATAAAGACCTCTCTTTACATATGTTGTATGCAGTATGTGATGAGCCTTTTCACTTCCGGGTTCGCCGAAGTATTCTTTATAAAGTTCTTTAATAGCAGGGTTTTCATGAGATTTTCTTATTGATTTAGCAGCATCATTTTTATAAAGAACGCTTGCTCTTAAAGATTTGATGTCAACAGTATTTCTGACAGAAGCAGGCTGCTGCGGCTGACCGCCTCCGTTTACACATCCGCCGGGACAGCCCATTATCTCAATGAAGTGATAATCAGCTTCTCCGCTTTCAACTTTTTTAAGAATTTCCTTTGCATTAGCAAGTCCTGAAGCTACTGCAACATTTACTTTCATACCGGCAACATCATAGCTTGCTTCTTTAATTCCTTCAGTGCCTCGAACATCACTGAATTCAACATTTTGAAGCTCTTCACCTGTTAAAGTTTCAACAGCTGTACGAAGTGCAGCTTCCATAACTCCGCCTGTTGCACCGAAGATAACGCCTGCACCGGTTGAGATTCCGAGAGGAGCGTCAAACTCTTCATCTTCAAGCTCTAAGAATTTGATTCCGGCACGCTCGATCATGCGAGCAAGTTCTCTTGTGGTGATAGAAATATCAACGTCAGGAACACCGGCTGCGTCTTCATCGTCTCTTCCGATTTCAAACTTTTTAGCAGTACAAGGCATAACGGCAACAACAACCATATCTCTTGGGTCAATGCCCATTTTTTCAGCATAATATGTTTTAGCTGTTGCACCGAACATCTGCATAGGTGATTTACAGCTTGAAAGATTGTCAATCATATCAGGGAAGTAATGCTCGCAGTATTTAACCCATCCCGGTGAACAGGAAGTGATAAGAGGAAGCTTTCCTCCGTTTTGAACTCTGTCTAAGAATTCGTGTGCTTCTTCCATAATAGTAAGGTCAGCTGCAAAGTCGGTATCAAACACTTTGTCAAAGCCAAGCTTACGAAGTGCACAAGCCATTTTTCCTTCAACATCTGTTCCGATAGGAAGTCCGAAAGCTTCACCTAAAGCTGCTCTTACAGCAGGAGCAGTCTGAACAATAACGGTTTTAGTATCATCAGCTAAGGCTTCAAAAACCTCAGTAGTATTATCCTTTTCATACAATGCACCGGTCGGACAAACTGCAATACACTGTCCGCATGATACACATGAAGTATTTCCTAAATCATCTTCAAATGCACAGCTGATATTTGTTTTAAATCCTCTTTCATTAGCACCGATAATACCGATTCCCTGGGTCTTTTCGCAAACAGCAACACAGCGGCGGCAGAGAATACATTTGCTGTTATCTCTGACCATATGAGGTGCTGAACAGTCAAGAATGGCTTCTGTTTTAGCACCGTCATAAATGCCTTCGTCTTCAATTTTATAATCCTTTGCAAGCTTTTGAAGCTCACAGTTTCCGCTTCTTATACATGACAGACATTTTCTGTCGTGGTTAGAAAGAATAAGTTCTAATGTTTTCTTTCTTGAGTCAATTACCTTCGGTGTGCTTGTGAATACATTCATTCCTTCTGATATAGGGTATACACATGAAGCGACAATTCTCTTAGGGCCTAAGCCGTCGCCTCTTTTTTCCTGTACTTCAACAACACAGATACGGCAAGCTCCTATTTCATTGATTTCTTTTAAGAAACAAAGTGTAGGAATCTCAACATTGGCAAGACGAGCCGCTTCCAGGACTGTTGAACCTTTAGGAGCCTGATAATCTGCTCCGTTGATTTTAATATTAATCATATCCATCTAAAACGCCTCCCTACTTCTTTGAAATAGCACCGAACTTACATTTTTCAATACAAGCTCCGCACTTAATACATTTATTTTGATCGATAACATGTGGATTTTTAACGCTTCCTTCAATTGCACCGGCAGGACATTGTCTTGCACATAGAGTACAGCCCTTACACTTATCTGCATCGATAACGTATTTGAGAAGGTCTTTACATACGCCGGCAGGACAAGTTTTGTCAACAACGTGTGCAATGTATTCGTCTTTGAAGTAACGAAGAGTTGAAAGAACAGGGTTCGGAGCTGTTTGTCCAAGTCCGCAAAGTGAATTGTTCTTTATGTAGTAGCATAACTCTTCAATTCTATCTAAGTCTTCAAGTGTTCCCTGTCCTTTGGTAACCTTATCAAGAAGCTCATACAAACGCTTTGTACCGATACGGCAAGGTGTACATTTTCCGCAGGATTCATCAACTGTGAAAGCCAGGAAGAACTTAGCGATATCAACCATACAGTTATCCTCGTCCATAACGATAAGTCCGCCTGAACCCATCATAGAACCGATAGCTATGAGGTTATCATAATCAATTTCAATATCATAATGCTCAGCAGGGATACATCCGCCGGAAGGTCCGCCTGTTTGTGCAGCCTTGAATTTCTTTCCGTTAGGAATTCCTCCGCCGATTTCTTCAATAATTGTTCTGAGTTTTGTACCCATAGGAACTTCAACAAGACCTGTATTCTTGATTTTTCCGCCGAGAGCAAATACCTTTGTACCCTTTGACTTTTCTGTTCCCATTGATGCGAACCAGTCAGCACCGTTGACAATAATCTGAGGCACGTTTGCATATGTTTCAACATTGTTTAGAATTGTCGGTTTTCCGAACAGACCCTTTTCAGCAGGGAAAGGAGGTCTTGGACGAGGCTCGCCTCTGTTTCCTTCAATCGAAGTCATAAGAGCTGTTTCCTCACCGCAAACGAAAGCTCCTGCACCGAGTCTTAAACCAATGTCAAAGTCAAAGCCTGTTCCGAAAATATCTTTTCCGAGCAGTCCGTATTCTCTTGCCTGATTAATTGCGATTTCCAAACGCTTAACAGCGATAGGATATTCAGCACGAACATAAATATAACCCTGTGAAGCACCGATTGCATAACCTGCAATAGCCATAGCTTCCAAAACAACGTGCGGGTCGCCCTCTAAAACAGAACGGTCCATAAATGCACCCGGGTCACCCTCGTCGGCATTACAGCAAACATATTTCTGATCAGCATCAGGAACGATATTTCTGGCAAGCTTCCACTTCATGCCTGTAGGGAATCCGCCGCCGCCACGGCCGCGAAGACCGGAATCTAAGATAGTCTGAATAACATCTTCAGGTGTCATTTCGGTCAAAACTTTTCCCAAAGCCTCGTATCCGCCTGTACCGATATATTCTTCGATATTTTCAGGGTTAATAACACCGCAGTTTCTAAGTGCAACACGGTGCTGTTTTTTATAAAACGCTGTGTCGTTAAGTGATTTAACTCCTGTGTCGGTAACAGTTTCATCATATACCAAACGAGAAACAATTCTTCCCTTTAATAAATGTTCGGAAACGATTTCGGGAATATCCGCTTCCTGAACCATTGAGTAAAATGTTCCCTCAGGATAAATAATCATAATAGGGCCTAAAGCACAAAGTCCGAAGCATCCTGTTTTAACAACCTGAACTTCATCTGTCAGACCGTTTTTAGCAATTTCGCTTTCAAGTTTTTCAATTATCTGTGCACTTCCTGAAGAAGTACAGCCTGTTCCGCCGCAGACTAAAACATGTGAACGATACATATATGTACTCCTCCTTAATTAATAGTGTAATCGGAAACTATCTGACCTCTTATTAAATGCTGGTCGATAACTTCCTTTGCTTTTTCGGCAGTCATTTTTATATATGTAACCTTTTCTTTTCCCGGTTCCATAATCTCAACAATAGGCTCATATTTGCACATTCCGATACAGCCGGTCTGTGTAACCATAACTTTATTTCCAATGCCTTTTTCAGCAACGCCCTCAACAAAAGCGTTAAGCACAGGTCTTGCACCGGCGGCAATTCCGCAGGTAGCCATTCCGACAACAACACGGGTAACGGTGTCATCTTCTTCACGAAGTCCGACTTGTCCCTGCATTTTTTCACGGATAGCCTTTAACTCTTCTAGTGATTTCATTTAGTATTTCCTCCTGTGTGATTTTTAAATAATAAGGTCTTTATCAACCTCAGATTTGTTGGATTTCAGAAAATCCATTATATAAGCTGAAACCTCCGGAACATCAAAAGGAACATCGCCTAATATTTCACGAAGCTCTCTTGTGTCCAAAGTAAATGATTCGTCATTTACAGTATAACTGTAAATAAAATCAATGTGTTTATTCAATGTAATAAGATTGTGCATTGTGCTGGACATATCGCCGAGCGGCATTCTGTCAATATGGTCAAGTGTAAAAATCGCAGTGACTTTTGTTCCTGCTCCGACTGTTGACTTTATTTCAAATGAGCCGTCTGTGCTTTCAGCTGCCTCTTTGAAAAACGGAACGCCAAGACCAACCTTTCTGGTAGTTCTTGTTGTAAAGAACGGGTCACATACCTGTGAGACCTGCTCTTCGGTCATGCCGCAGCCATTATCATCAATTTCGATAATCAGCTTGTTTTCGTAAGAGTCGGCTAAGACTGATATTTTGATTAAATCAGCTTTTGCCTTAACAGAGTTTTGAGCAACATCTAATACATTGAGTGAAATTTCGGTCATCATTATTCTGTGTATTTTGCTAAGATTCCGTCAACATCGTCAACTGTTAAACGACCGTATACATCTTCATTAACAGTAAGTACAGGAGCAAGTCCGCAAGCACCGATACATCTGCAGTCAACAAGTGTGAATCTTCCGTCAGGTGTTGTTTCTCCGCCTTTAATTCCTAATTTTTTAGACAGTTCGTCAAATATGTTACCCGAGCCTTTAACATAACACGCTGTACCAAGACAAACTGATATGGTGTATTTTCCTTTTGGGTTTAGAGTGAACTGTGAGTAGAAGGTAGCTACTCCGTAGATTTTCTCAAGCGGAATATCCATTTCGGTTGCAATAATTCTTTGAACCTCAATCGGTAGATATCCGTAAATATCCTGTGCTTCCTGAAGAACAGGCATTAATGCTCCCTTGTCACTTTTGTGAGAAGCAATTACTTTTTTTAGCTGAGCTTCCTGTTCCTTAGTGCCTGAGAAAGGGATTGAACATTCTTTTGCTGCCATTTGTAAACCTCCTTAGATAGTGTGAAATTAGACATAATTCAACAGCTGAATTTTAATTTTGATAATATTCAGCTTGGTAGCGGAAAAAGTGACTTAATTCCGCTGTAAAATTCATTAAAATGCATAATAATCACTTATAGATTATTATAACATATAATTCTTCAAACTGCTATAAACATTATAAACATAGAGGAGTTATATTTTTTGTTAAAACTGTACAATTTATTTTTAAATAGATAAATTTTTATCGATTGCTTGATGGATACTTTTTCAAAACGGTTAAATTAGTCTTGAAAACGGAATAAAATAATGGTATTATAAATTCAGGTATACAAATATATATGTTTTGTTTTTTTATTTGAGAAATATTTTTTTGACAAAATGCGTCAATGCAGAATATTAATCAAACAGTTTTTATCGAGGTTGGATAGTTATGAATAAGAAGGTATTCGATTGAATTATTGCAATTATTGCGGCTATTCTATACTTAACGGTAAGTATCATATTTGATTCTTGGGAATATTCTTGGTTTATATGGGTTGTCTATGCTATTTACAGATTCATAGATAATTCGATTATTAATCATAAAATAAATTTTATGGTCAACAGAAATAATTATCGTTGATATGAAAACTGTTTTCCATATGTGAAGTGTTTATTAAAAATAAAAATAAATAGCTTTTAGCAGGAAACGGAGGATTTATATGACAATTTCAGAGGTTAAAGATTATCTTGACGCTAAAATACTTTGTGGTGAAGAGCATACAGATAAAGATGTTCATACAGCGTGCGGCTCTGATATGATGAGTGATGTTCTTGCATTTGTTAAGGACCAGTCTGTATTGATAACAGGGCTTAACAATCCACAGGTTATCAGGACTGCTGAAATGATGGATATTATCTGTATATGCTTTGTAAGGGGAAAAGTCCCTGATGAGAGTATTATAGAGATGGCAGCTGACAGAGGACTTGTTTTAATGGCAACTGATTTGCGAATGTTTGAGGCCTGCGGGATTTTATATGAAAAGGGACTTCGTGGGGGTGCAAAGCATTGAGTACATCTATGACATTCAAATACAAGGTTGACGGTGAAGACTTTACCCGTGCAGGCGAAGCGTCGAGCAATGTTAAGGGCAAGCTCAAGCAAATGGGTGTAAATCCTGAGGTTGTCAGAAAAGTTGCAATAGCTATGTATGAGGGTGAGATTAATATGGTCGTTCATGCTAAGGGCGGCGATATTACCGTTGAAGTGACCCCGACAGAGATTATTATGGTGCTTAAAGATGTAGGGCCCGGAATTCCCGATGTGGAAAAAGCAATGCAGGCAGGTTTCTCGACAGCTACAGAGAATATAAGGTCACTTGGTTTCGGTGCGGGCATGGGATTGCCTAATATGAAAAAGTATTCGGATGAGCTTTTAATTGACACAGAACTTGGCGTCGGAACCACAGTAACTATGAAAGTGTATATAAATTAACGAGAAAAGGTATTGTGAATTTATTTTAAATAATGCGGTACGGATTTAAGAAATGAGGTGTGGGGAATGGATAATTTCATAAATTCAGTAAGACTTGATAAAGATTTGTGCAAGGGATGTATACACTGCATTAAACGCTGTCCTACTCAAGCTATCAGGGTTAGAAACGGAAAAGCACATATTATTCCGGAATTTTGTATTGACTGCGGTGAATGTATAAGGGTTTGTCCTCATCATGCAAAAAAGGCACATTATGATTCACTTGATGTAATAAATAATTATAAATATACAGTGGCGCTTCCTGCACCGTCGTTTTATGCTCAATTCAACAATTTAGAGGATATAAATATAGTTTTGCGTGCGTTAAAGCATATGGGGTTTGATGATGTGTTTGAGGTTTCCGCTGCAGCAGAGCTTGTTTCGCAGCTGTCAAGGGAATACATAGAAAAGCATAAGGATAAAGCACCGTTTATAAGCTCTGCCTGTCCGTCGGTAGTCAGACTTATAAGAGTCAGATTTCCAAATTTGATTGAGCATATTCTTCCGATTAACGCTCCGATTGACATTGCTGCCGAGGAAGCCGTAAAAAAGGCTATGAAGGATACCGGACTTCCGAGGGAAAAGATAGGTATTATTTTCATTTCTCCTTGTCCTGCAAAGGTTTCGGCAGTAAGGCACCCGATAGTAAATGAAAAATCTGAGATAGATGCAGTTGTAGCAATAAAGCATGTGTATAAAAAGATTCTGAACTTTATGGTTGAAACTCAAAATGATGGCGAAGACCTTTCACAGTCAGGGAAAATAGGTATTAGCTGGGGGGCTTCCGGCGGAGAAGCAGGAGGTCTTTTGACTGACAGCTATCTGGCAGCTGACGGAATAGAAAATGTAATTAAAGTTTTAGAGGATTTGGAAGACCAGAAAATTTCAAACCTAGAGTTTATTGAGCTTAATGCTTGTTCAGGCGGATGTGTGGGCGGGGTTCTGCAGGTTGAAAACCCATATGTTGCAAAGTCAAAGCTCAAACATTTGAGAAAGTATATGCCTGTTGCTAAAAATCATATAGAAGAATCAAACGGAGTCGAAAAGGCTTTCTGGGATAAGACTCTGGAATATCAGCCTGTATTTAATCTTGGGCGTGATTTTGCAGACGGTTTGGCGAAAATGGAACAGGTTGAACAGCTCGTGAGCAAACTTCCCGGTCTTGACTGCGGTTCATGCGGTGCACCGACCTGCAAAGCGTTAGCAGAAGATATTGTCAGAGGAATTGCAAACGAAAAGGATTGTATTCATCTTCTTCGTGAGTATATACATAAAATATCAAGCGATTTGAATGAGATTTAAAAAAGGTTTGGAGGAATTTAGCTATGACTGCTTCACAGCTGATTGAAAAAGCAGGATTTGAAGTATTAAATTTACCCGAGGATAACAAAGACAGAAATATCAGCGGTGTGTACTGCTGTGACTTATTGAGTGTTGTTATGTCAAAGGGTTTTGAGGACTGTGCTTGGATTACTATAATGGGGAATATAAATGCAGTTGCCGTTGCGGCACTTACTGAGATGAGTATGATTATTCTCGCTGAGGGTACGGCGATTGATGAAAACATGCTGCCAAAGGCAAAAATGCAGAATATAACGGTTGTGAAATCTGACAAGCCTATTTATGAAACGGCTGTTTTGATTCATGACTTGATGAAAGAAAATGCTTAGTCTTTCATACGATTTGCATATTCATTCCTGTTTGTCTCCTTGCGGGGATAATGAATCTACTCCTGCAAATATCGTTGGAATGGCATATGTTAAAGAGCTTGATGTTATTGCAATCTGTGACCACAACACTTCCAAAAACTGTGTTGCTGCAAGTGAAGTTGCAAAGGCTTATGGCAAAACTCTTATCTGCGGCATGGAGATTACAACAGAAGAAGAGGTTCATGTTGTGTGTCTTATGCCGGATTTGAATAAAGCTCTAGAGTTGGATGAGTATGTGAATAAGAGAATTATGCCGATTGAGAATAACCCTGATATATTCGGTGAACAATTAATATTAAACAGTGATGATGAAATAATAGGGCATGAGAATAAGCTTCTTATAAATGCAACAACTATTTCTTTTTCAGAGGTGTTTCCTTTGGTTAAAGATTTAGGAGGTGTTGCTGTTCCTGCACATATAGATAAACAGGCGAATTCACTTCTGGCTAACTTAGGTTTTATTCCTCCGGATTCGACTTTTAAAACAGTTGAGCTGAAAAATTTGAATAACCTAACTGAGTTAAAGGAAAATCACGATTATCTGAACAGGTGTAAGGCAATAACCAGTTCAGACGCGCATTATCTTCGCGATATAAATGAGCCTGTGAATTTTTTGCATGCAGAAGAAAATTCTGCGCTGGCTGTCATAGAGGCCTTGAAAAATCCAAAGATTTTATAAATACAAGTAAAAGATAAAGAAAGTGCAAATGTTTTTTGCATTAAATATGGAGGAACCGACAATGAAACAATGCTGTCTTCATGAATCCGGAGAGGATTATTTAGAAACAATTTTAATACTTCATAATAAAACAGGATATGTTCGTTCTATTGATATAGCAACAGAACTAGGTTATTCAAAGCCAAGTGTCAGCCGTGCAATGGGTATTTTAAAAACTAATGGATATATCACTGTTGAACCCTCAGGGCAGATTCTTCTGACAGAAGAGGGAAGAAAAAAGGCAGAATCTGTTTATAATAGGCATCTTGTTATTACAGAGTTTTTAGAAAGCTTGGGTGTATCAAAAGAAAATGCAGAGCTTGATGCCTGTAAAATAGAGCATATAATATCCGAAGAAACTTTTTCAAAAATAAAAGAGAATTTTGCAAAGCGGGAATAATAAATAAAAGGGCAGTTTATACTGTCCTTTTTTATGTGGTGTTTTGACGATTTTAATAACAGATTAGGACATATTTATGCATGTTCGCTCATATACATTGATTAAAAACTGTATAGAAAGCGGGGCATTAATATGATTGTAAAAACTTTTAAACTGAAAAAAAGGGGACTTATTGTCTGCGGAGGAATACTTATAGCACTTTTAGCAATACTTATTGTATTCGGAGTCGTTCACAAAGTATCGGCAAAAAACTATTCTATGAAAACCGAAAGTGACAGACAAAGGTTCATGAGCGAAATGGGCTGGAAGGTTTCAGAGGAATACACGAGCTGCAAGGTAGTGTCAATTCCGGATGATTTTAATGATACTTATGAAAGCTATAATGAGCTTCAGAAAGATCAAGGGTTTAATCTGAAAAAATACAAGGGAGAAATGGTTGAAATTTATACATATGAGGTGTATAATTATCCGGGAAAGTCTGAAAATGTTGTTATAAATTTAATGGTATTTGAAGATAAGCTAATCGGCGGAGATGTTTCATGCAACGAGCTTGACGGATTTATGCAGGGACTGAAGAACTCTAATTCTGATGATGAATCCGATCAAAAATCTGAAAGTGAAAACAGCAGCAATAAAGATTCAGATAAATCGGATAGTTCTGAAATCAAAAATAAGACTAAGAAAAAAGAAAAAAAGAAAAACAGCAAATCAGATAACGACGGTTCAGAATCAGACAAAGAAGATGCAAAAAATACATTTGACAGCAGTGAAGCACAAGAGGAAAGCACAGCTTCCAGCAGTAAGTCAGAGGAAGAAAGTACAACTACTGTAAGCGGTGACAGTTCATCGAATAAATCTAATGAAATCAGTACAGAAACTTCCTCAGAGAATATGTCATCCCAATCGCAGAATCAGTAATTCGGTGAGTAGTATTTTTTAAATATTAGTTAATAATAAAGGAATAAAAAAGATGAAATTGGAAACAATGCGTATTGATAAGTATATCTCCGGTCAAGTCAGTGATTTATCAAGGAGCGGAGTTAAAGTCCTTTGTAAAAAGGGCGAAATATCTGTAAATGGTTCGATTGTGACTAACAGTGATAAAAAAATAATTGCAGGTTCAGATGTTGTTTGTGTTCAGGGCAAAGAAATAGTTTATAAAAAGAATATTTATATCATGCTTAATAAACCGCAGGGATATGTTTGCTCTACGCATGACGGTAAGTCTCCGACAGTTTTAGAACTTGTACCTTCTGAGCTTTATCGTGACGGATTGTTTCCTGCCGGACGGCTTGATAAGAATACGGAAGGTTTTGTTCTGTTAACCGATGATGGCGAATTTTCTCATAAAATGCTTTCTCCTAAAAATCATGTTGAGAAAAAATATTATGCAGAGCTTAAAAATCCTGTTGAAGAATATTATATAAATGAGTTTGAAAAAGGCATGAAAATTGACAACGGTGATGTATGTCTTCCTGCAAGGATTGAGCTTATTTCAGATAACAGATATGCTTGTTATGTTTATTTGAATGAAGGTATGTATCATCAGGTCAAAAGGATGTTTGAAAGTTTATCAAATAGGGTTACTTTTTTAAAGCGTGTAAAAATAGGCGGATTAGAACTCGATAAGAATTTAGAACTTGGAGAGTGTTTGGAACTTTTGCACAAAGATGTTGAAAAGATTTTGTTACCTTAGAAGGAAAATTATACAGATTTAGTAATTATAAATAATTTCTTTATTTAAACTTTAGTGAAAAAACCGTTGAATTTACCCATTCAAATTTGTTATTATATTATTGGGCAAACATTTATATTAAAATATTAACGGGAGGTCATAAATAAATGGCAAGTGTATCACTAAAGGGAATTTATAAAAAGTATCCTGGAAATGTTGTAGCTGTTTCAGATTTCAACATCGAAATAAAGGATAAGGAATTTATCATTCTTGTTGGTCCTTCTGGATGCGGTAAGTCAACAACTTTAAGAATGATTGCCGGACTTGAAGAAATCAGTGACGGTGAACTTTATATTGGGGACAGACTCGTAAATGATATAGCTCCTAAGGACAGAGATATTGCAATGGTTTTCCAAAACTATGCTCTTTATCCGCATATGACTGTTTTTGAGAACATGGCATTCGGATTAAAGCTTAGAAAAGTTCCTAAGGATCAAATCGCTAAGAAGGTTGAAGAAGCTGCAAGGATTCTTGACATTGCTCACCTTTTAGACAGAAAGCCAAAGGCTTTGTCCGGAGGACAAAGACAGCGTGTAGCGTTGGGAAGAGCTATTGTTCGTGAGCCTCAGGTATTCTTACTTGACGAGCCGCTTTCAAACCTTGATGCTAAGTTGAGAGCACAGATGAGAACAGAGATTTCTAAGCTTCATAAGAGATTGGGTACTACATTTATTTATGTAACTCACGACCAGACAGAGGCTATGACAATGGGTGACAGAATCGTTGTTATGAAAGACGGTTTCATTCAGCAGATTGATACACCTACAAACTTATACAATCATCCGGTAAATCAATTTGTTGCAGGATTTATCGGTTCACCTCAGATGAACTTTATCGATTCTAAGCTTTTAAAGGTTGACGGAAAATATGTTGTAGAATTCGGTACTGAGGATACAAAGGAAACCCGTGGTATTAAATACACTGTTGAAGTTCCTGAAGCTAAGGCTAACGCAGAGGCTCTTGAGCCGTTAGTTGGCAAGGAAATTGTTCTGGGTATTCGTCCTGAATGTATTCACGATGAAGAAATGTTCATTTCATCAGCTAAGACAGGTGTTATTGATACAACAGTTGAAGTTACTGAAATGATGGGTGCTGAAACATATCTGTATTTGAACTGTGTAGGCATTCAACTGATAGCAAGAGTTTCACCTCGTAACAATGTAAGACCTCAGGATAAGATTAAGGTTGCTATTGACCCTAACAGAATTCATATCTTTGATAAGGAAACCGAAAAGTCAGTTATTGACTAATATAAACAAATTAACGCTCTTTCTTATTGAACAAGAAAGGGCGTTTTAATTTTATGTATAATTGAAAAGTATTTTTTAGCTCTTAGAATATGAAATAAAAATATAAAGCAAAAATAAACCACTGAGAATTTCTCAGTGGTTTTATATTTACAGCAAACTTTATTTAGCATATTCTACAGTTCTGCTCTCACGAATCAAATGAACCTTTATTTGTCCCGGATAATCCATTTCGTCTTCAATTTGTTTTGCAATGTCACGAGCAATGATAACCATTTTTTCGTCATTGACCTTTTCAGGCTGAATCATTATTCTGACCTCACGGCCTGCCTGAATAGCGTAAGATTTATCAACACCGTCATACGATGAACATATTTCTTCAAGCTTTTCCAGGCGCTTGATATAGTTTTCGTAGTTTTCGCTTCTTGCTGCAGGGCGTGCAGCTGAAATAGCATCGGCAGCTTGTACAAGAGCAGCAACGACAGTTCTTGTTTCGACATCGCCGTGATGAGCTTCAATAGCATGTATAACATCAGGATTTTCTTTGTACTTTTTACAAACATCTACTCCGATTTGAACATGAGAACCTTCGATTTCATAGCTTAGTGCTTTACCGATATCGTGAAGAAGACCGGCTCTGCGTGCTAAATTAGCGTCAACTCCAAGTTCAGATGCCATCATACCGGCAAGATGTGAAACCTCAATTGAATGATTAAGAACATTCTGACGATAACTTGTTCTGTAATGAAGTCGTCCTAAAAGTTTAACAAGCTCATTGTTTACGCCGTGAACATTGGTTTCGAGAATTGCCCGTTCACCCTCTTGCTTGATTTTAAGTTCAACCTCTCGCCTTGCCTTGTCAACAGCTTCTTCAATGCGTGTTGGATGTATTCTTCCGTCCTGAATAAGCTTTTCGAGTGAAATTCTTGCAATCTCTCGTCTTACCTGGTCAAAACATGAAAGTGTGATAGCCTCAGGTGTGTCATCGATAATCAAGTCAACGCCTGTCAGGGTTTCAATTGTTCTGATGTTTCTGCCCTCACGGCCGATAATTCTTCCCTTCATCTCATCATTAGGAAGTGAAACAACTGAAACAGCGGCTTCCGAAACCTGTTCAGCGGAACATCTTGCAATTGCCAGAGAAATATATTGTCTTGCTTTATCATCACATTCCTCTTTGATTTTAGACTCAAATGCTTGAATTTTAACAGCTTTTTCATGAACCAGTTCGTCTTCAAGACTTGACAGAAGATGTTCTTTTGCCTGTTCTTTTGTGAATTCAGAAATTTTCTCAAGCATATCGAGTTGACTTTTCTTGATTCTGTCCGATTCAGCCAGAGTTTCTTCAGCTTTTTTTAATTTTGATTGTAAAGTTTCTTCTTTTTTTTCAATATTATCCAGCTTTTTGTCCATAGCTTCTTCTTTTTGCTGGATACGTCTTTCTTGTCTGGATACTTCAGTGCGGCGTTCCTTAATTTCTTTTTCTGCTTCAGAACGGTTTTTATGTATTTCTTCCTTAGCTTCGATTAAGGTTTCTTTTTTAATACTTTCAGCATTCTTTTTCGCTTCATTCACAATGCGTTCAGCTTCTTTTTCAGCAGAACCGATTTCAGCTTCTGCGGTACGCATTCTTGATTTTATACCTTGCTTAAATGCAATGAATCCGCATACAAGAGCACCAATTAAAAAAGCGGCACAACACAATAGGATAATTAACCATGTGTCCATTTAATAGCTTCCTCCTTCTATAAGTAATATTACTTAGGAAGGTATGCCCTATTTGCTTATTAAATTTTAAATAATATTCTATAGTAACATTTACCTTCAAAAGTAAAGTGTAATAAAGTAATAATATCTATACGTAAATAAGGATTTTTCAAAAAGAATAAGCCCTTGTTGTATAAATACAATAATATACTGGTTTATTGTACAACATTTTGTGCAATTTGTCAAGTCACAAAAGGGTAAATAAATTTCGACATTTGAATAACGGCATAACTTAAAAAATAAAATGTGTTGACATTTATAAAACAAAGTGTTAAAATATAACCATTGCAATGATAAGGAAGCTGAATATCAAAATCATGTTCTTAAAGAGAATTTTGCCTTGGCTGAAAGCAAAATGGATATGTGATTTTCAGACACCGCCTTTGAGCTCTGTTTAATACACAGCGTATACCTGCGTTAAAGGTGCTGATGAGTCATAGCCTCGGCTGTGAGAATTTGGGTGGAACCACGATTTATTCGTCCCAAGGATTATAATCCTTGGGACTTTTTGTTTAAATAAGGAGGGCTTTATGGATTTAAAGAAAAAAGGTGCATATTTAACATTCTTTTTGTCAGTAGCCGCTGAAATTACTGTTATGGTATTGTTCTTGCTTGCAGTAAACCACATAATGATAATGTATGTGGCACTTCTTTTGTCGATAATGCTTTTTGTATTTGTTTATTGGTCTAATACTGCATTCAATGACTTGAGTGTAACTAAGGACGGTAAAAGTATTCTTTCAAAGAAGACTAGGAGAATTTTCAATATAGTAAGTACAATTTTAAGTGCTGCTCTTTTAGCTGTGGGTGTTCTTGTCTTTTTGGATTATTATTACTATCCTATTTTCAGCAGAAGATAGACTGAAAAAATCGGGGTGAGTTTGTATGTGTTGTTATTATTATGGCGGGGTTAATAAAAATATAAATAAGATTGATTACAATAAAATTGATAATAGCAGAATTAATTTTTTGCCTTGCAACGCTGACGATATTATCAAAAATGCTGAGAATGAAACAGAAGAGTATATGATATACGGCGGTTATGGTATGTGTGATTGTCATATTAAAATAGGCGATGGCGATGATAATACAAGGGATATAAAAGATATGGCCAAACAATTTAATGAATTTAAAAAATGCAGAGATGTAAAAGAAATTTATTTCCTTAAACACTGGTGGAAGGATAAGGTAGAAGAAACGGTCACTTTTCATATTGATGATGTGGATATCTATCAGTTTCTTGCTGATGTTGAGGAAAATATATTATACAAAATACAGCTTTTCAAGCGTTACTATTAATAATTAAGAGAGGAAGAAAAAATATGATTAAATTAACATTAAAAGACGGAAGCATAAGAGAAATTGAGAATGCAATTTCTGCAGCCGAAATTATAAAGAGCATTGGAATGGGTCTTTATAAAGCTGCTTGTGCTGTTAGAATTAACGGCGAAGTAAAGGATATAAGAACTGTGGTTGACAGCGATTGTGAATTTGAGGTTCTGACATTTGATGACATTGACGGAAAGAAAACATTCTGGCATACAGCATCACATATTCTTGCTCAGGCTGTTAAGCGTCTTTATCCTGAAACGCTGTTGGCAATAGGACCTGCTATTGATAATGGTTTTTATTATGATTTTGACAGAGAAACACCTTTCACAACAGAAGAGCTTGAAAATATTGAAGCTGAAATGAAAAAGATTGTAAAGGAAGGTTTGGCTCTTGAACAGTTTGAGCTGTCACCAGAAGAAGCAATTAAATATCTTGAAGAAAATGGCGAATTATATAAAGTTGAACTGTGCCGGGAACACGCAGATAAGGGTGAACCTATATCATTTTATAAACAGGGTGAGTTTACTGACCTGTGTGCAGGACCTCATCTTATGACAACTGCACCGGTTAAAGCTTTTAAGCTGACTTCATGCACAGGTGCTTATTGGCGCGGAGATGAAAAGAACAAAATGCTTTCAAGAATTTATGCGGTTGCTTTTCCGAAAGCATCTATGCTTGATGAGCATCTTGCAAATCTTGAAGAGGCGAAAAAAAGAGATCATAATAAGCTTGGCCGTGAGCTTGAATATTTTACAACAGTTGACTGTATCGGTCAGGGACTTCCGATAATTCTTCCTAAGGGAGCAAGAGTTATACAAACTCTTCAAAGATGGGTAGAAGATACAGAACAGCAGCACGGATATTTGCTTACAAAAACACCATACCTTGCGAAGAGAGAACTTTATAAAATTTCAGGACACTGGGATCACTATCTTGACGGAATGTTTATATTGGGTGATCCTAATGATGAAACAAAAGAGTGTTTTGCTCTTCGGCCGATGACTTGCCCATTCCAGTATCAGGTTTACCTTAACAGACAGCGTTCATATCGTGATCTTCCTATGAGATTGGGTGAAACGTCTACCTTGTTCAGAAAGGAAGACAGCGGAGAAATGCACGGACTTATTCGTGTACGCCAGTTTACAATTTCCGAAGGACACCTTGTTCTCCGGCCGGATCAGCTGGAGGATGAGTTTAAGGATTGTCTTGAGCTTGCAAAGTATATGCTTGATACAGTAGGACTTTTAGATGACTGTACATTCCGATTCTCACAGTGGGATCCTAAGAACCCGAATAATAAATATGAGGGAACACCTCAGCAATGGGATGAAGCACAGAAAGCAATGGAAAAAATCCTTAACGATTTGGGTGTTAAATATGATATTGGTATTGATGAGGCAGCATTCTACGGACCTAAGCTTGATATTCAGTATAAGAATGTTTTCGGAAAAGAGGATACTTTAGTTACAATACAAATTGATATGCTTCTTGCTGAAAAGTTTGGTATGTACTATATTGATAAGGACGGTCAGAAAAAGCTTCCTTATATTATTCACAGAACCTCTCTTGGATGCTACGAAAGAACCCTTGCGTATATGATTGAGCATTTTGCCGGAGTATTTCCGTTGTGGCTTGCTCCTGAACAGGCAAGAATTTTGCCGATAGGACAAGAACATAATGATTATGCACAGTCTATTGCAGATAGGCTAACGGCTATCGGAATGAGGGTAACTGTAGATAAGAGGGATGAAACAATCGGACGTAAGATTAAAAATTCACGATTTGACAGAATCCCTTATATGCTTGTTGTAGGCGATAAAGAGGTTGAAGCTAACGCTGCTGCGGTTCGTTCACGTAAAGAGGGCGACATAGGTGCTATGCCGATTGAAGATTTGGTTGAGAAGCTTAGAACGGAAATCGAAACAAAAGCAAAGTAAATTTGCATTTTCAGTTAATAAAGGGAGCAATCATATTTGACTGCTCCTTTTTTGTGAAAGTGTGTATAATTATTGCTGCATGGACTGATTGGTTTATCTGTGTACTATGCTAAACACTTAATAATTTGTGAATAAAATGCGTTTTTTAGTATAAGTATAATTAATTTGATAGGCCTTAATAATTTTAAGGACATATTATACAAATATTGAGTAAATAATTTGTTTATAATAGACATATTGAGTTATTTTGCACAAAAAAAGTGTTTTTTTATAAATACTAAAAAACTTGACAAACAGTAGCTGTATTGATATAATTATAACTAGAAAATTATATCCATTTTGAGCAAAATCACAAAAACAAGGCATAGAAATGATGATTTTGTAGTAGTTTTTAGCTAAAAAATTCTAAATGTGGTACATATTTTATTTGGAATACACAAAATGTGCAATGTGCACAAAATTGTTGTTCTGAAATCTGATAAGCCGGAGAGAAGATATGGGCATCATTCTTTCTACAAAAAACATTTGCCGTGATTTTAAAACCGGTAATAATATTGTTGTTAATGCTTTGAAAAATATTAATATTGATATTGAAGAGGGTAAGCTTACAGTTTTAAGGGGCCCTTCAGGGAGCGGAAAAACAACACTTATTAATATACTTGGGGCACTTGACAGACCGTCGTGCGGCGAAGTTTGGTTTGACGATAAGGATATTACTCACCTTTCAGATAAAAACAGAGACAAATTAAGGCGGTATGATATGGCATTTGTTTTTCAGTCGGTCGCCTTAATGTCTTCGATGACGGCTTATGAAAATGTTGAGTTCGGGTTAAGACTTGCAAAGGTACCTTTTTCTGACAGGGATAAACGCACTAAAGAGGTCATGAAAAATGTTAATCTTGAAAAGCGTATGTTTCATCGCCCCGGTGAAATGTCGGGAGGAGAACAGCAAAGGGTTGCAATTGCAAGAGCAATAGCTCACAGACCGAAGATTATTTTCGCTGATGAGCCGACGGCAGAGCTTGACTCAACAACATCTCTTCATATAGTTAAACTTTTTAAAGAGCTTACACAAAAAGAGGGTATGACGATTGTCATGACCACCCACGATCCAAGCATGATGGAGGTTGCAGATAAGCTTTATACTTTAGAGGACGGTGAGATTGTTGAATGATAGTTTCACCTTGAAAAATTCAGATAAGGCTGTGAAAGATTATCAAATGCCGATTACGGTTGATAAAGCATCTGTTTTGTCAGAGAATAATTTATCTGATGATGAAACAGTAAACCCTGAAAATGATAAATATATGATCAGATGTGAAAATTTGGTTAAAATTTATAAAACCTCTGATGTAGAGGTTGTTGCTCTTCAAGGGCTTGATTTAGATGTTGAAAAAGGCGAACTTGTAGGTATTGTAGGAAATTCCGGAAGCGGGAAATCAACGCTTTTGAATATGCTCGGCGGTCTTGATAAGCCGTCGGCAGGGAAACTTATTGTTGACGGGAAAAACCTTCTTAAGTTTTCGGATAAAGATTTTATGGACTATAAGCGGAACACTGTGGGCTTTGTATGGCAGAACAATGCAAGAAATCTTATACCATACTTAACTGCCGTTCAGAATGTTGAAATGCCGATGCTTCTGAAAGGTTCTAAAAAAAGACATCAAAAGGCATTGGAGCTTTTAGATAAGGTTGGGCTTTCGCACAGGGTTCATTCAAGGCTTGACCAGCTTTCAGGCGGTGAACAGCAAAGGGTTGCAATAGCAATAGCACTAGCTAACAGTCCTAAAATTATACTTGCCGATGAACCTACAGGTGCGGTTGACACAAAGACATCTGAAATGATTTTAAACATATTTAAAACTCTGAATAAGACCGAAGGTATTACAATAGTAATTGTTACTCATGATTTGAAGCTTGCTGACCATATAGACCGTGTGGTTGCTATAAGGGACGGAAGAACAAGTTCGGAAATCATTAAAAGAAAATCTATGGCTGAGGAACTTGTAAAGCTTGGGGATATTGTTAATGCTGAAGAGAATACTGAGGATATCCGTGAAGAACTTATTGTTTTAGACAGGAGCGGAAGGCTTCAGATTCCGAAAGACTATATTGAATCTCTTGGTATAAAGGGAGGAGATAAGGTTAAGGTGGAGCTTGATGAGAAAACAGGAAAAATTGAGATTTTCAAGTCAGGCATTTAAATTTCTTTATTAACCCTATGGTGAATATATCAGAGGTTTCACTAAGTTATAGCTTGGCTTAGGACCTAAAAGCAGAATTAATTTTAGAAAGGTGGATTTATAGTGAGAAACAAATTGTTTAAGCGTACGCTTTCTTTTGTATTAGCTCTTGCTATGATAGCAACAGGTATTCCTGCTGCTATGGCAGACGACACAGCAAACAATAATGCAGGTACGCAAACAACATCTAATGAAGATATTGATAAAATCATTTCAGCATCTTCAAATGATAATATTTCTTACACTGAGTACCGTAAAAAATATGCTAAAGCAGGCAGACCTGCTGTTGCAGACAATGAAGGGTACATCTACGGGGGAAAACAAACAGAATTTAAAGCAAGTAACGGTGCTGAAATTTCTAAGAAAACTGTAGACGGAAAGGAAGCTCTTGAGTGGTCAAATCAAGAAGGAACTGTTTCTTTCCCTATTAATGTTAAAGAAACCGGTGTTTATAACATTAAAATAGTATATGAGATTCTGGCAGGAGGAGCAACCGAAGCAGAATTTGATTTGAAAATTGATGGAAAAACACCTTATGGTACTGCTTCGAGAATTACTCTTGACAAAAGATGGGTAAATGAAACCGAAATCAAGCAGGATTACAGCGGAAACGATATCAGGCCGGGACAGGTTGAACAAGTTTGCTGGCAGGAAAAATATCTTGCCGATGTTGACGGACTTTACGCTGACCCTCTATGGTTCTATATAGAAAAAGGCGACCATACTGTCACTCTTAATTCTACAAAAGCAAAATTTGCAATAAACAGCATGAAGCTGTATCAATATCAGAATCCTGAGGCTTATAAGGCTCCTTCTGATTCTGAGCTTTCAAAGAATGAAGACGCTGGTATTATCAAGCTTGAAGGTGAGGAAGCTGCTTATAAAACAGACAGAGTTCTTTATCCGACCAGTGATAAAAATTCATATCTGACATCCCCTTCGGATCCTAACAAAACCAAATATAATACAATAGGCTCTGCTAACTGGACAAAATCAACTCAAGCTATTACATGGAAAGTAAATGTTGAAACTTCAGGTTATTATAAACTTGGAATAAGAGCAAGGCAGGATCAGATGAGAGGCTTCTATTCAAACAGAAGAATTCTTATTGACGGTGCTGTTCCGAATAAGGAATCTGATCAGGTTAAGTTCTATTATGATACCGAATGGGTAGTAACAACTCCTAAAGACGCTGACGGCAATATAATTTATTATTATCTTGAAGCCGGTGAGCATGAACTCACTATGGAAGCTGTTCCGGGTGAAATCGGTGAAGTAATGTCACAGCTTGATGATGTAGTTTATGACATTACAAGCTATTACAGACGAATAAGACAAATCACCGGACCTAGTCCTGATGAATACAACAACTATATGATTGATGTAGCTATTCCGTCTGTTATTCCTGATTTCAAGGAGTATGCAAAGATATTAAGAGATAAAAAATCATATATTGAAAGTTTGACAGGTACAGCGGGAACAGAAGCTGTTACTCTCGAAAAAATGGCTTTGGTTCTTGATCAGTGTATAAACAGACCTGATAATATTCCTTCACTTCTTTCACAGATTAAGGATAATATCACATCTGTTTCATCATGGGTCAGAGAATACCGCGGTCAGCCGCTTGAAGTTGACATGATTGAAATTGCACCGGCAGGAAAGGATTTCACTTCAGCAGATAAAACTTTCTTCGGCGGACTTAAATTCGGATTTGACTCTTTTATAGGTTCATTCTTCTCTGATTATAATTCACTTTCCGAAGAGAGTGAAGATAACTTGACTGTCTGGGTTTCACTGGGACGAGATCAGGCTCAGGTTGTAAATCAGATGGTAGACAGCAGTTTTAATCCTAACTCTAAAACAAAGGTTTCTATCAACCTCGTACAAGGAGGAGTAGTTGAAGCGACACTTGCAGGAAAAGGACCTGATGAGGTACTGTTCCTTGGCGGTGACTTCCCTATTCAGCTTGCGGCAAGAGGAGTTTTAACTGACTTATCAAAGTTCAGTGATTATGATGATGTAATGAAGAGATTCCAGTCTGATGCTTCTACATTATATAAATATAACGGAGGAGTTTACGGACTGCCTATAAGTCAGCTTGTTCCTATGATGTTCTATCGTACGGATATTCTGGCTGAGCAGGGTATTAATCCTGAAAAGGATTTGCAGACATGGGATCAGTTAGTTTCTATACTTCCTCAGCTTCAGAGAAACTATATGGAAGTAGGATTGATTCTTCCTATTGCACAAAACTTAGGTAACGGTGTTACAACTGTTTCTACAGTTACTGAGTGCGGAAGCACATTTGCATCTTTGCTTCTGCAGCAAGGCTTGAACTATTATACTGATGACGAAACAAAAACAACATTCGATACACAGGAAGCTGTTTCGGCATTTGAAACATGGACGAAGTTCTATACAACATACAGCTTTGACCAGACATATGACGCATTCACAAGATTCAGAACAGGTGATATGCCTATTTTGATTAAGGAATACAACTTCTTCAATCAGCTGACAGTTGCAGCTCCTGAAATTAAAGGCTGCTGGAACTTTATGCAGATTCCTGGAACAAAGAAAGAAGACGGTACAATAAGCCATGCTTCAAACTCTTCGGGAACTTGCGGAGTTATTTTCAACAAGTGCAAGAACCAGGAAGCTGCTTGGGACTTCTTGAAGTGGTTTACATCAACCGAATCACAAATTGAATACGCAAATGATATTGAAGCTATCATGGGTACTATGGGTAGATTTGATACTGCGAACCTTGAAGCACTTGAGGGTGAGTCATGGTCAGCTAATCAGGTATCGAAGATTAAAGCTCAATTTGCAGAGCAGGTTGAAATTCCGGTTATTCCGGCTTCTTATGCAGTTACAAGAAATGTAATGAATGCATTCAGAGAAACTGTAAATAACGCATCAAATCCAAGAGATACATTAATGTGGTACAACAAGGATATTAATGCCGAGATTACTCGTAAGCTTAAAGACCTTAAAATGTACAATTATAATGAATAGGAGGGAGTAATAAGTAATGGCTAAATCAGACGCGGCTGTTGCAGCAAAACCTGTATTAATGAAAGATCAGGGAAAAATAAGATACACACTGCACCAGATGAGAGTTAATATCGGTTGCTATGGAATGCTTGCTCCGTTCATGATATTGTTTACGATATTTACGATTATTCCTGTTGTAATGTCACTCCCAATGGGATTTACAAATTTCAACATGGTGCAATTTCCAAAGTTTATCGGATTATCAAACTTTTATACTTTGTTTTTAAATGACGATATTTTCTTAACGGCGGTTAAAAACACATTAGTATTCGCTATTTTCACAGGTCCTTTCAGTTATGTACTGAGCTTCTTCTTAGCTTGGCTTATAAATGAAATGCATCCTGTACTCAAAACAATATTTACATTCGTATTCTACGCTCCTTCAATGACACCGTCAGTGTATGTTATCTGGCAGCTGTTGTTCTCGGGAGATACATACGGATACTTTAACTCTGTTCTTCTCGACTTAGGTTTCATAAACGCACCTATTCAGTGGCTGACGGATACGACTTATATGTTCGGTGTTGTTATTGTAGTTCAGCTGTGGATTTCTATGGGTGCAGGATTTCTGGCACTTCGTGCAGGATTCCAGAACATCGATAAGACAATGTACGAAGCCGGTGCTATTGAGGGTATTAAAAACAGATGGCAGGAGCTTTTCACTATCACAATTCCTTCAATGGGACCACAGCTGTTATTCGCTGCTGTGCTTCAGATTTCGGCAGCATTCACGGTCGGAGTTGTAGGTCAGTCGCTTATCGGACTTCCTTCAACTGACTATAAGGTTCATACCATTATGAACCATGCTACTGACTATGGTACAATTCGTTATGAAATGGGATATGCTTCGGCAATATGTTTCGTTTTGTTCGCAGCGATGCTGCTTGTTAATAAATTCATTAACTGGCTGCTCGCCAAGTACTTAGATTAGGGGAGGTGAATACGATATGTCAAAAAAGAGAAAGAAAAAGGATATAGAGAAGCTAAGGGTCAGAGATAAGAAAAAGAAAGTTAACGGCTCACTCGGCGGAGATATAGTTATTTTCCTATTCCTGTGCCTGCTAGGCTTGTTCATGATTTTCCCTATTTATTATGCAGTTATTCAATCCTTTAAACCTGTGCATGAGCTGTTCGTATTCCCGCCTAAGCTGTATGTTTTAGACCCTACTATGTCAAACTATTCAGACATGTTTAAGGTTGCGGCGAGCCTTTGGGTTCCGCTTTCCAGATACATCTTTAACAGCGTATTTGTGACAATTGTAGTAACAGCCGGTAACTTGTTTGTATCTTGTATGGCGGCATTCGTGCTTGCAAAGTGCAAGTTTCCGGGAAGCAATGCAATCAATAAGATTATTGTAACAGCACTTTTGTTTACATCATCAGCTTTGTGGATTATGCAGTTCCTGGTAATGGCTTATCTTGGTATGATTGATACATACTGGGCTTTGATTTTGCCTTCTGTCGCTGCACCGATGAACTTGTTCTTGATGAGACAAAGCATCTCAACAATTCACGATTCAATGATTGAAGCGGCAAAGGTTGACGGAGCCGGACTATTCAGAATTTGCTGGGGAATAGTAATTCCTAACTCGAAGCCTGCATTGATGACACTTATCATTTTTGCATTCCAGGCTGCATGGCAGATTCAAGGCGGATCTCTAATATACTCAGAGGAGCTGAAAACGCTTCCGACAATTTTGCAGCAGATTACAGCTGCAGGTATTGCCCGTCAGGGTGTAACATTTGCGACAGCAGTATTACTGTTAATTCCGCCGCTGGTCGTATTCATGATAGCTCAAAGTAATGTAATGGAAACAATGGCTAATTCAGGAATTAAAGACTAACGGATAAATATTTTATAAAATTAAAAAGGAAATAGGTGATAATGGTGTCGAGAATGAAAAAACATTTAAAAAATATTATCTCAGTCGGACTCGCACTAAGTATAACCGCAGCTATGGCTGCAACCGCATATGCGAGCGAACCTTATGTATCATACAACTATGACGCTTGGGGTGATGCAATTCCATCACAAAGCGGGTACAGGGTTGATGAAACTATTACGGGATATGAGATGGGTCTTGATAAGCTGGCTGATTCAAAAAGTGAACTATTCATCAGTGAACAAGAGCCGACAAGTCTTTCGGGTGCGTCTGATTTATTCTATGAGGACAGCACAAAGGAATTTTGGATTGCCGATTCAGGCAATAACAGAATTTTAAGGACAGACGCAAACTTAAAATTGATTGGATGCTATAAAGGAGTTTCAAATTCCAAAACAGCGGTTGACGCTCAAACAGGGCTTTCGACTTTTTCAAATCCGACAGGTATATATGTAGAAATTGATAAGAAAACAAACAAGCCTGTACTTTACATTGCAGATAATAAAAATGCAAGAGCCGTAAAAGCTGAGATTGAATCTCCGACTAAGGCTAAGTGCGTGCTTGAATATACAAAACCTGATTCAGAGCTTTATGCTAATGCTTCTGAAACATTTAACCCTTCAAAGGTTGTCGTTGACAGTGCGGGTATTTTGTATGTTGTTGTTTCTTCCGTAACAACGGGAGCGGTTGTATTCGATGTAGACGGAGAATTCACAGGATTTTACGGTGCTAACAGAGTTGAGCAGACAGCTGCTGTTATCCGTCAGGCTATTTGGAGAAAGTTTGCTTCTAATGAACAAATTGCTTCAATGACAAGAAATGTTCCTGTTGAGTATGCAAACTTTGATATCGATAAAGAAGGATTCATTTATACAGTAACAGAAGCTGCTAACGCTTCAACTGACGCAGTTAAAAAGCTTAACCCTGCAGGAAACAACATTTGGAATACAACAACGGGTAATGAGTTTAAATTCGGCGATTTAACTGAGTTTGCAAATGTAGATACAAGCGGCTTTACATCCAGACTTACCGATATTGTAATCAGCGATGATGGAATTATAAATCTTTTGGATTATGAAACAGGACGTATATTCCAATATACTCAGGAAAATGATTTGCTTTTTATATTCGGTTCAAAGAACAGCACTTCTGACCAGAAAGGTACTTTCACAGCACCTAATGCCATTGAGTCGGTTGACAAGAATATTTATGTTATTGACGGTAAGAAAAATGACATAACAGTGTTTACCGAAACAACTTTCGGCAAGTATGTTCATGAGGCTGCGGCTTTATACGAAAAGGGTTTATATGAAGATACAATAGAACCTTGGCAGGAGGTTATTAAAAGAGACGGCGGATATTCACTTGCATATCGTGGTTTGGGTAAGGCTTATCTGAACATAGGCGATTACGAAAAAGCAATGGAAAACTTTAAAATCTCCGTTTCTAAAGGCTCATATGACCGAGCATATAAATATGACCGTGATGAATTTTTAAGAGCAAACTTTACAATTATTATAGTTGTTCTGGTTGTTTTAATAGTTGTAATTATTGTACTGAGAAAGCTTTTCAAAAAAGGTGTAATTAAATTACCTAAAATAAGAAAAAAACCTGAAAAGGAGGGCAAATAATATGTATGAATTTTCACAAATCGGTTGGCTGAAGCATGTTATTTTCCATCCTGTTGAAGGGTTCGAGGATTTAAGGTGGAAAAAGAAAGGCTCAATGAGAATTGCCCTGGTAATTGTTCTTTTGCTTTTCGTTGCTATGGTTGTTAAAAGACAGCTTACAGGTTTTCAGTTTAATGACGCTTATGTAAAGATATTTAATGTTGTTCCATTGTTTGTACAGAGTATAGTTTACTTTTTTACATGGGTAATAGCAAACTGGGCTTTGTGTACACTCTTTAACGGTGAAGGAACAATAAAAAGGATTTGCATTTATTCTGCTTATGCATTAACACCGTATGTTGCAGGTACATTTTTAAGTGTGTTTATCTCGAATTTCATTGTTCGTGACGAGGCAGTGTGGATGAATGTAATCTATTATGTAGGTCTGGGCTGGTCAGTTGTTCTGATGCTTCAGGCAATAAAAACTGTCCACCAATATACATTCCCAAAAACAGTTTTGTCAATTGTGTTCACTCTGGTTGCGATGCTTGTAATATTGTTCTTATTGGTTCTTCTGATAAGCTTATTCCAGCAAGTATATGTATTTATCGCATCAATTTATACAGAGTTAACATATCGATTCAGAGGCTAAAAGGAGGTAATAATTATGCACGATAAATTTAAAAAAGTCATTATTTCTGCATTAGTTGTTGCCATGATGCTTCCAATCGGGACTATAAC
>ENA-ORLW01001026-ORLW01001026.1-human-gut-metagenome-genome-assembly--contig:-NODE-1026-length-34471-cov-4.161598_pt1 | contig 34471 bp, 29 predicted proteins | sample MGYA00243017_ERZ508829 | MGnify/ENA primary metagenome ERZ508829 (study PRJEB26277, sample SAMN04329776) | human gut metagenome | biome: human-associated habitat | host: Homo sapiens | place: USA...
ACAGCAGATACAAAAAGCGTTCGCGGAAATGATGAAAGGCAGAACAAGTTTTATCGTGGCGCACCGACTTTCGACCATACGGGAAGCCGACCTGATACTTGTTATGAAAGACGGCGACATTGTCGAACAAGGAAAGCATGAAGAACTGTTAAAGCAAAACGGTCTTTATGCCGAACTTTACAACTCACAGTTTGATTCAGCTTCATAGCCGAGAAATTAAAATTTAGGTCTTTATAAAATAAACAAAATATACAGAAATTAAAAACAGGCAGTTTAGATTTTTTAAAACTGCCTGTTTCTTTATTATTAAATACTATTTTGTTTTAAGCGTACAAAGTATGATTTCCTTATGATTGAACAGTCTGAATTTACCCAGTCCCCTAGAAACAACCATCTGAGTTTTCCCGCACTTGTAAACACCGTCTGTAAACGGAGGGAAAAGCTTTCTTTCAGGCGATAAAATACCTTTTCCGAAAAGTCTTACAGCACCGCCGTGAACATGACCCGAAAAAACCAAATCTGCTCCCCATTCTGAATAGGTTTGCAAGAATTTCGGATTGTGAGAAAGCAAAATCGTAAAATCTTCTTTTTTATCACCGATATGCTCAATCAAATCCTTTGTATTAAAAAACGGAATATTTTTATAATCTAAATTTTCGCCCAAATAATACCTGGGTTCAATATTAACACCGCAAATGCAAACAGCTTCACCGCTGCGTTCAAGCTTTAAACATTCATTATTTAAAACATTAAAAGGGAAAGATAAAAGCTCTTCTTGAACCTGCTCGTCGGCGTCATTTTCGTGATTTCCGAAAACAAAATATATCGGTGCCGTTTCACTCAGATATTTTACAAATTCCTTTTGCTTTTTCAGCTCAGTCTGATTTCTTGAAATTAAATCTCCTGTCAGAAAAATATAATCCGGCTTAAAAGCATTTAAGACTGAAATTATTCTATAATCATATTTGTCAAAGCTTTTTAAATGCAAATCAGAAAGATGTGCGATTTTAACTCCGTCAAAACTCTCAGGAAGCCCCTTAACCCTTAACTTGAATTTTGTTATATCATAAAGTTTATTTTCAACAGCTATAAAAACTATTAAAGCTAAAACAATTATACCGATTATTATTTTAATTAACATTTATTATCATTCCCGTTATGAATCTTTAAGATAGCTTTTTAAAGCATTAATATTGTCCTTAGCAACACTGACTCCGTGATTATAAAGAGGCAAAAGCCTGCTTGGCTTACCCTCTGTTCTCTTAACGCCCATTGTGGTTACAGGTTCTATAACAAAAGCTTTTCCATCACGCTCAAGTGTTCTTAATTCTTCTACCTGCTTGTTATAATTTTCTGCTCTTTCGTCCATAGCCCTGACAAGCTTAGGATACTTCTTATACAGCTTTTCAGCGAGCTTAACGCTTTTTCCTGTATGTTTCACATATCCTCGCTCACGGGTCAGAACAACTATTACCTTATCACATCCTTGGTCAAACGCATACTTATAAGGTATCGAATCAGCTATGCCGCCATCAAGATAATCTGTTCCGTCAATATTGATAAAAGGAAAAATTATCGGCAGTGCACAGCTTGCTCTAAGCACAGGAAAGGTTCTGTCGGTTCTTGAAACAGGTAGATATTCAGCCTTTCCCGTTTCAACATTAGTGCAAACTCCAATAACATCACCCTTAAAATTCTTAAACGCTTCCCAGTCAAACGGAAGATGAATGTTCGGAACATCGTCATAAACAAACTGCATATTGTAAAAACTTCTGTTCTTTGGATTAAAAAGATGCCTAATACCCATATATCTTTTATCACCCATATATTCAGCTGCAAGATGCAGATTTCTTTCCTTCTGCAAAGAAGCATATGACACTCCGAACGCAATGCCTGCCGAAGTTCCTATAACCATATCGGCAATTATATTTTCTTCAAGAAGCACATCCATAACACCGCAAGAAAAAATTGTTCGGCTTGCTCCGCCCTCAAAAACTATACCTAATTTCATTTTTCTTTTCCTCGCAAATTTATTATACAATACATTTAAAGTATATAACATTAATTTCAAAAAATCAACTGCTGTTCGTATATAATACGCCTTGTTTAAAATATAAAAATATGATATAATTATATATACTAACATATAAAAAAAGAGGTATATTAATGGACATTTTAAAAACACTTGCCGAAGAATTTAACCTAAGGCAAGAGCAGATTAATAACACGGTCGAGCTGATTGACGATGACAAAACAATTCCTTTTATCGCAAGATACAGAAAGGAAATGACGGGGTCATTAGATGACCAGATTTTAAGAGAGATATTTGACAGACTTACTTATCTGAGAAACTTAGAAAAACGAAAAGAAGAAATACGCTCATCAATTACCGAACAGGGAAAAATGACAGATGAAATCGAAACGGCAATAGAATCCGCAAAAACTCTTGTAGAGGTTGAGGATATCTACAGACCGTTTAAGCAAAAAAGAAAAACAAGAGCATCTGTTGCAAGAGCAAAAGGACTAGAGCCGCTCGCTGAAATTCTTCTTGAACAAAACACTGAAACCGACCCGATAAAAGAGGCTGAGAACTTTATTTCATCAACCGAAGAAATTAAGGAAGCAGGCGACGATAAAAAAGCAAAAGAACAGCTCGTATGCAATATTGACGAAGCTTTAAACGGTGCTATGGATATTATCGCAGAGGATATTTCCGACAATGCCGTATTAAGAAAATACATAAGAAATATGTTTATGCAAATCGGAAAAATAACCTCTAAGGCAACCGATGAAAATGCTGAAAGCGTTTATGAAAACTATTATGATTTCCAAGAAGCCGTTTCTAAAATAACAGGTCATCGTATTCTCGCCATCGACAGAGGCGAGAAAGAAGGCTTCATAAAAGTCAGCGTTACAATAAACGAGGGTGCCGGCGAAAGAGCCTGCCGAAACAAATATGTTATAAATGACAGTGCTTGCGCTGAATATGTGGGTGAAGCCTGCGATGACAGCTATAAAAGACTTATATATCCTTCTATTGAGCGTGAAATAAGAGCTGAGCTCACAGAAAATGCTGACGAAGGAGCAATAAAAGTTTTCTCATCTAATTTAAGACAACTTCTTATGCAGCCGCCTGTTAAAGACAGTGTTACATTAGGGCTCGACCCCGCTTACAGAACAGGGTGTAAAATCGCTGTTGTTGACAGCACGGGAAAAGTTTTAGATACTACTGTTATATATCCTACCCCTCCTCAAAGCAAAACAGAAGAAGCTAAGAAAAAGCTTTCGGCACTTATTGCCAAACATGGCGTAACCACTATCGCAATAGGCAATGGAACCGCCTCACGTGAAAGTGAAGCCTTTGTTGCAGAGCTTATAAAAGAAATTCCTCAAAAGGTTTCATATATGGTAGTTTCAGAGGCAGGAGCTTCTGTTTATTCTGCATCTAAGCTGGCAGCAGAAGAATTTCCCGAATATGATGTATCTTTAAGAAGTGCTGTTTCAATTGCAAGACGGCTTCAGGACCCATTGGCCGAACTTGTTAAAATTGACCCTAAGGCAATAGGAGTAGGACAATATCAGCACGATATGCCACCTAAGCGAATGAGTGAGGCATTGGGCGGAGTTGTCGAAGACTGCGTAAACTCTGTAGGAGTAGACTTAAACACTGCTTCTCAGTCACTTCTATCATACATTTCGGGAGTTAATTCATCTATAGCTAAAAACATAGTCAAGTATCGCGAAGAAAACGGAGCTTTCAAATCTAGAAAGGAGCTTCTAAAGGTATCAAAATTAGGTGCAAAAGCCTATGAACAATGTGCAGGATTTTTAAGAGTAAGAGATAGTAAAAATCCTCTTGACAACACATCGGTACACCCAGAAAGCTATGATGCCACAAAAGCACTTTTGGAAAAATGCGGATTTAGCTTAACCAACTTTGACGCTAAAAACATCAGCGAGGTGAGTGATAAAGTAAAGGAAATCGGACTTTCAAGCTTATCATCTGAAATAGGAATAGGTATTCCTACACTTGAAGATATTGTTTCTGAGCTTGGAAAACCGGGACGTGACCCTCGTGACGAGCTTCCTGCTCCGCTTCTTCGCAGCGGTGATGTTATGGAGCTTAAAGATTTGAAAGAAGGCATGGAGCTTGTCGGCACAGTAAGAAATGTTATTGATTTCGGAGCTTTTGTTGACATAGGCGTTCATGAAGACGGACTCGTTCACATTTCACAGATATGCGACAAATATATCAAGCACCCGCTTGAGGTTGTCAAAGTCGGTGAAATCGTAAAAGTCAGAGTTCTTTCAGTCGATGTAAAGAAGAAACGAATATCCCTCACTATGAAAGGGTTAAATTAAAAACTGCCAAGGAGAATCTATTTGATTCTCCTTTTTTCTTATAATAAATGCAAAAAGGAGTGCTGTTAAAAAACAACACTCCTTGAAAGAATCTAAATAATATATATTAAATTATTCTGCTTCCTTCATCTTTGCGAAGCAGTCGCTGCAGTATACAGGACGATCCTCACTTGGCTTGAAAGGAATTCTTGCTTCTCCGCCGCATGATGCACATGTTGCGGTAAACATTTCTCTTCCTTGTCTTGCAGCGTTCTTTCTTGCATCTCTGCAAGGTTTGCATCTCTGAGGTTCATTTTCAAAACCTTTTTCTGCATAGAACTCCTGCTCGCCTGCTGTAAATGTAAACTCTTCTCCACATTCTTTGCAGACTAATGTCTTGTCTTCGAACATAATTTTTCCCTCGCTTACGCTTTTTTATTTTGTGTGCCTTGTCGGATTTTCACCGACACCTTTGAATATGATTTATTTGCATAAACAACGCTCTGATATTAAGCTATTCGGCCATATAATATTGAATAAGGTTCAATAATCTTTATTATCTATAACTGATTTCAGCTTTTTCCTAACTCTTTGCATAGCGTTATTTACTGCTTTTTGCGAAAGTGAAAGTTCATCTGCTATCTGTGAATACTTTTTTTCTTCTAAATACAGATTAAAAACAGTCCATTCTAAATCAGTGAGCGAACAAGAAATTCTTGAAATAGTTTCTTTATATTTCTCTTGTTCAAGAATAATACTTTCAGGGCTTTGTTCAAAGTTCACCGAATCATTCACAATCGCAGACAATGCATCAACATCTTCACTCAAAGCCTCGTTAAAGCTTATTTTATTCATTTTTGAAATGCTTGAAAGCATTTGATTAGTTATACAGGTATTTGCATAAGTTGAGAGTTTTATACCTCTTGAATTATCATATGTCTGAATGGCTTTGATAAATCCAACAAGTCCCTCTTGTGAAAGGTCAGCAACCTCATCAGGGGTCTGACCATACGCTCTTGCTTTATATTCTATAATATAAATATACCTAATCACAAGCTCAGAAACGGCATTTTTGTCAACCCTCGAAAGATTAACGAGTTCCTCATCATCGAGCTTTGAATAATCAAGTCCCTGAGAGATATTCACTAATAATCCCACCGTTCAATCTTGCTATGATTACAATCATAATAACATTATTTTTGTTTTATGTCAAGTATTTTTTAAAAAACAGTTTACAAATGGATAAATTATAATTAAAAAATACTCAAACAAATCATTCATATAACATATTAAATCTTCAGACTTAAAGAGCAGAATTCCTGCCTTCCGGCTTCAAAAACATCCCCGCCGAACATATCATCAGCTACTATTAAAGGGAAATTCTCGACATAAAGCTTCTTTACTGATTCGCACCCTAAATCATCAAAGGCCACAACCTCACAAGACTTTATACAATTGCAGGCAAGTGCCCCCGCACCGCCTATTGAACAAAGATATATGGCTTTGTTTCTTACAATTGCATCTCTTACCGCTATACTTCTTTCGCCTTTTCCTATCATTCCGCCAAGCCCTAAATCTAAAAGGCGAGGAGCAAATCTGTCCATTCTTCCCGATGTAGTAGGTCCGCATGAACCGATAGGTCTTCCTTCAGGTGCCGGTGTAGGTCCTGCATAATATATAACCGAATCCTTAATCGGTATAGGAAGCTCCTTCCCCTCATCGAGAAGAGCATTAAATCTTTTATGTGCTGCATCACGGGCTGTATAAACAGTGCCTGCCAAAAGAATTTTATCACCACAGTGAAACTCCTCAGAACGAGCTTTGAGCTCACTTGATAAAACTTTTTTTATTTCTGCCATTTTTATTATCACTCCTGCGTGAAGTTATATAAAATAAAACAAAGCACCTTACAGCTTCTGCAAGGTGCATTAAGTCATAAAATTACTTATTTTTTATGATATTGAAAATATCATCATAGTAATTAGGATTGTCCGGAGCCTTAACACCGGCCTTTGCCATTGCTTCAGAATTCAATGATGAAAGAGCATCATCTTTTGCCGCAGAAGTCTTTGAGTCAGCAAAATCTGTAGCAATAACAGTAACATCAATAGTATCCGTTAAATCAGGACTGTAGTCTGCACCGAAGATGATTGTAGCATCAGGGTCAACAGCCTGTGTAATAATCTGTGTAAGCTCGTCCATATCAGATGTAACAATATCCTCTGACATTACGATATTTACAAGAAGTCTTCTTGCACCGCTGATTGATGTTTCAAGAAGCGGGCTTGAAATAACCTGCTTAGCAGCTTCCTGGGCCTTATCCTTGCCGGTACCGGAACCGATTGCAATGTGTGCAAGTCCGGCTTCCTTCATGATTGTTGTAACATCAGCAAAGTCAACATTCATAAATCCGTTTCTTAGAATCAAGTCGGCAATTGATGTTACACCGGTTTTTAAGATGTTATCGGCAAGTGAGAATGATTCACGCATTGTGAGTCTTTGTTCACCTGTTAAAAGCTTTTGGTTAGGAATAACGATAAGTGAATCAACATTTGTCAGAAGCTCATCAATTCCTCTTTCAGCCTGCTGCATTTTCTTAGCACCTTCAAATCCAAAAGGCTTTGTAACAACAGCAACTGTCAAAATACCAAGCTCCTGAGCGATTTCAGCTACGATAGGAGCAGCTCCTGTTCCTGTTCCTCCGCCCATTCCGGCAGTGATGAAAACCATATTAGCATCTTTAATTGCCTCTGAAATTTCATCCTTGCTCTCTTGTGCTGAAGCCTCGCCTACCTCAGGTCTTCCGCCTGCACCAAGTCCACGGGTAAGCTTTGTACCGATTTGGATTTTTTCTGTAGCTTTTGATCTTTGCAAAGCTTGAATATCTGTATTTACAGCTATGTAGTCAACATTACCTGATAGTCCCTCTTGTGCGATACAGTTCAAAGCATTTCCGCCGCCGCCGCCGACGCCGATTACTTTAATCTTTGCACCGAAAATATCTTCTGAGCTAATTGAAAAACTCATTATTGAAGTCCTCCTACTTAATATATTTTATAGCATCTTTCTTTTTAATAATCACATACTACTATACGATAGTATTCTAACACATTTTATTCTGCTTGGCAAGTGTTTTTTTAATGTTTTTGCAAAAAAAAGCCGAAAAAACGCATTTCCAAGTCATATTTTATATATTATACTAAAATCTATTAAAAGTCTTTCCGCAATTTTCTTCAAGTTGCCTGTTTGCAGATACAAACTAATTTTTTTCATTCGTTTCCGCAGTTTTCGGTATGGCTGAAAGTCCGCTTGTAGCATTATGATAAATCAACGTTCCCTGATATGTATCTGAAAGCTTTTCTATAACGGCATTTACATATTTGATTTTAAAGGCAAGATCAACAGAGCTTCCAATCTCAATATTAATCCTTCCGTCATAGGTCATTTTTATATTTTTTCTGTCCTTCAGATTTATTGAGTTCATTTTATCCATGCCAAGGGTATTTATTTCACTTAATATCTGACTTAAAATAGTAGTTTTCATACTATCCTTATCTTCATAAGACTCACCTAAATCCTTTACCTCTTAATCCATTCCTTCTACCGTGACAAGACCTTCTTTTTTTTGAGGAATACCAGTCTCAATAATTCTTGATGTGGTGCTTATAACGCAGAATGTACCGTCTTTGTTTAAAATATTGGCCATAGGAACAGCCTGTACAGCCGTAAGCTTTAAAGTTGACGGAAACTTTCTTTTTATTGTAACATCTTCAAGATAAGGAAACGAACTTAAAATATCAGTCTTCATCTGATTGGTATCAATCCTGAAAAGATTATCCTTGTCACTGATACCTGCTATCTGAATAATTTGTTCATCTGTATAAAGGTCTGTTCCCGTAATCTCTATTTTTTTTATATTAAAGAATACAGTCAATGACAAAAAGATAAGTGCCATTATTACAAAAACAACTACAATGAAATAATAAAGCGACATATTTCTTCTTCGTTTTCTCCTGGACACAATAACCTTTTCGCCATTGATTATTCTATACTGCTCATCTGATAAATTTGTTTTTTCAATATCTTTCATGCTTTTTCATTCCTTTTTGATTTAAAGCAACAAAGCTCATGCTTTTCGCTAAATCCTTTTTATGCTTGCACCAACAGAAGAAAGACTTTTCTCTATCATTTCATAACCCCTGTCAATTAAATGTATATCACTTATTTCGGTTTTCCCTTCAGCGGCAAGTGCCAAAATCACAAGAGCAGCTCCGCCTCTGAGGTCTGTGGCCCTGACACTGGCACCATACAGTCTTTTAACCCCGTCTATAATGGCAACCTTACCCTCGGTTTTTATTTTCGCTCCCATTCTGACAAGCTCATCAACCTGACGATATCTGCTCTCGAAAATATTCTCTACAATCACGCTTGTTCCATGTGCTTTGCAAAGAGCTGCCATAGTTGTTGCCTGTGCATCAGTCGGGAAACCCGGATAAGGCATAGTTCTTATAGTTTTTACTGCTTTCAAACCGTGTCTTGCGTTAATATAAATATTATCATTATAAGTATAAATCGAACATCCCATCTGCTCAAAAACAGGTATAACCGCTTCAATATCACTTGTTCTCACATTGGTGATGTTGAGCTCTCCGCCTGTTATTGCCGCCGCAGACATATACGTCGCCGTTACTATTCTGTCAGGCATAACAGTATATTCGCAGCCTTTTAATTCTTTGACTCCTTCGATAACTATTGTGCTTTCTCCCGCACTTGAAATCCTTGCACCGCATCGGTTCAAAAAGCTTGCCAAATCTGCAATTTCAGGTTCACGGGCCGCATTATGTATAATTGTTGTTCCTTTAGCTGTAGCCGCCGCCAAAATAACATTTTCTGTTGCTCCTACCGACGGAAAAGAGAATGTTATATTAGCACCTGTCAAACCATTAGGAACAGAACAATCTAAAACGCCGTGTTCTTCATTTATCTGCACACCCATTTTTTTCAGTGCGGAAATATGCATATCTATAGGACGGGGACCAAGCTCGCATCCCCCCGGAAAAGAAAGTTTACACTTCCCCAGCCTGCCTAAAATAGCTCCTAAAAAGACAATCGAAGAACGCATCTCTCTCATTAAATCATCAGGAACATCAAAATGAAGAAGTCCGTCAGTATTGACTAAAACGCTGTCGTTTTCCCTCTTGCACTCACACCCCAAGCACGATAAAATCCTGCATGCTGCAAAGACATCACTTAATCTGGGGCAGTTATGTAATACCGTTTCACCTTTCGCTAAAACACAGCCTGCAAGCAAAGGCAGTGCTGCATTCTTTGCTCCATGACATACGAGCTCGCCTGTAAGTTTTTTTTCGCCCTCAATAACCAGCCTTTGCATAAAGCTTCTCTCCTTTTCAAATTAATTCGCTTAACTCATATTATGCAAACGATTAACAGAGAGTTACAGTTTTTATAAGAACGAATATTTATTTTATTTATTATGATTTTATTATAACACTTGCAATAAGAGGTGACAAAACCCCATATACACGCTCAGGCGTGTTGCTTATATAAAGACCTGCCGCATTTTCCGAAAGGGTTTTCAGTTTATCTGCATCATTATAAAGTTCATTAATCTTAGAAATCAGCCAGTCGGCAGAAAAATCCTTTTGTTCGATGCAAATACCGGCTCCTGCCTTATCAAGAACCATTCCGTTATAATACTGATGATTCTCAGCGACATTTGGCGAAGGAATAAGTATCGAACCTCTTCCGATAGCCTCAAGCTCGGTAAGTGAATTAGCACCGCATCGGCTTATAACAAGGTCTGCCGCTGCCATACATACAGGCATATCAACATATTCGGAAAGTCTGATTCGCTTGTCCTTTATGTCAACACCGTCAGCTTCAAGTGTTTTCGGATAATCCTTATACCCCTGATATTTTCCGTATGAATGAATATGATTTATCTTTATATCATTTTCCTGATACCACTTAATAAGCTTGGCTACTGCTTCATTAATAACCCTGGCCCCCAAGCTTCCGCCTGTTGATAAAATGCAGATCTCATCCTCAGGTATTCCCAACCTTTTCCTTGCTTCCTCTTTTGAAATGCCGCCGAAGCCTTTTCTTACAGGAAGCCCTGTCACTGAATATTTTACACTGCTGTCTAAATATTTTGCGGTTTCTTTTACAGTAAGCATAACCTTATCGACATACTTTGACAGAATTTTTGTAGTAACTCCCGGAAAAGCATTAGCCTCATGAATCGCCGTTTTAATTCCCATCTTGGCTGCGGTTCTTACAATCGGACCTGAAACATATCCTCCCGTTCCGATTACAATATCAGGCTGAAACTCTTTAATAATTTGTTTTGAACGGTGACCTGCCATGGTAAGATAGCTTGCCGCTTTTATGTTTCTTTTTATATTTTCAAAGCTTATTTTTCTTTGAAAACCTTTTATTTTTATCGGCTTGAACTCATACCCCTCTTTAGGAATGATAGATGCTTCAAGACCGTCAGGAGTACCGGCAAAGCAAAACTCAGTATCAGGGTGCTTTTCCTTAATGATTTCAGCAATCGCCAATGCAGGGTTCACATGACCTGCCGTACCTCCGCCTGCTAATAATACTCTAAGCATTTTTATACTCCTTTCGATATTTATAAAACTGATATGCGTTTAAATGCTGTCACTCCATAGTTTTAGCCTGCCGTGAAACCGAAAGCACCATTCCCATTTCGACCAGCTGAATCATCAGAGCGGTTCCTCCATAACTGAAAAACGGAAGTGATATTCCCGTATTCGGGAAAGAGTTTGTAGCAACCGCAATATTTAAAAGCACCTGCAAGCCGATTTGAATAGTTATACCGGCTGAAAGAATCATTCCGAACTTATCAGGTGAATTAGCGGCGATATAAAAACCTCTGAATATAAACAGTGCAAATAAAAGCATTACTATGACCGCACCTATAAGACCCAATTCCTCACAGATAATCGAGAATACAAAGTCGTTTTGTGATTCAGACAAATACAAAAACTTTTGCTTTGATTCACCAAAGCCCAGTCCGAATACTCCTCCGGAACCTATTGCAAGCAATGACTGCCATGTCTGATATGTTGACCCTTTAATATCAGATGACGGATCACGCCATGATTGAAAACGCTCTGAAATATATCCCATATTTCCGTCTGTTATTGACTTAAACAGCAAAAACATTACTGCCGCACCTGCACAAACACCGACAAATGCCCAAAAGTTTTTTCTGGGAACTCCTCCGACAAACATCAAAGAAAGTCCTATCATTCCGACAATTAAAACGCCCGACATATGCCTTTGCAAAACAAGCACCATTGCACACAGACCGATAATTATCGCAAACGGAACAATACCGTATGTCCATTTTTTCGTAAACTTAGAATAGTTCATTGAAATTATATATGCAAAAATAATTATTATCGCTACTTTTAAAAGCTCTGACGGCTGAAATTCAATACCGATAGTTATCCATCGTCTTGCGCCCGCAACATCACGCCCTTTAAATGCAGTGAACAAATTCAAAATCCATGTAAATATAAAAAATAAGTACGCAAGCTTTGTATTTTGATACATATGATAATCAAAGTGAGAAACAAAGTACATTACCACAACGCCCATTACAGCAGCAACTATCTGCTTTTTTGCATAGTAATATCCGTCACCGTAATCATAAAGCCCCCAGGCATAACTTGCGGAAAACATCATAACAATACCAAGTATCAGCAATGTCATTACAATTATTAAAAACGGCTTATCCATATCAAACTTCATCCATCGGATATTCCATCTTTTTCTGGTTTCAGAAGCCGGCATTTGTGATGGATCATATCTTGTCGACTTAGCTCTGCGATTATTCGCAGCTCCGGAATTAGTCTGCACTCTTCTCTCTCCCTTATCAGTTTATCTGTTTATTTTATCATCTCAATTATTTCTTCAAATTTCATACCTCGGCTTGCTTTGAATAAAATTGTGTCACCTTTGACCATGATACCTTTAATATATTTAGCAAGCTCACTCTTAGAAGTAAATATCTTTGTGTTTTTTTCATTAAAACCTTTTTTAACTGCACCCTTTATATAAAACTCGGAAAATTCCCCAACACAAAGAAGAATATCTATACCGTTTTCACAAACCGCTTCTCCAACCGACCTGTGAAGTTCCTTAGACATCTTTCCAAGCTCCAGCATATCTCCGAGCACAGCAATCTTTTTGCCTTTATTCCCCACTTGTGAAAGAGTTCGGACAGCTGATTTCGCAGAATCAGGAGATGAGTTATAACAATCTGCAATTATCTTTACTCCGTTAATATCAGTGATATTCTGACGAATTCCGTCAGGAGCAAACTCACCGATAGCCTGAACCATAACCTCAGGGTCGATATTATATTCCCGTCCTACACAAAAAGCAGCAAGTGCGTTTTTTACATTATGCTCACCAAGACAGTTAATAACGGCTTTATGAACCAATCCGTCACAGTTTATATTGAACTCTATCCTGCCACCGACAGTTTTTATATCAGTCGCATAAACATCAGCTGATGAATCAGAAATCGAATAAAATATCAGCTTCCTTGTCTCTCTTACTTCAACATTCTTTAAAAGTTTATCGTCTTTTGAAACAATCAGCGGTGCTGTTTCATCTGCTCCGTCAAGAATTTCAAGCTTTGCCTTTAATATATTTTCCTGAGAACCCAGATTTTCAATATGTGAAAAACCTATGTTAGTTATAAGACAAATATTCGGTTTAGCAGTCAGCGACAGTCTTGATATTTCTCCTGAATTAGACATACCCATTTCAATAACTGCGGCTTCATGCTCGTTTGACAGGTTAAATAAAGTCATCGGAAGCCCAATCTCATTATTAAAATTTTTCTGAGTTTTGAGCGTCTTAAACCGTTTTGACATAACAAGCGACACAAATTCCTTTGTCGTCGTCTTTCCGACACTGCCTGTAATACCGACAAGCTTTATGTCAAATTTGTCCCTGTAATATCCGGCAATGTCAAGAAGTGCCGTTTGAGTAGAATCTACTATTATACATTTCGCATCATCTATTGCGCGCTCGGTTACAACAGCTGCTGCACCAAGCTCCATTGCTTTTTTTGCATAATCGTGTCCGTCAAAATTCTTGCCCTTAAGTGCAATAAAAACCGAACCTTTTTCTATTGTTCTTGTATCTGTTGAAATTGATGTAACTTCTATATCACCCGGATATCCAAAGCTACCCTGTACTGCTGTCACTATCTCACTTAACAATAGCTTTTCCATAATAAATTACCTTTTCCCAAACATTAATCGTAATATTTTAAATTAATATGATATTATAACTGTTTTATTTTAACTCTTTTAAAGCCTCTGCTACTACTTCTCTTTCATCGAGATGAATTTTTACTCCTCCTGGAAGAATCTGATAATCCTCATGTCCTTTTCCGGCTAGAATAATTATATCGTCTTTCTGTGCATTTTTAACTGCCCAATGAATAGCTTCTATTCTGTCGGCAATTGTAATATACGGTGTATCAGTTCCTTCTAATCCCGTTAAAACATCCTTAATGATATCTTCAGGGTCCTCATCACGCGGATTATCTGATGTAACAACTAGAAAATCCGCATTTTCAGCAGCAGCTCTTGCCATCAGCGGACGCTTTCTTTTATCTCTGTTTCCGCCGCATCCGAATAAGCATACAACCCTTCCCGAAGAACAGCTTTTTATAGCGCTCAAAATATTAACTAAAGCGTCGGGCGTATGTGCATAATCGCAAATCACTGTAAAATCTCTGCCTGTAGGAACGACTTCCGCCCTGCCTCTGACACCCGATGTTTTGTCAATGAGTTTTATTATCTTCTCAGTTTCAAATCCCAGCTTATCCAAGCATGCAATAACTGCCAACGAATTAGAAACATTAAAGTGTCCCGGCATATTGAATCTTACGGGAAGCCTTGCTTCGCCATCACTGAAACTGTATTCAACGCCGCTCGCAGAAAGTCTTATATCATCAGCTTTAAAATCTGCATTTTCGGTTGTGGAAAACGAATACTTCTCACATTGTATCTCTTTTAAATATCTCTTTCCGCTTTCGTCATCTATATTTATCAATGCTTTATCACACATAGAAAAAAGAAGTTTTTTTGCCTTGTAGTAGTTTTCCATTGTACCATGCACATCTAAATGGTCCTGAGTCAAGTTAGTAAACAAAGCTATATCAAAATGAAGAGGTCCTACCCTTTTTTGCTCAAGCGCCTGAGATGAAACCTCCATTACTGTAAATTCGCATTTTTCCTCAGCCATTTGTGCTAACAGTTCATATAAATCATAAGGTTCGGGCGTTGTTCTTTCCGTATGAAGAATTTTATCGCTGATTTCATTTTGACAAGTTCCTATAAGCCCGACCTTAACTCCAAGTTCTGTTAAAACCTTTTTAATAACAGTTGTAATCGTTGTTTTTCCATTAGTTCCCGTAACGCCTATAAGCCTTAGCTTTTTCTGAGGATTAGAAAACCAATTAGCGCATAAAGCAGGATAAATCTCTCTTGTATCAGAAACAATTATCTGATTTTCAATCCCTAAATCTTTTTGTACAACGACACACGACGCACCTTTTTCTATCATCTGCCGAGCAACACTGTGTCCGTCAAAGGTATTCCCTTTAATACATACAAACATAGCACCCTTTTTGAAATCTTTTCTGTTATCTGATGTTAAGTCTGTAATTTCAATATTTTCGAGAGTTGTTTCTGCCAATCCCTCAATCAAATCATATAATTTCATTTTAATAATGCTTCCGAACGAAGCCGTTCTCCTTTCATGAGCATTTGCTTTCTTCTTAAAACTCACATTTTAAAATATTCCTATAAATTATCTGTTTTCAGCGTTTAACTAAGTTTTACTGTGAACCGGCCTTTGCAACAGCAAATGTAACAGATACAATCGTTCCGACCTGTACTTCGCTTCCCGCTTTATAATTTTGGTCTGTTCCGGCAACTGCCCCGACTTCATCAACGGCATTGCCCTGTGCATTAAGATTGAGCCCTACGCTTTCAAGCCTGCTTTCAGCCTCACTTAAAGTCAGTCCCTTTAATTTCGGAACCGTAACCGTTTTAGCCTTATAATTACTTTCTGTATAGAGATAAATTGTTCCGCCGTGCTGAATTGAACCGTTAGCCGGAACCTGTGCTAAAACAGACTTCCCGTTTCCTACTATTTCACAGTTAAGTCCCAATCCCTCAATTGTTTTCTGTGCATTTGAAATATTCGTCTCAAGAACATTAGGAACAGAAACAGGAACCTTTTCAAGCTCTTCTTTTGTATATTCAGGGAAATATCCCAGATAAGGAAGTACATCATTCAGCACCTGAACACAAATCGGTGCTGCAACCATACTTCCGTAATAGTTTCCTCCTGTTGGGTGGTCAACCATAACAAGCATAACCAGTTCAGGGTCATCTGCAGGATAAAATGCACAGTAAGACGCAACATAAGTATGACCTGAAACATCCTCGTCGATTTTTTGTGATGTTCCCGACTTTCCGCCTATTCTGTAGCCTTTTATATATGCATTTGAACCCTGCTGTGTATTTACCACATTCTCTAAAACTTTTCTCATTGAAGCTGAGGTTTCTTCTGAAATAACCTGTCTCTTTTTAACAGGAGTAATATCTTTAACAATGTTACCGGATGAATCGACTATTTTATCAACAACCTGAGGTGTCATAAGATATCCGCCGTTTATTACAGCAGAATAAGCAGTTATCATCTGAATAGGTGTAACTTTATTTGTCTGACCGAATGAACTTGAAGCAAGTTCAACTATTCCCAATGTTTCAGGGGTAATATGAATACTTGCAGATTCAGACGGGAGGTCTATCCCGGTTAACTCAGTAAAGCCGAACGCTTTGAAATAATCATAGAACCTTGTTCCGCCCAAGGCCTGACCTATCTGTATAAATGCAGGGTTACATGAGTTTACCATTGACAATGCAAAATTCTGAGAACCATGGCTTGTATATGTCCAGCAATGGAATGTTCTGTCCTCAACCTTAATTTTTGTATTACACGAAAATGTCTGATTGAGATTAATCGCACCGCAGTCCAGTGCTGAAGAACCGGTTACAACCTTAAATACCGATCCGGGAAAATAAAGTTCCGAAATAGCTTTATTCTTCCATTGCAATGCCCATGCAGCAGATTGAATTTTTGAATATTTTTTACTGTCCTCGTCAAGCCCCGCCAGTTCTTTTAGAGTATCCTCATCGGTAATTTGAGAAGGATTATTAAGATCATAGCTAGGATTTGTTGCCATTGCATAAACTGCACCTGTCTTAGGATTCATAATTATTCCGCAGGCTCTGTCAGTCGGCATATTTGTTGCAACGGCTTCTTTAAGTGCTTTTTCAAGATAATACTGAATATTCACATCCATATTAAGCACAAGAGAATTTCCGTCCTGTGCGTCATAATTCTGTTTATATCTATAAGGAATTTCTGTTCCGTGAGCGTCTTTTGCAGTTACAACTCTTCCGTCCACCCCGGAAAGATAATCATCATAATACTGCTCAAGACCATATATTCCATATCCGTCGTAATGAAGATGACCTATAACATTTGAAGCAAGTTCATTCTGAGGATAAAATCTCTTTGTTGTCGGAGTCAGCCCGATAGCGTCAAGTCCTATTTCGGTTTTATATTGCGTGATTTTATCAGCAACTGTCTTTTCAACATTTTTCTTTATAATCTGATACATGTTATTCTGCTGACAAAGCTTTAATACTTTCTTCTGGCTCACCTCTAAAATTTCAGATAACTTTGATGATATCTGATTTATATCGGCTTTCGGATTATCCTGTGCCAAATAGTCTTTAAGCATCTGCGGGTCAACATAAACCGTATAAACAGACGCACTTCTTGCAAGTGCCTGCATATTAGAATCATATATAGAGCCTCGGTTTGCAGTTACAACAGTACTCTGAAGCTGCTGCGAAGAAGCAAGCTCCTGATACTTATCAGCCTCTTTAACTGAAACCTGAAACATATTTATAAATATCCAGACCATGAAAATAAGTATACCCAGTGCTATCCAGATGTTAAGCCTGCGTTTCATAAGTCCTGTTGGTCTTTCGTCCATAATAATCCCCCTTTCACCATTTAAGAACCTATCTGTTAAAAGCTAAAGAAATTTCTGCAATAAAAATAATTTATATAAAACTTAATTCACTCATATTCTTTATTCTTTTAGCTTTTTCATCAAAATTCATAAAATTCCATATAAGTACAAAAAAGCTAAGTTTAAAACTTCCGCCAAGAAGTATAAGCTTAACTTTTTAACTAATAATATCCTATTCATTATGCTCCAAAGTATTCCAAAACACCTCTGAACCATTTCTTAACAGACACAAAAATATTATCATCTTCGGTTTCAACAACCTCAGCCACGCTGTCATTTTCAACCTCAACATACTCAATCTGAGATTTATCAAGCTTTTGAAGCCCAAGCTTTTTTTCAGCATACTCTTCAACCTGAGTAAGTCCCGTTTTAGACTCGAGCTCTGACTCAAGGCTTAAATTCTCATCTTTAAGCTTTGACAGCTCAGCAGCCAGGCTTGATTGTTCCGAATAAACTTCACTAAGCTCAACTTGTCCGAAAACCATTGAGCATAGCAACGCTAAACCTATAAACCCTAAGATGGTGAACTTCATGGCAGATGCCGCTTTCGGCTGAAGCTTCAAATTTCTTTTGTGTTTGATTTTTGGCTTTGGCAAATTTCTCTCATCTAAGTCATAAGCCGCATAATCATAAGCAAGATTATTGGTCTTCGCCATTTGTTCTACACCTCATTCTTTGGCGTATTTGTTTTCTCTCTTTCTCTTGTCTACAGTTCTTTTATTCTGTCGCCCAAGGCTTATTTTATTTTTATCAAAGCCTTTTCTTTTTCATGTCTTTTTCTTTTGTTCTAAGATAGCTTTTTTATCTGTCGCTATTCTTATTTTTTTGTTGTAACCTTGTCTTTTCCCTTTAGTCTTTTTATTTTGCTGCTTGTCCGAAGCACACGCTTAGCATTTGTCTATATCTTTTCTATAATACGCAGCTTAGCACTTCGGCTTCTGTTGTTAACCTCAAGCTCGTCTTGTGACGCTGAAATAGGCTTTCTGTTCACAAGCTTGCCTCTCGGTTTCTTACCGCAGACGCACTGCGGAAAATCAGGCGGACAAATACACCCTTTGCAAAAACTTGCAAACCTTTGTTTAACAAGCCTGTCCTCAAGCGAATGAAATGAAATAACACAGAGCCTGCCGCCGCTGTTTAATGCGTCAAAAGCCTTGTCAAGAGCAATGTTTAAATGCTCTAACTCCGCATTCACTTCAATTCTTATTGCCTGAAATGTTTTTTTGCACGGATTTTTCTCACGCCTTACCCTTTGAGGAACTGAGTCTTTTATTATCTCTGCCAGTTCAAGGGTTGTTTCAATTGGTTTTGTTTCTCTTGTCTTCACAATAGCTGATGCAATGCTTCTTGAAAACTTCTCTTCGCCGTATTCAAACAAGATTCTTGAAAGTTCCTCATAAGAGTATGTATTAACTACATCTCTCGCCGAAAGACCTTCACCGCTCATTCTCATATCAAGCGGAGCGTCATTATGATAAGAAAAACCTCGCTCAGCTTTATCTAATTGGTACGACGAAACACCCAAATCCAGTAGGATTCCGTCAACACCGTTTATTGAAAGGTTTTTTAAAACCTCATCAATCTCAGAATAATTTGCCTTCACAACCACAGCATTGTAATTTTTCAGCCGTTCGGATGCTGCTTTGACAGCTGCCGGGTCACGGTCAATAGCAATGAGCTTCCCTGTTTTCAGTCTCTTTGCTATTTCTTTTGAATGACCTGCACCGCCTGCGGTCCCGTCAACATATATACCGTCTGGTTTTATGCTAAGTCCTTCAATACATTCATCCAGTAATACTGATATGTGTGAAAATTCCACTTAGCCACCATCTCTCATAAACTAAAAGTCAAGCTCTTCAAGCTCTTCAACAAACTTGTCGTCGTCATATTCTTCATTCGCCTTGTCCCAAGCCTGCTTATCCCAAATTTCAGCCCTTGATGAAACTCCTGCCACAACGACTTCTTTTGTAAGGTTTGCAAGCTCTCTTAAACTCTGCGGAACAAGTATTCTGCCCTGCTTGTCAGCTTCTACCTCACTGGCCCATGCCATAAAATGCCTTTGAATTCCTTTTCCTTTACCCATAGGCAAGGAGCTGATTTTTTCAGCCATAGCCTCAAAGTCTTCAAGTGAATATACGAAAAGACAACCGTCAATTCCTCTTGTTATGATGAACTTTTCGCCGACTACTTCTCTAAGCTTTGTCGGAAAGCTCATTCTTCCTTTAGCATCCATAGACTGAAAATATGTACCTTTTAACATACTTGTCGGCAAACCGTTCACCTCCCTTACAGAATTTAAAGCAATCCAATCATTAACAATGCAAAATCATCATTGTTGATTTTTGTTGAAAACTTTTTAAAAATCAATAGTTTTCAACGGTTTCAACAGTTTTTTCAACAGTTAGGGATTGGCCACCACTTTTTTGCACTGTTTGCCACTTAAAGTTATTATACACTAATAATTCATCAATTGCAACCGCCTTACAGCAATTTTAATGTTAGATAATTCGACAATGTTTATATATATGTTTTATGCAACTTTACCAAATATGCTGATAAATCATAGGTCGTTCGACAATTTACTACATAATATTCTTGTTAAATTGCACTTAATTACCATTCCCTATTTTTGAACTATATATTTAAAGTATGTTTATTGTCTAAATTGATACAAATTTTATTCTACCTTTTGCACAAGTGATGATATAATTTATCCTCAATCAATTATGTTATTTGCACATAAGTAAAATTGACCGTCGGTTTTACACTGAAATTCATTGTTGATTTACAACAATCAGAATGAAAAACAAACCGGAAAACTTATGCTATACATACAATTGCGTGATAAGATTTTCCGATATTCTAAAATTTGCAATGGTCGGAAAAAACAGCTAAAATTAAACTATCAAAACAGAAAGGTGTAATTGAAATGAAAAAAAACTCTGACTTAAAACTTCGTATTATCGTATTCACGGGATTGTTTGCTGCTCTTGTATGTGTGCTGACAATGCTTCATATTCCTGTCGGCAACGGATATATTCATGTAGGTGACTCACTGATATATCTTTCAAGTATGCTCCTTCCTTTTCCGTGCGGTCTGATTGCAGGCGGCATCGGCGGAGGTTTGTCAGACCTGTTCTCAGGATACCCTGTTTATTTTCTGCCGACTCTTATCATTAAATCAATAAACTCGCTTATTGTATATATTGTTGCAAAGCGTGACGGAAAAATAATAAATGTGCGTTCAGTACTGGCTGTAATTCTTTCAGGTGCTGTAACCGTTCTGGGGTATTATCTTGTAGCCGTTATTCTTTACGGAGGATTCGGGTCACAGCTTGCTACAATTCCGGGAAACATAATCCAAGCTGTCGGAAGTGCCTTGATATTTATTATATTGGGTCTGGCCTTTGACACGGCAAAATTAAAGGAAAAAATCAAATTTTAAATAACACAGTTACATAAAACAGTAAATACATCTGCATAATATAATTGCAGGTGTATTTTTTTATTCAGATTACTTATATCGTGACAAATAAAAATTATTGTGATATACTATAACTGATTATAGAGTACCATTATAATAAGATAATTATTCGACATAGTAACGGAGGATTAATGATGGGCAGCAAAAGAAAAAGCGGAATTTTAATGCATATATCCAGTCTCCCGTCTGAATACGGAATCGGAAGATTCAGCAAAGAGGCTTATGATTTTGTGGATTACCTAGCGGGCTGTGAACAAAAATACTGGCAGATTCTCCCCCTTTCACCGACCAGCTACGGTGATTCGCCGTATCAGTCCTTTTCCATTCACGCAGGCAACCCGTATTTTATCGACTTAGAAACCTTAGCTGAAGAAGAACTTTTAAATAAAAACGATTTTGAAAGTATTAAATGGTATGATGACGAGAGATATGTAGACTATGATAAGCTGTATAAAGAAAATTTTAAGGTTCTCAGAAAGGCATATGCCAAGTTTAAAAATAATGTTCCGAAAAAATTTGATGAATATATAAAATGCAACGATTACTGGCTTTCAGACTATGCATTATTTATGTCTTTAAAAGACGCACATAACGGCAGAGCTTGGAACTATTGGGAAACTCCGCTTGTAAAACGTGAAGAAAAAGCAATAAAACAAGCAAGAGAAAAATACAAAGATGATATAGGCTTTTGGAAATTCACACAATATAAATTCTTTGAACAATGGTTTAAACTGAAAGAGTATGCCAATAAAAGCGGTATTGAAATTATCGGTGATATTCCTATTTATGTTGCATATGACAGTGCGGATGTCTGGTGTTCTCCTGAATTGTTCGAGCTTGATGAAGATTTGTCGCCGATTAATGTAGCAGGCTGTCCGCCTGATATATTCTCTCCTCTAGGTCAGCTATGGGGAAACCCTCTATATAACTGGGATTTAATGAAGAAAGACAACTATTCATGGTGGATAAACAGGATAGAAACCGCTAAGAACACATATGACATTGTCAGAATCGACCACTTCAGAGGTTTTGACAGCTATTATTCAATACCGTTTGGTGACAAAGATGCGACAGGCGGCCAGTGGAAAGACGGCCCTAAAATCGATTTGTTCAAAGCGGTAAAAGAGAGCCTCGGCAAAGTAAATATAATCGCCGAGGATTTAGGATTTATTACACCTTCGGTTAAAAAGCTTTTAAGACAATCCGGATATCCCGGAATGAAGGTTTTAGAGTTTTCATTTGAGCCCGATGCCGACAGTATGTATCTTCCTCAAAATTTTAAAACATCTAACTGTTTTGTATACACAGGGACTCATGATAACGATACTTTAAAAGGCTGGACCTATACTGAAAATAAAAACAATGTAAAATACGCCATGGATTATCTCGGAGTAAAAAGAAAAAAAGATCTTCCATGGGCAATTATCCGTCTTGCATGGACCTCAACTGCAAAAACCGCAATCGCACAGCTTCAGGATTTTTTAGAACTCGGAAGTGAAGCAAGAATGAATATTCCTTCAACAGTCGGCAATAACTGGAGATGGAGAGCATTAAAAAGTGATTTCACCCCGGAACTTCAGAAAAAAATAGCAAAGCTCACAAGATTATGCGGAAGATAGAAAACATTTTTGAAAGGAACACAGATTAATGGAAAAAGAAACATTTTTAAAGGAATTTAAAAAGGATTTGCAAAACAAATATAAAACAGAGCCGAAAAATGCGTCCCCATACCAAATCCACGAAAGTTTATCAAGCGTTCTTATGAATATGGTTTCAGACGATTGGAAAAAAAGCAACCAATCACATGATAACACAAGAAAAGCCTGTTACTTCTCTGCAGAATTCTTAGTAGGACGTGCTATATACAACAATCTGTTAAATCTGGGATTAACAGATGAGGTCGAAAATGCTTTAGAAGAAGCAGGCTGTTCACTTTCATCACTTGAAGAAATTGAAGACGCAGCACTGGGAAACGGTGGACTTGGCAGGCTTGCTGCCTGTTTTATGGACTCAGCTGCCACACTGAATCTTCCTTTAGACGGTTATGGAATAAGATATAAATACGGCTTATTCAAGCAAGGTATAAAAGACGGATTTCAGACAGAAGAGGCAGACAACTGGACAAAATACGGCGACCCATGGTCTAAACGCTGTGAGGCTGACACTCAGCTTGTATCGTTCAAAGGTCAGACAGTAAAAGCAGTACCGTATGATATGCCGATAATAGCTTATGGTACTAAACATATAGGTACTCTTAGGCTATGGCAGTCAGAACCTGTTGAAGAGTTTGACTTTAAACTTTTTGACAGCGGAAATTATGAAAAAGCAAGCCTGGAAAAAATTTATGCTGAAGACATTTCAAGAGTATTGTATCCTAATGACAATACTTACGAGGGCAAAGTTTTAAGATTAAAGCAGCAGTATTTCTTCTCAAGTGCTTCTCTGTCTGATATAATAAAACGCCACAAAAAGACTTACGGCACACTTGAAAATCTCGCTGATAAAGTTACTGTTCAGCTCAATGATACCCACCCTGTTATTTCTATTCCCGAACTTATCAGACAGCTTCTTAATGAGGGAATTTGCTTTGATGAAAGCTATAAGATTGCACAAAAGGTATTTAACTATACTAATCACACTATTATGGCCGAGGCATTGGAAAAATGGAATATCGAACTTTTAGAAAATGTAATTCCCGATGTGTATTCGATTATACTCATGCTCAACGAACAGTTTATAAAAGAAGCTTATATCAAAGGTCTTTCAAAAGATAAAATAAATACCATGAAACCTATAATCGGCGATATGGTTCATATGGCTAACCTTGCAGTATTCTGTTCCGGCCATACAAACGGCGTTGCAGAAATTCACACGCAAATTCTAAAAAACGATGTTTTAAAGGATTGGTATGAGCTTTATCCTGAGCGTTTTCAGAATAAAACAAACGGTATTACTCAGCGCCGCTGGCTTGCACTTTGCAATAAGGAGCTAAGTAAACTTATCACTGAACTTTTGGGTGACGACAGCTGGATAACCGATTTAGATAAGCTTCATGAGCTTGCAAAATATGCAGATGATGAAAATGTTATAAACAGATTTATTTGTATAAAGAAAACTAAAAAGAAAGAGCTTTCGGAATTTATAAAATCACATGACGGAATTCAGATTAATCCTGACACAATATTTGATACTCAGATAAAAAGACTTCACGAATATAAGCGCCAGCTTTTAAACGCATTTTCTATATTATATATTTATTTCGGAATTAAAGACGGAAGCATAAAGGATTTTACACCGACAACATTTATTTTCGGTGCCAAATCAGCACCGGGCTATGCAAGAGCAAAGGGTATAATCAAGTTTATAAATGAAATAGGGAAACTTGTAAACTCCGATCAACAGACAAAAGACCTATTGTCAGTTGTATTTGTTTCAAACTATAATGTTTCATATGCGGAAAAGCTGGTCTCGGGAAGTGATGTTTCCGAACAGATTTCAACCGCAGGTACAGAAGCATCGGGAACAGGAAATATGAAACTTATGCTGAACGGAACGGTAACCTTAGGGACATATGACGGTGCAAACATTGAAATAGTTCAGGAAGCAGGCGAAGAAAACAACTATATTTTCGGTGCAAAAGTTGAAGTATTAGTAAAAATTATGCCTGATTATGACCCTCGTAATATAAGCGAAAAAAACGAGAAAATAAAACGTGTTGTGAACACTCTCATCGACGGTACTCTTTCAGACGGTGGAACAGGTATATTCAGAGAGCTGTATTTCTCACTTATGGACGGTGCAAGCTGGCACAGAGCTGACAACTATTATCTTATCGGCGATCTTGAAAGCTATGTTGAAGCTAAACTCAAAGTAAATAAAGACTTTAAAAATGAAAAAGCTTTCTATAAAAAATGCTGGCTTAATATGTGCAATGCAGGTAAGTTCAGTTCAGACCGAACAATTAAGGATTATGCACAAAACATCTGGAAAATAGAACCTATTAAAGAATTTCAAAAATAACTTCTGATATGTTTAAAGGACGCTTCAAGTGAGGCGTCCTTTACTACTGTTTAAATTTACTAATGCTTAAAGACAAACGCCTAACTTAAAAATAAGGATACAAATTGGTTATTATTACTTTACCGCTTTAAAGTATTTGTTCAATTTGTCAATTGACAAAGCCCAAATTTGGTAATATAATATAAACAATGATTTTGATATCCGTCTTTTAGGTTTATCTTTGTCAGAAATACACGGGTTGCACCCGTATGAAATATGGAGGAATCCTTTTATGAAGAAGTTTAAAAAAATAACTGCTGTTGCCATGGCGATAGCTATGACATGTGCAATTACAGCTTGTGATGACAAAAAATCTTCCGATACATATACAATCGGTATTTGTCAGTTGGTTCAGCATGAAGCACTTGATGACGCAACAAAGGGCTTTAAAGATGCTTTAAAAGAAAAGCTCGGTGACAAGGTTGAATTTGATGAGCAAAATGCATCAGGTGAAAAAACAAACTGTACTACAATTATTTCTCAGTTCGTTTCTTCAAATGTAGATTTGATTATGGCTAATGCAACTGACGCACTGACAGCAGCTGTATCAGCTACTGAAGATATTCCGATAGTAGGAACTTCAATTACTGACTATGCAACTGCACTTCAAATTGAAGACTGGAAGGGCACAACAGGAATGAATGTTACAGGAACAGCAGACCTCGCTCCGTTAAAAGAACAGGCTGCAATGATTAAAGAGCTTTGTCCTGATAAAAAAACTGTCGGCATTTTATACTGTTCTAATGAAGCAAATTCAAAATATCAGGCTGACATTATTAAGTCAGAGTTAGAAGGTCTTGGTTACACCTGCAAGATATACACATTTGTTGATACTAATGATGTTACAGCTATCACTCAAACAGCTGTTGATTCATCAGATGTTTTGTATATTCCTACTGATAACACAGCCGCTTCAAATACAGAAGCAATCAACAACATTACAGAACCTGCTAAAATCCCTGTATTTACGGGTGAAGAGGGCATCTGCAAAGGCTGCGGTGTTGCTACACTTTCTATAAGCTATTATGACATCGGTTTCCGTGCCGGTGAAATGGCATATGAAATTCTTGAAAACGGTGCAAAACCGGAAGAAATGAAAATTGATTACTCAACTGATTTAACCAAGAAATATGTTGCTAAGCGTGCAGAAACTCTCAATTTAAAAATCCCTGAAAGTTATAAGCCGATTACAATGGATTAATAACACCGTTAATATAACCGGAAGGGACAGCTCCCATGTCGTAGTGTTTAAATGACAGGTGAAGTTAATCCCTTATTGAATCATTGAATATTGATAAAGCGGTAAGATTTTCTTATCGCTTTATTGTCTGTTATTTTATTTCTAAGGAGTTATGTTTTAGATGTTTATAGAATTTTTACAATCCTTGCCTTCTCCTATTGCACAAGGTATGATATGGGGAATCATGGCAATCGGTGTATACATTACTTACAGAGTTCTGGATCTTGCCGACCTTACAGTTGACGGTTCTTTAGGAACCGGCGGTGCGGTGCTTGTAGTTCTGACAACAAGCGGGGTTAACATATACATATCCATGATTGTCGCATTTTTTGCCGGATGCCTTGCAGGTCTTGTAACCGGTATATTGCATACAAAGTTTGGTATTCCTGCAATTTTAGCAGGAATTTTAACTCAGCTTGCGTTGTATTCCGTAAACCTTTTAATCATGAGCGGAAGAGCTAACACACCTATCAGCAACAGAAAATTCGATTTGATTGTTTCATCAAATACAAATTTACTGACAAAAACTATTATTGTTACAGCAATTATTATTGTCGTTATCATTGCTTTGCTTTATTATTTCTTTGGTACAGAGCTCGGACATTCAGTTCGTGCAACCGGTGCTAATCAGGCTATGGCCCGTGCTAACGGCATTAATACCGATTCAAGGAAAATACTCGGTTTAGTTCTCTCAAACGGTATAGTTGCATTATCGGGCGGTTTATTAGCACAATTCAGCGGAAACGCTGATGTCAATATGGGCAGAGGTGCTATTGTTATCGGTCTTGCAGCTGTAATTATAGGTGAAGTAGTATTCAGCAAAATATTCAAAAACTTTGCATTAAAGCTTCTTGCATGTGTTGTAGGCGGGGTTATTTATTATATTGTTATTGCCATTGTTTTAAAACTGGGTCTTAACGCAAATAACTTAAAAATGTTCTCAGCTGCAGTTGTTGCTGTATTCTTAGGCTTGCCTTATTGGAAAAACAAATATGCCGGCAAGATAAAGAAAACCGCAAAAAGCAAAGGGGGCGTTACAAATGCTTGAAATCAAAAATGTTTATAAAACTTTCAATCCGGGAACTATTAACGAAAAAAAAGCTCTCAACGGTGTAGACCTCACTTTAAATGACGGGGATTTTGTGACAGTTATCGGAGGAAACGGTGCAGGTAAATCTACTCTTTTAAATATGATTACCGGTGTGTATTCTATTGACAGCGGCTCAATTGTTATTGACGGCATAGATGTTACCAACATGTCTGAACATAAACGAGCTAAATTTTTCGGCCGTGTATTCCAGGACCCAATGACAGGCACGGCTGCCACTATGGAAATAGCTGAAAATCTTGCACTGGCAGCCCGCCGTGGAAAAAGAAGAACCTTAAAGTTCGGTGTAACTAATAAAGAAAAAGAAAAGTACAAAGAAATGCTTAAAGTTTTGGATTTAGGTTTGGAAAATCGTCTGACATCAAAGGTTGGATTGCTTTCAGGCGGACAAAGACAAGCTATTACATTGTTAATGGCAACTCTGCAAAATCCTAAGCTTTTGCTTCTCGATGAACATACTGCGGCACTTGACCCTAAGACCTCTGCAAAAGTTTTAGAAATCAGTGATAAAATTATTAAAGAAAACAGCTTAACAGCTATGATGGTTACCCATAACATGAATGACGCAATAGCCTACGGAAACCGACTGATTATGATGCATGAAGGCAGAGTGATTTTAGATATTTCAGGCGAAGAAAAGAAAAAACTGACTGTTGAAATTTTGCTGCATAAATTTGAAGAAGTCAGCGGTTCTGAATTCGCAAACGACAAAGCTTTGCTTTCATAAAATTTCATTATAAAAAAACAAAGCCTTGGAAAGACTTGAAAAGTTTTCTTCCAAGGTTTTTTATATTGCAAAACAAGGCAAGGATAACACCCTGCCTTGTTTTTTTAAACTGCTATAACAACGGTCCGAAAATCTTTAAAATTCCGCTGAAAATTTTATCAAATATATTTCTTCGGTCCATATCTTCAGCTGTAATTTCGGTACAATCATTTTTAATCATATCATCTATATCTTTTTTTACATCTGAAACTAACTTGTTCTTATAAAACACTATACCGTCTTCAAAATGAAGATAAAGACTTCTGTAATCTAAGTTTACTGTTCCCACCGTTGCAATTTTGTCATCAGAAACGCAGTCCTTTGTATGAACAAATCCTGGATTATAACGATAAAATTTTACGCCTTGGTCTAAAAGCGCTTTATAATAGCAATTAGAGATTTTCTGAACATACCACTTGTCTGAAATACCGGGAACAACAATTTTAACATCAACACCGCTTTTCGCAGCATAACTTAACGCTGACAAAAGCTCTTCGTCTAAAATCAAATAAGGTGCTGTAAAGTATATATAATCCCTTGCCTTATTGATAATGTCCATATAAATCATCTTTCCGACATTTTCATTATCAAGCGGCGAATCACCGTATGGTATTACATATCCTTCGCCTTTAAATTCATCCTCATGATATTTATGCGGAGCAAAATCAATATAATTTGCAGGTGTTTTTTCATTCAGTTCCCACATTTGAAAGAACATTATAGTAAAGCTCCACACAGCGTCACCCTTTATCATTACTGCAGAGTCTTTCCAATAGCCGTACTTTGTTTTAGCATTTATATATTCATCAGCCAAATTTGTCCCGCCTGTAAATGCAGTATGACCGTCGATTACTACAATTTTTCTGTGATCACGATTATTCTGCACAGAGGTTAAAAACGGAACAAAAGGATTAAAGACCTTGCATTTGATACCATAGTATCTTAGTGTTTCATCATACTTACCCGGAAGTATCGTCTGAGCTCCGACACCGTCATACATAAATCTGACATCTACTCCCTCTTCTGCCTTATCTATAAGTATGTCGATAATCTGGTCGAGCATTACACCTTTTTCAACTATAAAAAATTCTATAAATATAAAATGCTTTGCTTTTCTAAGCTCGTCCAAAAGGACTTCAAACTGTTCTTCACCGCATTTGAAATACTGTGCTGTTGTATTTTTATATGTTGGAAATTTTCCGTAACCTGCGATATAATCAGACATTCTTAAAAATGACTTTTCTTCTTTTTTCTCTATTTCCTCAGCAATTTTTTTATCCTGCTTTAAGTACTTTTCGGTTTCGATGATTTTCTTCTGCACTATCTTTTTGAAAAAATGCCTTGAAATAGAAATTTTCAAAAATAAATAAACCAATGCCATAAAGCTCGGAAATATAACAAACGGGACCAGCCACGCAATTTTATATCCTGCATTTTCATTTGAGCTTGCTATATACGCCACAAGCAAAATCGCCAAAACAGTTAAACCGAGATAAATATATATAAACTGGTCATACAAGCTGAAAAAAGCTAATGTTACAAAACCAACTTGAATAGCCAAAAGTATAATCACTGTTATCTTTCTTGAAAACAGAAAACTCAGCTTTTTTCTAAGTCCTGCTTTCATGATATCCTTATCCGGTTTTTTCATTTATAAAAGTCCTCTCTTCAAATAGATTGTCATTTATGCTAAAATTACTCACAGAAAATATAAAAATAAAATGAAATATAATCCATAAATATTATTATACCAAACATATAAAATTTAATCAATATTCATATGATTATTTAATATTCTATTTTAATAAATTATGAAAACTCTTAAGACAATCGACTTAAGAGTTTTTAAAGCTATTCTGTTTCAATACCTAAAAGCTGTTCTGATTTAAGAGATGATGTTTCTAATGTCGTTACGCTCTTCAGTTTTCTGTTAATGGCTCTTGTTCTAACCCCAACCAAATCATCAAGCTGTTTTGAAGCCTGATTAAGGCTATTCTGTGCTTTTGTAATTACATCCTCAAACTTGCCGAACTCAGTTTTGACCGCACCCAGAACATCCCAAACCTCACTGCTTCGCTTTTGAATAGCCAAGGTTTTAAAGCCCATCTGCAAGCTGTTAAGCAGTGCAGCCATGGTACTTGGTCCTGCTAAATTCACTTTAAAGCTTCGCTGAAGCTCTTCAACCATTCCTCTGTTTACAAGTTCAGCATAAAGCCCCTCGAACGGTACAAACAAAATACCGAAATCCGTTGAATCAGGAGGGCATATGTATTTTTGATTGATATCCTTTGCTTCGTTTTTAACTGTTGTAATAAGTGTTTTAACAGCCGTTTCAATTTCTTCTTTAGAACCGTTATCATAAGCCTCGACGAGCCTTGTATAGCTATCACCCGGAAATTTGGAATCAATAGGCAGATAAACTGTTTTATCGTCATCAGCAGGAAGCTTTATTGCAAACTCCACACGCTTGCCGCTGCCCCTTTTGATTTCTACATTTTCGTCGTATTGTTCTGGGGCAAGTATTTCAGAAAGGATAGAGCCAAGCTGAATCTCACCCAAAATTCCTCTGCTTTTAACATTAGTCAGAACCTTTTTCAAATCACCCACACCTGTTGCAAGCGTCTGCATCTCTCCGAGTCCTTTATAAACCTGCTCCAATCTGTCGTTTACAAGTTTAAATGACTGTGTCATACGCTCATCAAGGGTCTTTTGAAGCTTTTCATCGACTACCATACGCATTTCATCAAGCTTTTTTGAATTCTCTTCCTGAAGTGAACCCAAACGCTTTTCCACTGTTGAACGAATATTATCAAGCTTCTGCTCATTTTCAACAGAAAAAGTTTTAAAACGCTCTTCCTGATGGGCCAAAGAATATGTAACCGATTTCTGAAGATTTTCCTGCTTGTCCGACAAATTTTTATCAAGCATTGATATCTTTTCTGATACCGCATTGTTCAAATCCTTTTGATTATGAGATACCATCTCTCCCAAACTTTTAATTGAATCGCTTGTTGTTCGATTAATTTCCTGCCTGAAATCAGAAAGCTCTTTACCTGTGTCATTTTTTATCTGCTGAACTAAAGAAAGCATGTTTTCACTGTTATCCGGATTTGTCTTTTTTAATAAAATTATTGATGATATAACAATTAATACTATTAATAATACTATTGCCGAAACTAAAAGAAATACCTCAATCATAAACTAAACCTTCCTTGACTTTAAATACTTTAAAGTATATAATGTACTTGTAATTTAACATAAAATTTGTTTATGCAGCATCATTCCCGTTATTGTTTAAAATGTCATTTGATAAAACAGAAATATTTTTTCGTCTATCCTCTTCTGAAGACGAATCAATTTCGCATAAGTAATATACATATCCCATTGCTGATGAACCCAAAACTGCAAGCAGCATAAAAATTAAAGTGTTAAGCATAAAAACCTCTCCTTGATATTTATAATGTTAAAAATTCAAAATCAAAACCAATAAGAAATTAAATCTTTAACTTGATTTTATTTTATCAGATATAAAGTCCATTTGTTTGGACAATATTATTAAATCCGGCAAAATAAAACAATTTATTAAAGAGGATTTTTACACAAACATATTAGGTAAAAATGATGCTTCTTACAAATATCAGTATAACAGAAAGGGTCGAAATATGCAAGAAAATTTTAAGCTTATAGAAGGCTTGAACATTGAAAATACATTGGGTGTAAAATCATCATATATTAAAGTGAATGACAGTGAAATTTCCTGTGTTATCAGTGCCGAAAAAATAAAATCCATTATTTCAAAAGCCGTTAAATTAATAAAAAAACCTTACTTTTTCATTGAAGTTCCATGCACAGAGGCTCAAGAAGCCGAACTTTCAAAAAACGGCGACAACGGACTTCACCTGCAGCTTTATAACCTTGAAGTTACAACTAAAGTTGCCGACGCTATTTTAAAAAGATACGGCGATTTGCTGATTAATGACGGCGTAACCAATTTTGGATTCGGTTCTCTTGAAACTGAAACAGAGATTTATGTTATGCCTTTTCAAAGCATAATGTTTTATAATCAAAATAACATAACGGTCTTTGAAAAAATTCTGAATGATTTTAATATCATAAAAACTTCAAATAAAGATTATATTTCAATAGACAGTCTTATTTCAAAAGAAAACCCAGCCGACAGAGTTTTAGTAGAATTAAACGGCGAGACGGTTTTTGATGTTATAGATAGTTTACAAGACGAAGGTCTTACCGCTTGTGATATTATAAAAGAAAACTAACATAGTTTTATTAATATGCAAAAAGAAAGGATGCGAATAATCTTATGACAAATATATGGCATGATATTTCCCCGAAAAAGATTTCTCAGGATAATTTTATGGCTGTTATTGAAATCCCTAAAGGGTCAAAAATCAAATACGAACTTGACAAAGAAACAGGACTTCTTATGATGGATAGAATACTTTATACATCTACTCATTATCCTGCAAACTATGGCTTCATTCCCAGGACCTATGCTGCCGATGGCGACCCTTTAGATGTGTTGGTTTTATGTTCTGAAACCCTTGAACCTCTTTCCCTTGTAAACTGCTATCCCGTCGGAGTTATAAAAATGATAGACAGCGGTTCAACTGACGAAAAAATTATAGCTATACCGTTTAACGACCCTATGTATAATTGCTACAGTGATATTAAGGAGCTTCCAAAACACATATTTGATGAAATGTCGCACTTCTTTTCTGTATATAAAACACTTGAGGGAAAAGACACCGCAATAGAAGAGGTTGACGGAAAAGAAGTCGCTAAAGAAATTATTCAAAGCTGTATTGATAATTATATTGAAAGCTACTGTAAGTAATTAGTCATATCCTCCGCCTTTATGGTTCGAGGATATCTTAATTTTATAATAACAATATGTCATCTTATTTCAATGGAAGGATGCGATTTGTGATGAAAATAAAAAAGTTTATATGCTTATTTACAACAGGCATTATATTTGTAAGTTTATTTTTAAGTGTTCCAACAGTATCATCAACAGTGCATCGCGAAGAAGAACCTAAAATAAAAATCGGTGATTTTTCATACAAATTTAAAGAAAATGTACAATATGGCTCAGTTAAAATTCCGTATTCTGCGACAGTTGTTGAATTTCCTGATATTCAAAAAGTTGAATTACCGTCAAAGGTTACTTACAACGGAAATGAATATACAGTAACTGATATAATGATATACGGCGGATATTATGTTGTCAAAAACAATTCATACATTTCTAAATGTAAGTATCCGAATATTGAAGAAATTGTATTACCTGATACCATATACAACATAACTGACTTAGGTTATTTTTCAAATCTTAAAAAAATTAATATACCGAAAAACACAGTGCTGCGCAGAAGTAAAAAATATTTTACTGAAAATTATTACTATGATTTTGAATTTACCGGAGGGCTTAGCGGCTGCCCTAATCTAAAATTATCTTTAGACCCAGAAAACCCATATTACTGCTATAAAAACGATATGCTTTTGTCAAAGGACGGAAAGACACTATTTATATCTTTTAATTCTCAAAAAAACATCGAAATTCCTGATGGTGTAGAAACATTACTCTACAGGGGAGGATACGGATTTGAATCAGTAGAAAATGTTAAGTTTCCTAATACACTTAAATACATTGGTGACTATGTCTTCTCCGATTCAAATCTAACAAAAGTCACACTCCCAAACAGTGTTAAACAAATAAAAGACAGTGCGTTTTCAAATTCCGGCCTTAAAACAATTAAATTCGGAAAGAATTTAACTCGTCTTGACATGTCAGCATTCAGCAACTGTAAAAATCTTGAAACTTTAAAGCTCCCTAAAAATCTCAAAACGATTGGTTATTATGCGTTTGAAAATTGCAAAAACTTAAAAAGTGTAAAAATTCTTTCAAAAAACATTGTTATCCAAGGAGAAGCCTTTGCAGGTTGCCGTAAATTAAAAACAGTTAAAATAAACGGTACTAAAAAAATCGAATATGAGGCATTTAGAGGCTGTAGAAAACTATGTAAAGTAAAAACAGGTAACATAGAGAAAGCCCCTAAGATAGAAAAAAGAGCTTTTAAAGGCACCAAAAAAGACATAAAATTTTATGTAAAGAATAAGAAAGTAGCCAAGAGCTTAAAGAAACAGCTAAAAGGCAGCGGTGTGAGAAACGCAAAAATTTTGATAGGCAAAAAAGTTGTGTATAAGAATGTGAAGTAATTTTAAGCGGAACTAAATTGTTCCGCTTTTTTATTTTAATTTTT
>ENA-ORLW01001038-ORLW01001038.1-human-gut-metagenome-genome-assembly--contig:-NODE-1038-length-34049-cov-3.893530_pt1 | contig 34049 bp, 26 predicted proteins | sample MGYA00243017_ERZ508829 | MGnify/ENA primary metagenome ERZ508829 (study PRJEB26277, sample SAMN04329776) | human gut metagenome | biome: human-associated habitat | host: Homo sapiens | place: USA...
AAGAACTTACCAGCATCATCACGAGAGAATCCGTATGTCATCTGTGTCAAATCGTTAGTACCGAAGCAGAAGAAGTCAGCTTCACCGGCAATCTCATCAGCAGTCAGAGCTGCTCTTGGGATTTCAATCATTGTACCGACTTCGTATTTAAGGTCAGCACCTGCATTAGCAATTTCAGCGTCAGCAGTTTCAACAACCATCTTCTTAACAACCTTAAGCTCTTTGATATCGCCAACAAGCGGAATCATAATCTCAGGAACAATTGTCCAGTCAGGGTGAGCCTTTTTAACATTGATAGCAGCACGGATAACAGCACTTGTCTGCATCTTAGCAATTTCAGGATAAGTTACAGCAAGACGGCATCCACGGTGACCCATCATTGGGTTGAATTCGTGAAGTGAAGCAATAATTGCTTTGATTTCTTCAACGCTCTTGCCCTGTGCTTTAGCCAAAGCTTCAATGTCAGCTTCCTCTGTAGGAACGAATTCGTGTAGAGGCGGGTCTAAGAATCTGATTGTTACAGGGTTGCCCTCAAGTGCCTCATAAAGAGCCTCGAAGTCAGCCTGCTGCATAGGAAGAATCTTAGCAAGTGCAGCTTCTCTTTCTTCAACAGTATCTGAGCAAATCATCTCTCTGAATGCTGCGATTCTGTCAGCCTCAAAGAACATGTGCTCTGTACGGCAAAGTCCGATACCTTCAGCACCAAGCTCTCTGGCTTTCTTAGCGTCAGCAGGAGTATCGGCATTTGTTCTAACCTTTAACTGTCTGTACTTGTCAGCCCAGCTCATAATTCTGCCGAACTCACCGGCGATTGTAGCGTCAACAGTCGGGATAATACCGTCATAGATATTACCTGTTGAGCCGTCGATTGAAATATAATCACCTTCACTAAATGTCTTACCTGCAAGTGTGAACTTCTTGTTTTCTTCGTCCATGTTAATATCAGAACATCCTGATACACAGCAAGTACCCATACCACGAGCAACAACGGCAGCGTGTGATGTCATACCTCCGCGAACTGTCAGAATACCCTGTGAAGCCTTCATACCTGTGATATCCTCAGGTGAAGTTTCTAAACGAACAAGAACAACCTTTTCGCCTTTAGCATTCCACTCTTCAGCGTCTTCTGCTGTAAATACAATCTTACCGCAAGCAGCTCCAGGTGAAGCACCAAGACCTTTGCCCATTGGTGTAGCTTCTTTAAGAGCCTTAGCATCAAACTGAGGGTGAAGCAGAGTATCTAAGTTTCTAGGGTCAATCATAGCAACTGCTTCTTTTTCTGTTCTCATTCCCTCGTCAACAAGGTCACAGGCAATCTTTAATGCAGCCTGAGCAGTTCTCTTTCCGTTTCTTGTCTGAAGCATGAACAGCTTTCCGTGCTCAACAGTGAACTCCATATCCTGCATATCTTTATAGTGGTCTTCAAGTCTCTTACATACATCGTTAAACTGTTTGAAAGCTTCAGGGAACTTTTGCTCCATCTCTGAGATGTGCATAGGTGTACGAACACCGGCAACAACGTCTTCACCCTGTGCATTTGTCAAGAACTCACCGAATAGTCCCTTAGCACCTGTTGCAGGGTCACGGGTAAATGCAACACCTGTACCGCAGTCATCACCCATGTTACCGAATGCCATCATCTGAACGTTTACAGCAGTACCCCATGAATAAGGAATATCATTGTCACGGCGGTATACATTGGCACGAGGGTTATCCCATGAACGGAATACGGCTTTAACAGCACCCATAAGCTGCTCAACCGGGTCAGTTGGGAACTCTGCACCGATTTTTGATTTGTACTCTGCCTTAAACTGTGAAGCAAGCTCTTTTAAATCATCAGCAGTTAACTCAACGTCCTGAGTAACGCCCTTTTTAGCTTTCATTTCATCGATAAGCTCTTCAAAATATTTCTTACCGACTTCCATAACTACATCAGAATACATCTGAATGAATCTTCTGTAGCAGTCCCAAGCCCAACGAGGATTGCCTGACTTGTTAGCCATAACCTCAACAACCTTTTCGTTAAGACCTAGGTTTAGGATTGTATCCATCATACCCGGCATTGAAGCACGAGCACCTGAACGAACTGAAACTAACAGAGGATTTTCATTATCGCCGAATTTCTTTCCGGTAATCTCCTCCATCTTTCCGATATACTCCATAATCTGAGCCTGAATTTCATCATTAATCTGTTTGCCGTCCTCATAGTATTGAGTACAAGCCTCAGTTGAAATAGTAAAGCCCTGTGGAACAGGAAGTCCGAGTTTTGTCATCTCAGCAAGGTTAGCACCCTTACCGCCGAGAAGTTCTCTCATAGTAGCATCGCCCTCTGAGAACAAATAAACCCATTTTTTGCTCATTGGTATCTACCTCCATAAAAAATTTATAATTCTTCCGAATCAGGCCAAACATTTCTGCCGAACCTGCGGACATACATTGATTATAACAGATTTCTTTTTAAATTACTAGCCCTTTTTGGAAATTTGTTTAAAAAATCGAGGAAGTTTTTTATACGCTTTTTTGTAACATATATATAAAAATGGCAAAAATGGTGTTGTAAACGACAAAAATATATAGTATAATTAAAATATAAATGATTATGAAATGGGGACACAAATATATGAAAAATTCCGTTGTTATTCTTGCCGGCGGTCAGGGCAAACGAATGAAAACCGATATGCCTAAAGCACTATGTGAAGTGTTGGGTAAACCAATGCTTCAATGGGTTATAGAAGCTTGTGAAAGTGCTGAACTTAAAGACATTTGTATAGTAAAAGGATTTGCCGGAGAATATATAGACAGCTTTTTAAACGGAAAATACAAAACCGCTCTTCAGGCTGACAGACTGGGAACCGGTCATGCAGTTATGCAGGCAGTGAACTTTCTTCGTGAACATTCAGACGGCAATACTCTTATTCTCTGCGGCGATGCACCTTTTATTGATAAAGCAACCATCAAAAACGCATTAAAGCTTCATGAGGAAAAAAACTTGTCAGTCACTGTTGTAACTTCCGTTATTGATAATCCAAAGGGATACGGAAGAATTATCAGAACCGAAAACGGCATTTCGGGAATAGTTGAAGAAAAAGACTGCACGGACGAACAGAGAAAGATAAAAGAAATAAATTCAGGCTGTTTTTGGTTTAAAACTAACGACCTTCTCGATGTTTTATTCAATATAAAACCTGATAATGCACAGGGTGAATACTATCTCACTGACTGCATATCGCTTCTTATTAAAAACGGGAAATCAGCAGATGCATATATTTCGGAAAATGACAATGTTTCTCTCGGTGCAAATGACCGAAGAGGTCTTCTGCATCTCAATGATGTTGCGAGAGAACAGATAATAAACAAGCATTTAGATAATGGAATCGAATTCACATGCACAGACGGCGTAAGTATTTCTAATACTGTTAAAATAGGTATCGGAACAGTTATTCATTCAGGTGTAATTTTAAAAGGAAACACCGAAATCGGAAACGGCTGCGAAATCGGCCCTAATACTTATCTGAATGATACAAAAGTCGGAAGGGATACCAAACTCAATAATGTCGTTGCTAACCAAAGCACAATAGGCAACGGAGTTACTATCGGACCATGGGTTCAGCTTCGTCCTAACTCACACATCGGTAACGGTGCTAAAATCGGCGACTTTGTTGAAATTAAAAACTCCAATATCGGTGAAGGCACAGCTGTGGCTCACCTTACATATGTCGGCGACAGTGATGTCGGTGAGAATGTAAACTTCGGCTGCGGTGTTGTTACAGTAAACTATAACGGCGACAAGAAATTCAGAACAACAATCGGTGATAATTCATTTATAGGCTGTAATACAAATCTTATTGCCCCTGTAAAAGTCGGAAACAATGCATACACTGCTGCCGGTTCGACTGTTACAAAAGATGTTCCTGACGGTGCATTAATAATTGAAAGAGGTCAGGGTGTTATAAAAGAAGGCTATGCCGACAGAATGCTTAAACACAGAAATGAAAAGATAGCCAGGGAAAAAGCTAAAAATCAAGAGTAATCCCCTGCACATATGGAAAATTAACTACTATTATTCAATATCATTTTCAATTGTCAATTAAAAATAAAACCTTAACCCCCTATCTTAAAAGGTACGGGGGTTAAAGCAGTATATTGAGGAGAACAGCTATGAGTATATGGGACATATTTAAAAAGATAGAAAGCGGAGAAAATTCTGTAAAAGGAAAGATTGAATATATTATAGTCGGTCTTGGAAATTTCGGAATTGAGTATAATGAAACAAGACATAATGCGGGATTTATGGTAATGGATAAACTTTCTGAGAAAAAAAGCTTTGAAATAAACCGTGTTAAGTTTAAATCTAAAGCCGGTGAAACCGTACTTTCCGACAAAAGATGTCTTGTACTAAAACCTGCAACATATATGAACAACAGCGGTGAAGCGGTTACCCTGGCTATGAATTTTTATAAAATACCTATTGAAAATGTTATTGTTGTCTATGATGATATTTCACTTGAACCGGGAAAACTGAGAATTCGCAGAAAAGGTTCTGACGGAGGTCACAACGGTATCAAAAGCATCATTGCCCTCACCGGAAGCGATGCTTTTCCGAGAATAAAAATCGGCGTAGGAAAAAAGCCTAATCCGAAATATAATCTTGCTGACTGGGTATTATCTAAATTCAGTGAAGATGATAAAAAAGCTCTTGAACCCGCTTTTGAAAATGCAGTAAACTCACTTGAACTTATTGTCAGCGGAAATATAGACAAAGCTATGAATCTTTATAATTCATGATTTATGTCTTTAACACGAAAAAGTTTTCGGTCAAGGGCGGAGTCATTGTCGCTGACCGCAGTCAGCGAAATCTTTTAACGGAGTACGCTCGGAAAACAGGTGAAACCTTAAACTGTTTTACAGTTTAATCTAAAAAACAGTCCAGTGAACTGTTTTGAAGGAGGAAAATCCCTGCACGAGAGGGATTTTCCTAAAAAATTATATATAAATCAAAACTATAAATAGAAAGAAAAACATATGAAAAACATATTTAATGAAATTTCTGAAAAGCTTGATTTCTATCAGGAAATTTTAAAAGCAATAGAATACAAAAAAACTCCCCTGCTGCTTACTGGAGTTTCATCAATTCATAAAGCACAGCTGGCTTTAGCTCTATGTGAGTTAAAGTCCTGCTGCATTATCTGTGATACAGAAGCCTCAGCCAGACGCATTTGTGACGATATAAATTCACTTTCCCATGAAGAATCTGCCTGTCTTTTCCCTGCTAAAGATTTTAACTTTGCATATATTGACAGCTTTTCAAGAGAATATGAGCATAAAAGAATTGAAGCGCTCTCTAAAATAAAAAAGGGCATATCGAGAATAATTGTTACAACTGTTGAAGCTGCTATGCAAGGCACCATTACTCCGTCTGCTCTTGAAAAATATTCTTTTGATATAAAATGCGGTGAAGACATTAATTTAAAAGAATTGGTTGCATCACTTGTTTCAGCAGGATATACAGAATGTGAACAGATTGAAGGTCAGGCACAGTTTTCCGTCAGAGGCGGAATAGTGGATATTTTTCCTGTTCATTCCTCACTGCCTTACAGAATCGAACTGTGGGGAGATACCGTTGAAAGTATTCATACTTTTGAAATCGAGTCACAAAGAAGACTGGAAAAAATGAAGTCATTTACAGTCTCGCCTGCTGTTGAAATAATATTTCCGTCTAACGAATTTCTCTCAGAAAAAATCAAAGAAATTTCTAAAAAACCAAGAGGCAAAAAAGCAGACAAAATAAAAGAAAAACTATCTGCTGATTTAGATGCCGTTGAAGCCGGAATTTCACTTAACAATCTTGACAAATACTATTCACTTGCATATGATGAGTGCTGCTCGGTTGTTGATTATTTTAAAAATGATTTAATAATCATCTCTGAAAATTCAAACTGCAAAGAACAGGCAAGGTCTGTTTCATCACAGCTGTCAGAGGATATAAAAATGCTTTATGAGGACGGTATTCTGTTTAAGGCGCTCGACGGTTTTTACTGCACTTATGCAGAAATTCTGTCAAAATCAGAAAAATCATCTCTTCTCTACTTCAGCACATTCATGCGTGGCGGAGAAGACTTAGAAATAAAAAGTCTTATAAATGCAAATCCTCTTCAGACATCCGGCTGGAGCGGTGATATAAGGCACCTGATTGAAGAACTTACGGCATACTGCAATCAAAACTATTGTGTTATTGTTTTTGCGGGAAGTGAAAAAACTCTGCCGATTCTTACTAATGATTTGCGTGACAGCAAAATTCCTGCTGAAATTCTTAACGAAAATTCCGAAATAAAGCATGGGCTTGTCTATGTAACATACGGCAGCACAAACGGCGGCTTTGAATATCCTGATATTAAGTGTGCGGTTATTACAGGTCAGAAAATCAGTTCACCTAAAAAAAAGGCAAGAAAGAAATATAAAAAAGGCGAAGAAATCAAAAATCTTTCCGATATTTCAAACGGTGATTTGGTTGTTCACTCACTATACGGAATAGGAAAATTTTCAGGAATTCAAAAGCTTGAAACAGGCGGAGTTACAAAGGATTATATTAAAATCAACTACGCAGGCTCCGACATATTGTATGTTCCTGTAACACAGCTTGATTTGGTTTCACGCTATATAGGCCCCCGTGATGACGCCAAGGTAAAGCTTAACAAGCTGAATTCTTTAGAGTGGCAAAAGACAAGAAAGCGTGTAAAAACCGCTGTAAAAGACATGGCTGACGAACTTATTAAGCTATATGCAAAAAGACAGCTTTCAAAGGGCTTTTCATTCTCACCTGACAACGACTGGCAGGCAGATTTTGAAGAACGCTTTGACTATCAGGAAACTGACGACCAGCTTCGCTCAATAGATGAAATAAAAGAAGATATGCAAAAGCCTGTTCCCATGGACAGACTTCTGTGCGGTGATGTTGGTTTCGGTAAAACGGAAGTTGCACTCAGAGCTTGCTTTAAGTGTGTTCTTGACTCTAAGCAATGTGCAATACTCGCACCTACTACCGTACTTGCATGGCAGCATTATCAGACTGCAGTAAAACGCTTTGAGCACTTCCCTGTTAAAATTGAACTTCTTTCAAGATTCAGAACGCCAAAACAGCAAAAGGAAATCATAAAAGACCTAAAGCGCGGAGTTATCGATATGGTAATCGGCACCCACAGGCTTGTTCAAAAAGATGTAGAATTCAAAAATCTCGGTCTTGCCGTTATTGACGAAGAACAGAGATTCGGCGTTGCACATAAAGAACGCTTCAAAGAAATGTTTTCAGGCATTGACATACTCACACTTTCGGCAACCCCTATACCCCGAACTCTCAACATGGCAATGAGCGGAATAAGAGATATGTCGGTTATTGAAGAACCTCCTCAGGACAGATATCCCGTTCAGACATATGTTATCGAACATAACGACGGAGTTATCGCAAACGCCGTTTCCAAAGAACTTCGACGGGGCGGTCAGGTTTATTATATTCACAATCGAATCGAAACCATAGACAGATGTGTTTCAAAGCTTCAGAAGCTTTTGCCTGACGCTAAAATCGGCGTTGCACACGGTCAGATAAGTGAAAATGAACTATCTGAAATCTGGCGTCAGCTTATTGACAAAGAAATAGATATCCTGGTTTGTACAACGCTTATCGAGACAGGCGTTGATGTTCCTAATGTAAATACACTTATTATTGAGGACGCTGACAGACTGGGTCTTTCACAGCTTTATCAGCTGAGAGGAAGAGTAGGAAGAAGCAATCGCCGTGCTTTTGCATATTTCACTTTCAGACGAGGTAAGGTTCTGACTGAAATAGCATCAAAAAGACTCAATGCAATAAGAGAGTTTACTCAATTCGGTTCAGGCTTCAGAATAGCAATGCGTGACCTTGAAATCAGAGGAGCAGGTTCTATTCTTTCAGGAAAACAGCATGGGCACATGGAAGCTGTCGGATATGAAATGTATCTAAGACTGCTTAATGAAGCTATCGCAGAACAAAAAGGTGAAGCACTTCCGTCATCACCTGAAGACTGCCTTGTTGATGTCGCAATTGACGCATATATTCCCGAAAAATATATAAAGAGTCTTTCGCAGAGAATTGACGCATACAGAAAAATTGCTTCAATTCAAAGCAGTGAAGACAGCAATGATGTTTTAGATGAACTTTCAGACAGATACGGAAAGCCTCCTGCTGCTGTTTTAGGTCTTGTAAATGTTGCTCTTATGAGAAACACGGCATCAAAACTCGGAATAACAGAGATTACACAGCGGGGGGATTCACTTTACTTTTACATCAAATCCCCTACTGTTGAGCAGATAACCTCTATAAGAAAAGTCTATCAAAACAGAGTGCAATTTGAAGATGTAAAAAAACCGCATATAAAAATACAGCTTCTTCAAAAACCTAAGAAACAAAAATCCAATGAGCTTATGAATGAAGTTTTAAATATAATGAATGGCGGTATAAATATTGAAGATATTATTAATAAACAGCCTCAGTCTGTAAATTCTTCAAAACCAAATAAATACTTTAAAGGAAAACCGTCCGAACGGTAAAAACAAATTTTATATTTGTTTATAAACCTACAAAAACTTTTATAACACAAACTCAAATAAGGAGAATATCCATGAAAAAGAAAATCATAAAAAATATACTGCTTATTATTATCGGTTCTATAGTATATGCAATCTCTATAAGCTTATTTTTAAACCCTAACAAAATAGCTCCGGGCGGAGTTTCGGGTATTGCAATCATGGCAGGTCATTTCATAGATATCGGCGTCGGAACTCTTACATTTTTTATAAATCTCCCGATTCTGATTATAGGCTTAATAAAACTCGGAAAAGGATTTTTCGCCGGTACTGTCATATCAATATTATTCAGTTCTGTGCTGACTGATATTTTCGCGAAGCTTCCTCCGCTGACCGATGATACTATGCTTTCTGCAATTGCAGGCGGTGTCACTCTTGCAATTGCAATAGGATTAATATTCAAAGCAGGCTTCACAACAGGAGGAACAGATATAATCGTAAGACTTATAAAACTTAAACACAAGCACTTAAAAACAGGAATGATATTTTTTATTGTTGACGGAGTAATATCCGTTGCTTCAGGTATTGTGTTCAAAAACCCCGATTATGCTTTATATGCTTTGCTGTCACTCGTAATTTCAAGCTTGGTGCTTGACATTGTTCTTTACGGAAGTGACGAAGCCAGACTTGTATACATTATCACAAAAAAAGAAAAAGAGATTACAGAATACATTTTAGAAAAAATGGATATAGGCTGTACGCTTCTTGAATGTGAAGGAGCGTATTCAGGTGAAAAAAGGCAAACCCTGATGTGTGCTGTTAAAAAGCGTGACCTTCCTCAGCTTCAGGAATATGTACTTAATACCGACAGCGATTCCTTTATGATTGTTACATCCGCCAATGAAATCTACGGTGAAGGTTATAAACTCAGAATGAACAACTATTAGCAACGTGACGTTGCATCCAATCTGCCTATTATATAATTTGATAAAGATTAAAGTTTGAAAAACGGCAGAATATAACTTTGACAAAACAGATTTATGTGTCAACGGTGACATTGCATCAAATCTGCTTACTAAAAGTTTGTATAAAGTGATAGTTTGAGTAACGGCAGGTCGATTTTTGATAAGCCACTTATTATACTTATCAGCACAAATAAAAAAAGCAGAATGAATCATCACATACGATTCACTCTGCTTTTTTTATTCTTTATTCTTTATTTTCCGAAAAATATCTTTCATCGATATTTTTAGCTGCAAGCTCAACTAATTCTACGCATGGTCTTTTTTTATAATAAGTATCTGTTCTCAGTTCGGGAACAGGATTGTCTGCTCCTTTTTGAGAAAGGCCCAAAAGCTCACGGCAGATTATTGAACCGTTTTGTTTTCTGAATTCTTCTGACAGTTCCTGAATATTTTTATAATGCTCAGCTTTACCTGTATTATCTTTTGGTTCATATCCGCCCTCTAACATTCCCAGTACCATAAAAGACCCGGTCAAAGTACCGCATACTTCCCTCAGTCTTCCCATTCCCCCGCCGAATGACGACGAAATCTTCATTGCCGTATCTAAACTCAGACCTAACTCTTCTGCATATGCTCCAAATACAGCCTGAGAACAATTGTATCCGCTTTTAAAAAGCTCTACAGCTTTTTTAGAATGATCCATAATACTATCTCCTTTCTGTTTCATTTTAACATATGATGAGTAATATATCAATATGTTTGTTATATTTTCATTGACTGTAACCGTTTATATATGATATAATTAAATAAATATTTATATGTAATACCTTATAGTATTAAACTAAATCGTTTTGAAAGGAATGATATCTTATGAAAAAGATAATTTCTATACTTCTTGCGGCAGTTATGTCAGTGTCACTTTGCTCATGTAAAGGCGGTTCTGACAGCTCTTCAGGAACAGAGGCTGTAAAGCATAAAAATGCTGACAGCAATTTCGACAAATATATATCGAACACAGTTGTTGCAACAGGTAATAACTATATCGTCGGTGAAGCCGAAAAATCAACTTTCCGTGCATACTTTCCGCTTGAGGAATACGGAAACTTAGAATACTGCTTTTACTTCTCAAACACGGTTGACTCTACATATGACAGCGGAACAACTGCTTATGCAGGTCTTTCCGGCGGACAGTATACAATAGAAAGTGCATATATTGCTGACGGCGGAAGCGGTCCTGACGATGAAATAAAAAACAAAACAGAAGTTACCTTTAATGGCCAAAAAACAAAAAATGTTTCGGAAAATGAAGTATTCTGGAGCGACAGTCTTAAGTTTAATATAGAAGAAGGTCACTATCTTGTTTGGGAATGGACTGTAACAGGAAAGAATATTCCTTGCATAAAGATGTCAAACTTAACTTCAACAACTGCCGACCTTTACGGTGAAGGAACATTCACATATACCGATGAAATTCCGCTGCCTCAGATGATTGGTGCAAATCGTGACGTTAAACATAATATCGCTGCTATAGGCGATTCTATTACTCAGGGCTGTCAGACTGAATTTATGAAATATGAGTTCTGGTCTGCAAGAATCTCGAACTTACTGGGAGATGACTACGGTTTTTATAATTGCGGACTTGGCTGGGCAAGAGCAAGTGATGCAGCACTTGACGGCAACTGGCTTGAACGTGCAAAATCTGCTGAAACTGTTATTGTAGCATTCGGAACAAACGACATAATATCGGGAAAATACCAATCCGAAAAAGGCAGTACTGCAACAGAAATTGATGAATATTTAAGAGGTGTTCTAGAGAAGCTTAAAGACGCAGGCTGTAAGATTATAGTGTTCAACGCCCCTCCTCAGGACTATGACGAAGAACATGAAAAGACAAGACTTGATTATAATGAGCTTTGCAAAAAGACCTGTGAAGAATACGGTGCTGAGTATTTTGATTTTGCATCATATTTAAGCACTAAAGAAGAGCCGTCAAAAGCAGTTTACGGCGGTCATCCAAATGGCGAAGCAGGAAAAATCGTTGCTGAGGCATTTGTTGAAAAGTATAAGGATATGTTTGATAAATAACAATTTTACAGGAATCTATGAGTATGCATAGATTCCTTTTTTATATTTGATTGCTTAAGATTATCAATAAATTTTTATTAGTTGTAAAATTTACTATTCTAGGTTATAATAACATTGTAATACTCAATAAATCAGAAAGAAGGATTATATGAAAACAGCACTTGTTACCGGTGCAAGCTCCGGTATTGGATTTGAAATGTCAAGAATACTCAGTCACTTAGGATATGAGCTTATATTAGTCGCACGCCGTGAGGACAGACTGTTAGAACTTCAGAAATTACTTGAAACTCACTCTGAAATTATCACATGCGATTTATCAAGAGAAGATGAATGCAAAGAACTATACAAAAGAGTTAAAGCAAAAGATATTTCCGTGTTAATCAATAATGCCGGATTCGGCTTATGCGGAAATTTCACAGATACTGATTTAGACCGTGAACTTAATATGATTGATGTTAATATAAAAGCAGTGCATATTCTTACAAAGCTGTTTTTAAAGGATTTTGTGAAAAAAGATGACGGTTATATTTTAAATGTTGCTTCATCAGCCGGACTTATGGCCGGAGGTCCTTTAATGGCCGCATATTATGCATCTAAATCATATATTGTTGATCTTACACGTGCTGTAAATACAGAACTTGCTGACGCAGGAAGCAACGTATATATCGGCGCACTCTGCCCCGGCCCTGTCAATACCGAGTTTAACGATGTCGCAGGTGTGAATTTCAGTATGAAAGGAATAGATAAAAAATATTGTGCAAAGTACGCTCTTTATAACATGTTCGAAAACAGAAAAATGATTATAGTTCCGTCCGCCGGCATGAAGATTTCTGCGTGTGCTTCAAGATTTATACCTACCCGCCCGCTTTTGGAAATTACCAAACACATTCAAGAAAAAAAGCTTTAGTTATCCCTAATTCAGATGATAAATTATTAAGATTTTCTATTGCTGAAATTTTAATATACACTTTATAACTAATTGTGAAAAATAGATAATACATCATGACTTTTTTTGGCTAATTAGCACATTGCATAAATTGCATTATTGTAGTAGAATATAAAATGTAATATAATAAGAAAAGGAGTTTTAGAATATGAAACTTAAAAAGATTATTGCAGGTGTTGCTGCAACAGCAATGTTAGCTACTACTTGTGCTAGTTTCTCAGCTTCAGCTGCTGACAGTTATAATGCATTTTTAATGTTTGCTGATAATAACTGGCTATGGTCAAGCATGAGTGCTCAGGCAGGCGGTAAAGGCTATGGTGTAGATGCTGAAATCACAAAAGACGGCACATATACTGTTTCTATCACAAGTGATTCTGTTGATAAGAATGCAAACGGTGATAACCCTCAGGGAAAAGGCGGAACTGATTGTGCAAGCGGTGCAGTAGTATTCTGTGTTGATATTACTGGTATTTTAAAAACAAAAGAGTTCAATGCTGCTAAAGAAAAGGAAAACGGCGTAACAAAGAACGGTACTTATGCAGAAAAAGACATTAAATGTAAATTAAAGAGCATTAAACAGGACGGAAAAGCACTTAAATTTGATGCCAGCAAAATTATCTATGGTGATATTGAGGACAATAACACTAACTACAGAATTGAAATCTACAATACTTACGGAGATACAAAAGATTCAGAGCCTATCGACCCTACAGCTGTAATGTGGTCTAAGAGCTTAGAAGTTACTTTTGATATTTCAGGATTAGGTTCAGGTGATACTGCTCCTGCTCAGACACAGGCTACAACAGCAGCTGCAGTAGGCGGCGGTGCTGATACAACAGCTAACACTTCAACAAACACCAACACAGGTGCTGAAACAGGTTTAGCTCTTATCGGTCTTGCTCTTGCAGGCGGTGCTATCGTTCTTACTAAGAAAAGAAAGTAATTATTTCTTAAAATAATAAAAAAGGATCTCACTAGTTGAGGTCCTTTTTATTTTATTCAATTTGACAAGCCGAAAAAAAAATGCTATACTACCCATGCGAGTAAGCTATGCGATAGCTGGATGGCTTTACATTCAGAGGAAAGTCCGAGCATCACAGAGCAGGATAGCTGCTAACGGCAGCCGAGGGTGACCTTAGGGCCAGTGCAACAGAAATATACCGCCTTTAAAGGTAAGGTTGGAATGGCGAGGTAAGAGCTCACCAGAATACAGGAGACTGTATTGCTATGTAAACCCTATCCGATGCAACTCCAATGGTAGATATTTAAGTCAATGGCTGCTCGTCAGGCTTATATCTATAGGGGGCTTGAACCTTATGGCAACATAAGGTCTAGATAGATTATCGCACACGACAAAACTCGGCTTATCGGCTTAGTCGCAATGAAGATTAAAACCTGAGAATTCTACTCAGGTTTTTTTGTTTGCACAATAAGAGTTTTGAAGGGTGCGATAATTCGAAATAGCTTTTACTATGTGTTGCACGGAGCAAGAATTCGCAGAATTTCTTGCTAAGCCCTCACCTTTGTCTGAATTTGAAGAATTCAGTTTATACTCGGCTTATCGGCATAAGGAGCAATGAAGATTAAAACCTGAGAATTCTACTCAGGTTTTTTGTTTGCACAATAAGAGTTTTGAAGGGTGCGATAATTTTTAATTATAAAAGTTCTTGACAAATACTTTTTGCTTGTGTATAATATATTTAATATAAAAGCAATGACGAGGACAAATTGGTTTCAATTTTTTCAGAAAGCTGACGGTTGATGCGAGTCAGTAAAGTTCAACCTTAATTTTATCACCTCTGAGCTGACGGCTGAAAGTATCAGTAAGCTTGTTCGGGGACTCCCGTTACAGAGTAAAGCATTGATGGATGCTGTTGAGGGCAATGGATATATATAAAACCATTGCTGAATAAGAGTGGTAACACGAACGATTTTTCGCTTCGTCTCTTAAAGCTTAGGCTTTTTGAGCGAGGCGTTTTTTAATTATGTTTGTAATTTCAAGCTGCAAACACAAATCAAATTATAAGTATAAAGATTCAAAATGGAGGATTGAAATGAAATTAAACGGTTCTGATATTATAATTGAGTGCCTTTTAGAACAAGGTGTTGACACTGTATTCGGATATCCAGGAGGTGCTGTTCTAAACATATACGACGCTCTGTACAAATACAAAGATAAAATAAAACATTACATAACCGCTCATGAACAGGGTGCCTGCCACGCAGCCGACGGATATTCAAGAACTACAGGTAAAACAGGAGTGGTTATTGCTACATCAGGTCCGGGTGCTACAAACCTTGTTACAGGTATTGCAACTGCTCATATGGACTCTGTTCCTCTTGTTGCAATAACCGGGAATGTCGGCACTTCCCTGCTGGGACTTGACTCTTTTCAAGAGGTTGATATATGCGGAATAACAATGCCAATCACTAAACACAACTTTATTGTAAAGGATATAACTAAACTTGCAGACACAATAAGAGAAGCTTTTTATATTGCCAATGAGGGCAGAAAAGGTCCCGTTCTTATCGATATTCCGAAAGATATAACAGCTGCATTTTGCGAATATGAAAAGAAATCACCTGTTAAACCTGAATATCATAACCCTGAAAATATTAATGAACAAATCAAAAAAGCCGTTAAACTTATTGAAGAAAGCAAAAAACCTTTCATTTATGCCGGCGGAGGTGTAGTTTCAGCAAACGCTAAGGATGAGTTTGAAGCACTTGCCGAGAAAATAAATGCCCCTGTGTCGCTTTCACTAATGGGACAATGTGCTTTTGATAACACTAATAAACTTTATACAGGAATGCTTGGTATGCATGGTACAAAAACAAGTGCCTTGGTTCTTGAAAACTGTGACCTCATGATAGTTTTCGGCTCGAGATTTTCCGATAGAGTTTTGTGCAATGCAGATACCTTTGCAAAGGGTAAGAAAATTATTCATATAGAGATTGACCCTGCTGAAATAGGAAAAAATATTGATGCATATTTAGCTGTAAACGGAGATTTAAAATATATTATCAATAAGATGAACAACCTTTTATCAAAGCAAAATCACAGTGAGTGGATTAACCAAGTTTCTAAATGGAAAAACGAATACCCTCTATTAATGAAGCCATCTGAAAATGATGATGAAGTTCTTCCTTCAGATGTTATATCAGTAATTGATAAATTAACCGACGGAAATGCCATTATAACAACCGAAGTAGGTCAGCATCAAATGTGGACTGCACAATTCTATAATTTTAAAACTGCAAGACAATTTGCCTCCAGCGGAGGTCTTGGCACTATGGGTTACGGACTGGGTGCATCTATAGGCTCTAAAGTCGGAAACCCAGATAGATATGTTATAAATATCGCCGGCGACGGAAGCTTTTTTATGAATTTAAACGAATTATCGACACTGAAAAAGCATAATATACCTGTGATACAGCTTGTATTCAGCAACAATGTTCTTGGAATGGTTCGTCAGTGGCAAAGGCTTTTTTACGAAAAACACTTCTCGGAAACCGATATAGACAGAAACACCGATTATATGAAGCTCGCCGAAGCTTTTGGAATTGACGGTTATACCATTTCAACGAAATCCGATATTACACCAGTTTTGGAAAAAGCACTTAAATCAAATAAACCTTGTCTTATCAACTGCATAATCGACAAGGACATAAATGTTCTGCCTATGGTACCTGCCGGTGCTGATGTAAACAATCCAATTATGGAAATCAGAACAGACGACTGAATTTTTAGAAATATTACATAAGAATGGAGAATTACTATGCGAATTTCAATGTATGATTCTACCCTCAGAGACGGTGCTCAGGGTGAAAACATGAACTTCTCGGTTCAGGATAAAATTGCAATAACAAAGGCATTAGATGAAATCGGTATTGATTTTATTGAGGCCGGAAATCCTTTCTCTAACCCAAAAGACAAAGAATTCTTCGAGGCCAGCAAAAGTCTTGAGCTTTCACATTCAAAAATCGTTGCATTCGGCTCAACAAGGCGAGTAGGCGTTGATGTTAAAGACGATAAATCAGTAAACATTATGGCAGAAGTGCCATGCGATTATGTTGCAATCTTTGGAAAGAGCTGGGACCTTCATGCCACTAAAATACTAAACACCACCCTTGAAGAAAACTTAAATATGATATATGATACAATAAAATATCTCACCGAAAAAGGAAAATATGTTTTCTTTGACGCCGAGCATTTCTTTGACGGATATAAAAACAATCCTGAATACGCAATGGAAACTCTGAAAACCGCAGAAAAAGCAGGTGCAAAATCAATCGCACTTTGTGACACTAACGGCGGCTGCTTCCCTCACGAAATTGAAAAAATCGTTAAAGAGGTTTGCAAAGAAATCTCATGCGAAATCGGCATTCATTGTCATGACGACTCAGGCTGTGCTGCTGCAAATACTGTTTCTGCTGTTATCGGCGGTGCCTCAAGTGTTCAGGGAACATTCATAGGCGTCGGTGAGCGATGCGGAAACACCTGTCTTTCAACTGTTATTCCTAATCTTCAGCTGAAACTGGGTTATGAGGTTATCCCGGAAGCTTCAATGAAAAAGCTGACTTCATATGCCAGATATATTGCAGAGCTTTCTAATATTACCCTATCAGACGGACTGTCGTATGTCGGTAAATCAGCATTCGCTCACAAGGGCGGAATGCACATTGACGGAGTTTCAAAGCTTTCAAAATCATTTGAACACGTCGACCCGTCAGAAGTCGGAAACGAGCGTCAGTTCCTGCTCAGTGAGGTTTCAGGACGAACTGCTATACTTTCAAAAATAAAAACTTTTTTGCCCGATATAGAAAAAGGTTCTCCGATACTTGCAGACATTTTGGAAATGCTCAAAATTCAGGAACAGAAAGGCTTTCAGTATGAAGCTGCTGACGCTTCTTTTGAGCTTTTGGTAAAAAGATTTTTAGGCAAACTTGACCCATTCTTCCACATTGAATACTTCAAGGTAATCACCGAGCCTGAGGCTGACCGCTTTTCCCCCGCTTGCGCAATGGTAAAAGTCAAGGTCGGCAATACAAGCAAAATGGCTGCCGATGAAGGTAACGGTCCTGTTAACGCACTTGATAAAGCAATAAGAAACGCTTTGTCAGAATACTATCCGGATGTACTTTCACGCATAAATCTTATCGACTATAAGGTAAGAGTAGTAGATACCGCATCAGCAACAGCCGCCGCTGTAAGAGTTTTGATAGAATCAACCGACGGCAAAAATGTCTGGACGACTGTCGGTGCTTCAACAGATATAATCAACGCGTCTGTCAAGGCTTTAGTAGACAGTATCGAATATAAATTGCAAAGGGATATTGCAAATTAAAAATATTTGCTGATAAATAAAAAACACAGAGAATTTTCAATTTGAATTCTCTGTGTTTTTTATTTATTCATTTCTTTTTTTGAAGTTCTTCCTAAAATATAATCTGTTGAAACATTATAAAAATCCGCAAGCAAAATTAAATGTTCAACCGGTATTGTCAATGCTCCCCGTTCATATCTGGAATATACTGTTTGACTTGTGAAAAGCAGCTTGGCAATTTCAGTTTGATTCATATCTCTATCTTCTCTCAAATCTCTAAGTCGTTGAAAATACATATGATATCCCTCATATTTTTGTAATTTTATACAAAAGATTTTTAGTACCTATCCGTACTATTGACTTTATACTATTTTTTAAGTATAATGTCCATGTTAGGACTTTTTAGTACTAAAATCAAGCAAAATGAACATAAAAAAGGGTGACATAATCATTATTTCTATAATACTAGTTAATATTGGAATTATTATCGGAATGATATATCATAAAAAACTCAAAAGAGATAAAGAAATCAAAGAAATCTTTTCTAATAAAAACGACTTTTATGTTGATAATTTAGAATGTGTAAAAAACGGCATTATGCATCATGAAGTTCACTTTTCTCATACACAATGGATTTTCGATAAACTTTTGGCGATGTTTGAAAATTATATTCGCAGTGAAATGGGTACAGTTCAGAGCACAAATATTCCATTAAAATTTGAAGAAGAATATCATTGCATTAAGTTTCTTCCCAAATGTTGTATCATTAAAAATAAAAGTGATTTTAACAATAAATACGAAGTACCGTATTATTTGCGAAGATGTGTGAAGATTTCTCATAAAGATTATTGTAATGATTTTGGTTACTTAATTTGCTTTGATGACTACGATACTAATTATTCGAGCAAAAACTTAAGAGACATAAAGATTAATATATATACTTATTCGACTGAAAGTGAGGTATCAAAGGAAATTATAGATGCATATAAGCCAATAAGAAAGCTAATAGACAATGCATATACGGACCTTTGCATTTTATCTTTTAAAATCGGTCAGGAACTGAAAGAGGAATTAAAACAGTATTAAATCATATAATAAACTAAAAGCAAAAAAGGCTGTACACTTCTAGCATGCACAGCTTTTGCTTTTTATATTCAAGTTTCACTGCCAATACTTTCTGTCTAAGCTTCTGTACTGAACAGCTTGTGCGATATGAAGCTTCTCAATCATATCGCTTTTGTCCATATCAGCAATAGTCCTTGCAACCTTGACAATTTTATCATATGCACGGGCAGAAAGCCCAAGTCTTTCAAAGACATTTTTAAGCATAGCGTTAGCATCGTCCGTCATAGGACAAACCTCATGAAGAATATCAGATGTAATATTTGCATTGCAGTTTATTTTTGTTCCTTTAAATCTTCGGTTCTGAATTTCTCTCGCCTCAAAAACACGCTCTCTTATTTGGGCTGAACTCTCAGCCTTGATACCTGACGAAATGCTGTCATATTCAACAGGTGCAACCTCTAAGTGAATATCAAATCTGTCAATAAGAGGCCCTGAAATCTTGGACAAATACCTTGATACCTGACTTGACGAGCATATACACTTTCTCGTTGGATGACCGTAATATCCGCACGGACAAGGGTTCATAGCGGCAACAAGCATAACTGAACACGGATATGTAACATTCCCCCATGCCCTTGAAATCGTCACCATGCCGTCCTCTAACGGCTGACGAAGCCCTTCGAGAGTTCTTCGGTCGAATTCAGCAAGCTCATCTAAAAACAAAAGTCCATTGTGTGAAAGAGAAATTTCTCCCGGTCTTGGTATTGCTCCGCCACCTGTCAATCCCGCCTGAGAAATTGTATGATGCGGACTTCTGAAAGGTCTTTTCGTAATAAGAGGAGTATCAGGGTTTAAAATCCCCGCTACTGAATACAAATTGGTCGCTTCAATTGATTCTTCAAAGGTCATCTTAGGCAAAATTGTCGGAAGCCTTTTGGCAAGCATACTTTTTCCGCTTCCCGGCGAGCCTATCATAAGCACGTTGTGACCTCCGCAGGCAGCTATTTCAAGAGCTTTCTTAGCACCTGCCTGTCCTTTCACATCTGCAAAATCCAAAGTGTCAAAATAATCATTATCCTTTGGTACATACTTTTGTACAGAAGTTATAGGCTTAGATAAAAAATGTGATAAAAGCTCGTTTAGAGTTTTAACACCATAAACTGTTATACCATCAACAACTGATGCTTCATATTCGTTTTTCTTCGGAACAAAAACTTCCTTTATCCCATTCTTTTGAGCATATAAAACCATAGGGAGAACACCGTTTACCTCACGGATTTCTCCGCCTAAAGACACCTCGCCGATGAACGCCTTATTCCTTGTCTGAGATTCATCAAAAAATCCCGATACAACCATTACTGCCACAGAAATCGCCATATCAAATGACGATTGTGTTTTTCTTATATCAGCTGGTGCTAAATTAACCGTTATTGCATGTTCGGGAAAAGGAATGTTGCTTGAACGAAATGCACTTTTAATTCTGTCACGGCTCTCTCTTACAACAGTATCTGCCTGGCCTACTATATCAAATTTAGGAAGTCCATTCGAAGCCTCAATTTCAACAGTTACCCCAAATGAGTTCATACCCAGTAAGCCAATGCTGTTTATTTTTGAAAACATATTTTGTCTTCCCCTTTTTAAAACAAATTATTTCCGGCGGCTCGCCAATCCTAAAAATACCTTCGGCATCGACTAAGTAAAAGCCTGCCGTTGTTCTGATTGTAACATTCATCGAATTTCACAAAGGCAGCAGTGCCTGCGGCGGCTCGCCGCTAGTTCTCTATAATTTGCAATGCTATTTTAATTCCGTCGACAGCTGCACTCATAATACCTCCCGCATAACCGGCTCCCTCACCGCACGGAAAAAGATTTTCACAGCTTAGTGAATGATAGCTGTCTGTTCTTGTTATTCTCACAGGTGATGAGGTTCTTGTTTCCGGAGCTGTAAGCACAGCGTCACCGTCGCCGAAGCATTTCATCTTTTTAGAAAAATCATCAAACCCTGCTTCGAGCATATCAGTCACATATAAGGGAAACAAATCACGAAGTTCAACGGGTTTCAGTCCCCTTGAATAAGTTGAATTTATACTGGTTTTTACACTTGGAATTTTATCCAAAAAACCTTTTACAGTTGTCGCCGGTGCTGAATAATCTTCCCCTGCAAGCTTATATGCACGGGCTTCAATATCTCTTTGAAAATACATTCCGTCAAGCGGCTTATCACCATAATCCTTTGACGACACCGAAACAACAACCGCAGAATTTGCATTTTCTCCGTTTCTTGAAAACTCGCTCATTCCATTGGTTACAATAGTATTAGACTCACTTGCCGACGGAACAACATAACCTCCCGGACACATACAAAACGTATATACCGCTCTGCCGTCACTGTTTCGTTTCGATAACTGGTATTCACCTTTCGGCAAAAGCGGGTTTCCTGCCTGACTGCCATACAAGCTAAAATCAACATCTGATTGTCGGTGTTCAATTCTGACACCTACAGAAAACGGCTTAGGGTCAAGAATAATATTCTTTTTTGCTAAAAGCTCAAATGTATCTCGTGCCGAATGACCTATAGCTAACACAACTTCATCAACCGACATGTTAAACTTGTTAGTTTTTATTTCAACTATCTTTCTATTTTTAATCTTAAAATCCTCAAGCTTTGTTTCAAAGTATATTTCCCCGCCAAGCGATATAATTCTCTCACGAATAGATTTTACAATATTTCTTAAATTATCTGTTCCGATATGTGCTTTAGCTTTTGTAAGTATTTCTTCCGGTGCACCAAATTCAACGAACCTTTCTAAAACATATCTGCAAAGCTTGTCCTTGATTCGTGATGTCAGCTTTCCGTCTGAAAATGTTCCTGCACCGCCCTCTCCAAACTGAATGTTTGAAGCTTCATTAAATATGCCGCCGTTCATGAAATTATTAACTGACTCTATACGCTTTTCAACAGGTTCTCCGCGTTCTATAACTATTGGCTTTATTCCGTTTTCGGCAAGTACAAGTGAAGCAAATATACCTGCCGGACCAAAACCTATAACCGCCACCCTTTTTTTCTCATTTCCGCTCTTTAATCTTGGTGAAAAGTCAGCTTTATCACAATAACTTATGAAACTAAATTTTTTGCTGATTTCATTTTCATAATCAGCGTCAGCAAGCTCTGCAAAAACCGAATGAACAAACTTGATATTATTTCTGTTCCTAGCATCAAGAGAAGTTTTGTGTAATTCAATTGTTTTAATATCACTTTTTTTTAGTTTTGCTTTTTTTAACGCTTCTGCAAATATTTTATTCTTATCATCATCAAGTGATGTTTTTATTCCCGAAATAATAATAGGTATAACTTTTCACCCGCTTTCTATTAAAGGTATTGAGAATCGATACCCTCAATACCTTTTTAGTATATAATTTATTGTCAATTTTCAACTGTTATTTTTCTTTAATCTCAATAATTATATCATATGAACCATAAGCCCAAACCTTGCCGTTATTAGGTGCATATATAGTAACCGGCTTTGTATAAGAACCTTTTTTGAGAGACTCGCCGTTTAAATCAAGTTCCGCAACAAAATCAGAATCACTTAAAGAAGAAATTATATCACTAGGACCATAAATGATTACATCTGTTATTTGAGTGGTTTTTCTTAAAACTTTATTATCTTCAGACTTATTTATAACCTTAATCTGTGACTTATCAAGAGATATTATTTTCCTAGCAAGATTATCCTTTTTAATTTTTACAGTTACAGTACTGATACCTGACGCATTTATCTGACCGCTGTCAGTTTTTACATCCATATCAAATTTCATACCGGGACGAATATCTTTCAGCTGTAAATATCCCAAGTGTTTTGAAGTGACATTTTCGATACTTCTGTTAGGTGATAAAATATCTATACTTTTATCGGAAAACGAATACCCTATAACCGATTTATCAAAATTGCTCGGTGTTCCCTGAATATCTATAACAAAAGGAAGTGTTTTTTTCATATAAACAGAAAAATCGATAGTAAAATTTTTGGGATTTAATGTTATATCAGACCCATCAATAATCTTTTCATTTTGATACAGAACTATTTCAGATGATTCAGCTGAATACGACTCTGACAAAGATAGCTTTTTATTGTACTTAACTTTTACATCGGTTATTTTTTCGACTTTATCCTTAGGTCCCGTTATCTCTATCGTATCGGGAGAAGGAGAAGCTTCAATTAATGTAAAACCTTCAGCCGCACTGACATCCGGTGCATCAGCAGAAAGCTCTTTCTCTACTGTTTCTATATAGTCAAGCTTAACAGAAACCTTGTTCGGAGTAATATTTTCGACAGTAAAATCGTCATCGCTTTTAGACTGAATTCTTACATCAAGTTTATACTCACCTGATTTGCTTACTTTCGAAGCGTCAACTGTTGCATATAGATCATCATTTGAATAATTTCCGATTTCGTATCTCATTCCATTTATGGTTGCACTAACCTGTTTAACATCATATGTTACAACTGAAAGACCTTCACGCTCGGCCCTTGTACCTGCCAAATCAATAGTCAGCGGAATATTTGACACCATTTTGTGTATTGTAGGATAAAGAGTGAATGACAATGTTATCCATATAATAACCGCTATTACAACAGAAGCAATTCTCAGAAACAACTTATTTTCTAAAAGATGTTCTAAATCTATTTTTGTTCTTTTTGTACGCTTTTCCATTTTTTCTTCACCCTCTTTGCAAATCCACCCTTATCCTTATCTAAAGTATCAGGTATAAAGCGTTTATTTAAAAGTCTTTTTAGGCTTTCTTTTGAAAATCCTCTTGTAAGTTCCCCTTCTTCGGCAACAGAAATATTTCCTGTTTCTTCTGAAACGACTATTACAATAGCGTCTGATATTTCACTTATACCTATTGCCGCCCTGTGTCTTGAACCAAGCTGCTTATTAATAAGTTCTTCCTTCTGAGGGGTAGGAAGAAAACATCCTGCTGCTAAAATTTTAGCATCTCTTATTATTACTGCTCCGTCATGAAGAGGAGTATTCGGGAAGAAGATATTCCCAAAGATTGAATCGCTGGGCTTGCAGTTAAGTATTGTTCCGTTAGCAACCTGTTCACCGAGCTTTGTCTTTCTTTCACAAACTATCAACGCACCGGTTTTTGTTTTTGAAAGATTTTCGGCAGCGTCACAAATAGAAGTAATACATTCAGACCACGCCAGTCTCTGCTCTTCATTTTCAGAATTTATAAAAGAAAGATTTACAACCTTTGTTCTTCCCATCTTTTCCAGAATCCTGCGAAGCTCAGGCTGAAAAACTATAATTAAAGCAACAAATCCCCATTTAAAGAAGTTTTCAAGTAAAAATGTCATTGTTTTAAGACCCAGAAGAGAAGCTATTAAATAACACAACAAGATAAGAACTATTCCCTTTACAAGCTGTCCGGCCCTTGTTTCTCTTACAATTTGAATGCCTTTAAAAATCAAATATGACAAAATCGCCATATCTATAATATCAACAATTGTTATTGATTTAAATACGCTTATAAAAGCCCGAAAAACTTCAGATATTGCAGCCAAAAAATTCACATCCTAACTTCTGATCTATGATTCTCTATCAAATATATTAAAAATAATTATAATTATTATTCAGTATACAACCGGTTTGTTGCCGAACTATTATTTATAGTTATCACACTATAAATAATTATACCATACACACGAGGTTTTAACAAGTATTAAATTCCAATATTATTTACTTTTTTAAGTTCAGCTATTACTTTTTTTACTTGCATTTCATTGTTAAATACAGACGGAGAAAATCTTGTCAGACCATCTTCTTTCGTTCCGAGTGAAGTATGTGCCAGTGCAGAGCAATGATATCCTCCCCTGAGTGCAAATCCGCATTTACTTAAATAATCGGTTACTTCAAATGAGTTTGCCTTATTATAACTGAATGAAACAAGCGGAGCATATTCTTTCTGTTCTTCTCTGAACACCTTAAAATTATTCATACTGCCAACATGATGCACAAATATATCACACAATCTGTCCTCTTTCTTTCTTATATTATTTATCCCCTTTTTTTTTACAAAATCTATTCCCGCTCCCAATGAAATAATACCGGGAACATTAATTGTTCCGCTCTCTAACTGCTCAGGAAGAAAATCTGTCTGTTTGAGTTCAAGTGATGTCGCACCTGTTCCGCCCTCAATTATTGTACCAAGCGGATACTTTCCGTCTGAAATAAGCAGTCCTGTACCTGACAGCCCATACAGACCTTTATGACCGGCGCAGCAAATAAAGTTTATTCCCTTTCCAAGCTTGATATCCAAAATTCCTGCACCCTGCGCAGCATCTAAAATAAAACAGATGCCTCGCTTTTGGCAAATTTCAGCTATTTCATTAAACGGCAATACTTCACCCGTAACATTAGAAGCTGCTGTCATGCACACACATTTTGTATCATGACGAATTAAAGACTTAAAGTTCGATATTGTTTTTTCCTTTGTCTGTGCAACCTTTGCAACAGACACACTAATATTTTGCTTAGAATTCATAAGTGCAAATGCCGGTCTTGAAACAGCATTATGCTCAAGTGAGGATATTATCATATGTCCCGAGCTTTGCATTATTCCTTTCATTGCAAAATTAACTGCATGAGTACAGTTAAGAGTAAAAACAACATTTTCAGGTTCTGCATTAAAAAAAAGTGCTGCTTTTTCTCTTACTTTATAAACCGCATCAGCTACTTTTACAGACATTTTATGACCGCTTCTTCCGGGATTCCCCCCTAAGTATTTTGAAGCGTAAGCAGCCCTTTCAAATACAATTGCAGGCTTTGGGAAGGTAGTAGCGGAATTGTCAAAATATATCATCTATTCACACCCCCTTTGTAATTTATTCCGGTAACTTCTGATGTGCCTTATGCTTTATATTTTCAGCATCTAAAATTGACAATATAAAATCCACATCGTCACGGACTCTTATTGAATAACCACACCCTGAACCCAGATTTTTCGGTGTTCTCTGTATTTCGCAATAAAGTCCTCTATTATTTAAAAGCTTTTTTGCTTTCATTGCATAAGTTATCGACGAAACTGCTATCAGGCTTTTTTGCATTTTATACTAAGTCCTCCTTTATCAAAGACTAAAAATATTAGGGGCATTAATATAATATGACGGAATAATTTAATCGTGAGCAAAAATCTAATAAAATCAACAAAAAATGCAGACGAAATTACATAAAATCGTCTGCATACATTACCTATACTTTTTGTTTTAAAATCTTTTAATCCAAGCTATTGAATGGTCAACCCATTTTTCATTAACGGGAATAATTTGATAATCACCGCACGATGTCTGATAATTGCATAGTGAAAGGCCGTGATTTCCCCACTCATAAATATGAGATTCAAACGGAATTTTATGCTTAGACAGTGCTGTCATATATCGAAGTGAATTTTCAACTGGCACTGCCGAATCATCAGCGGTATGCCAGATAAAAGTCGGCGGAGTAGCATGTGAAACACTGTCTTCAAGTGAAACCAACTTACGAAGCTCCAACGCCTCTTGGCTTGTCTTGTCATCGCCTATTAAGTTCAAAACACTTGATTCATGGGTGAACTCACAGTCACTTGTTATAACAGGATATGCTAAAACACACCCGTTAGGCTTAATTTCCTCAGCTGTTACACCAAGAGGCCTTGTGACAATTTCTTTATCATAAAAATTAGAGAGTGATGCCGCCAGGTGTCCGCCTGCTGAAAAACCAAGCACAAATATTTTATCCTTATCAACCTGATACTTCTTATGATTATCACGAACATATTTGACAGCACCGGCTATTTCTAAAACAGCTGTCGGAAACTTCTTGTTAACGCATGAATATCTAAGAACAAAGGCCTGAATACCATGTCCCGCATACCTCAAAGCAATAGGTTCATTTTCCCTGTCAGAAAGATAATCATATCCGCCGCCCGGACATATTATTACAGCAGGAAAACTTTTTTCTCCAATCTCTTGAGACGGTGAAGTACAATAGCTTGTAAGCGTAGGACTGCACCCCTCACCGTTCAGTCCTGCTTTTTTATAATCCACATTGATTTTAATTGTTTCTAAAACCATAATAATCCTCATTTCTATGTAATACTTTCATATTTGTATTATATCACAAGAAGATAAAAATAACAATACTGATTGCTTTTCACCATATTTGTGCAAAGATTGAAAATTTCAATCTTGTGTGATATAATTATTTGAAAGTAATTCTGTTTGTTTATCTCAAACAAACATATTCGGAGGAACTTATGGATTTAAACGAGCTTAGAAAAGACATAGATAAAATTGATGACGAGCTGCTGAAGCTTTTTGAACAGCGAATGAAAATTACTCATCAGGTTGCACAATATAAAATTGAAAACGGACTCGAAGTTTTTCAGTCGGGGCGTGAACAGGCAATAATCGATAAAGTGAGAAGCAAAATGCCGTCTGAGCTTGAAAATTCTGCTGAAACCTTATTCACCACTATTATGGACATAAGCAAATCAAAACAGTTCAGCGAATTTTTTGCTGATGACTGCGATATAGATTATAAAGAGTTCAAGCTGTCAGATGATATGAAAATTGCTTGTCCCGGTGTTGAGGGAAGCTATACCGAACAAGCTGCATATCAAATTTCAAAGAATGCCGAACTGAAATATTATGAAGACTTCGATAATGTTTTTGAAGCTGTAGAGAACGGCGAAATGCCATATGGAATTGTTCCTATACAAAATTCTACAGCCGGTTCTGTTTCCGCTACATATGAGCTCTTATCAAAAACAAATCTTTACATCGTATGTTCAACAAAAGTTAAAATCACCCACTGTCTTGCCTGTAAAAAGGATACTGAGGAATCTGAAATAAAAAAGGTTTTCTCACGCGAACAGGGACTTATGCAATGTTCGGATTTTATAAAAGAAAGAGGATTTTTCAAGCGGGAATGTCCGAACACATCGCTTGCAGCACTTCAGGTAAGCAAAAGCAACGAACCGATAGCATGTATTTGTTCACAAGAATGTGCAAAAGAATACGGCCTTAAAGTATTAGAAACCAATATTGCCAATGCAAACGAAAATTACACTCGGTTTATTCTTGTTGCAAATAAACTTTACTCTTCAAAACGTGCTGATATAATGTCAGTTACATTAACAATTCCTCATATTCGTTCAGCTTTATACAGGCTTTTAACAAAGTTTTCAGTATGCGGTCTTAACCTTGTCAGGCTTGAAAACAAACCGATAGCTTCAAAAGATTTTGATGTACAGTTTTATCTCGATTTTGAAGGATCAATTCTAAATCCTGATGTTCCAAAGCTTATCGCCGAACTGAAAAGCGAGTTAAGCTATTTCAAATTTTTAGGGAACTACGAGGAAGTGTAACAGCTGATTTCTATATAACTAAAATAAAACCAAAAGGTATTGTGAAAATTTCACAATACCTTTTAATATTATTTTTTCCTGACACTTTTTGATTCTTTTAAGTAGCTGTCTGCTATGCATGCTTCTTTTGTAAAACTGTTATTCTTCCACCATGCCATAATCGATGTAACCCCTGTAAACAGTGCTGAAACCACCTGAGTCACTGTTTCATCACTGAACGGAAGAATGCTGTGACCGCAGATTGTAAGACAATTATTTATCAGTGCCAAAACTAAAAGTGCCGTTCTCACAGCAGTTGATTTTGTAAAATTTACTTTATTATTGCTTTCTTTCATATATATCACCTTTCTGCCTGAAATTAACTGTATCTTCTGTTATACAATATACATTTTTCTAAGCTATTTTAATTCAAACCATTTTATTATATTAAATGCAAATAAAAATTTTCTGTGAAGCAGCTAAATCTTAGGAACGCTTGACACTTATTTGTTCAAGATCATAAATTCTATGATTAAGTACAGATTGTTCCTTTTCTAAGAGCGATGTACGAACATAAACCTCACCGAGCTTTTCAACACTTTTTTCTAGCTTTTCAATTCTAAATGCCAGCAGTTTGTTTGCCGTGAATATTCCTGTCAGTGAGCCAAATGCAGTTCCTATTAATGATAAAACAGCTATCAGTATTTCATTAGACATAAAATTTGCAAGTATCGGTATCAAACTCATCAATAGCTTAATGCTTAATACCGCTTACTGTATTTCCTCCTTTCTTAAAATTTCTTTTTTAACTATCCTTCATATATACTAAAAAAAAAATAAAAAGTTGCACATATTTGTACAACTTAAAAGAAAAAACCGACAGTAATTAATAAAAATCATTGTCGGTTATATTTTTGATAACTATTTTGTTTTTAATGTCAGCTCAGGTTTACCGCCGTTTGATTTTAATGTTTTTGTCGTCAGCATAATCTGAGTTGTTTCTATTTTAAGCTCGTCAATCAAAAGCTCGGCAATTTTATCTTCAACCTCACTTCTGATAACTCTTCTTATGTCTCTGGCACCGAGTTTTTGATTAAATGACTTGTGTGCAATGTATTCACATGCTGATTTGTCATAACTGAAACTGATTCCTTTTTCCTTTAAAGGTTCTTTCATTTCGTCGAGCATTAATCCGCAAATATCAGAATAATTTTCTTCAGTAAGAGGATTAAATACCACTATTTCATCAACTCTTCCCAGAAACTCAGGTCGCAGAAACTCACGCAGTCCTTTCATTGCCTTATCCTTTGATATCTGATAATCGGATTTATTAAATCCAACACCGCTGTCCTTAGATGAAGACCCTGCATTAGATGTCATAACGATAACTGTGTTTTCAAAAGAAACTGTTCTGCCCTGTGCGTCAGTTATTCTTCCTTCATCAAGAAGCTGAAGCATAATATTCATTACATCAGGATGTGCTTTTTCGATTTCATCAAACAAAACAACCGAATAAGGACGGCGTCTTACTTTTTCAGTCAGCTGGCCTGCCTCATCATATCCAACATAACCCGGAGGTGAACCGATAAGCTTTGCTACACTGTGCTTTTCCATATATTCAGACATATCAACTCTGATAATAGGCTCCGTAGCGTCAAACAATGTTTCACCTAAAACCTTTACAAGCTCTGTTTTTCCTACGCCTGTAGGTCCGACAAATATAAATGATGCCGGTCTGCGGCGTTTGGATAGCTGAATTCTTGTTCTTTTTATTGCTCTTGCAACAGCGTCACAAGCTTCATCCTGACCGATAATTCTTCTTTGAAGTTCTTCTTTAAGGTTTCTTATCTTTGCATATTCAGATTCAACAACCTTATTTGCGGGAATTCCGGTCCAAAGCTCAATAACCTTAGATAAATCTTCTTCTGTTACCTTTACTTTTTCAACTTTTTTTGATAAATCATTTTCCTTTTCTTCAAGTCTTATTATATCAGCCTTTATCTTAGCAATAGCCTCATAATCAGGTTCTTCTTCCTTTTCGGCTTCTTCTTCAAGCTCCTTTTGCTTTTTAAGCTCAGCCTTTACCTTTTCATACTCCTCAATTTCGGGACTTCTGATACTGCAGCACGCACACGCTTCATCCAAAAGGTCTATGGCCTTATCAGGCAAAAATCTGTCGTTTATATATCTTTCGGCCAAAATTGCACACATCCTAAGTGTTGCGTCATCAATTTTAACCTTGTGATGATTTTCATAGTATTTTCTGATACCGCTTAAAAGCTCGATTGAGTCTGAAAGAGTAGGCTCATTTACCGTTACCGGCTGAAAACGACGCTCTAAAGCTGCGTCCTTTTCGATATACTTTCTGTATTCTTTAAAAGTAGTAGCACCTATAACCTGAATCTCGCCTCTTGACAGTGCAGGCTTCAGAATATTAGCAGCGTTCATTGTACCCTCGCTGTCACCTGTACCTACAAGATTGTGAATTTCGTCTATAAACAGAATAATATTACCCTGTGCTTTTACCTCTTCAACCAGACCTTTGCATCTTGATTCAAACTGACCACGAAATTGAGTGCCTGCAACAAGTGAGGTTAAGTCAAGAAGATAAATCTCTTTCCCCCTTACATGAAACGGCACATCACCGGAAACAATTTTTTGTGCTATTCCCTCAGCAATGGCTGTTTTTCCAACACCCGGCTCACCGATAAGACACGGATTATTTTTCTGTCTTCTGGATAAAATCTGAATAACCCTTGATATTTCCTTATCACGACCTATTATATTGTCAAGCTCATTATTTCTTGCACGCTCAGTAAGGTTAGTGCAATAGTTATTAAGATATTTAAGCTTCTTTTTCTTATCTTCTTTTCCTTTTTCCTTTGCTCTGTTTTGACGCTTTTTTCTTTTTATGTCATCAACAGTATAACTGTCATCATCAGAACCCCTTATCTCATTTTGAGAAGTATCATCTCCATCCATGCCGGGACTTCCGAAAAAGTTATTTATAAAATTAGGCAGCATATCGCTTCCGCCGAACTGGAAATCTTCTCCGTCTGTTATATCCATAAGCTGTTCAGAAAAGTTTTCTAAATCCTCTTCTGAAATACCCATTGATTTCATATAATCATCAACCTGAGAAATTCCCATTTCCTTAGCACAAACAAGACACAATCCCTCATTCTTTTTTTCATTGCCCTGCATAGCGGTAATAAATACAACAGCAGGTCTTTTTTTGCATCTGGTACACATCATCATTGTTTTTGCCATCCTTTCTGTACATTGGGTAATGTTTAAAGGATCATTGTATTCAAAGCTTTACTAAAATGACCTTTAAAGTTTAAATCTAATTTATTATATCGTTTATATATCTTAAAAATATAGAATTATTAATTGCAGACTCACTGAAAGCAAACGGGCTGTTGGAATCTATTGCAGAAATAATCGGTGAAATCAGACTGACAGCCCATGTGATAAGAAGCACAATAATAAGTCCTTTTACAAGTCCGAGCACTCCGCCCAGTATGGTATTAATTCCGCCTGTTTCGCTGTTTTTACCAAGCTTTGTAACAGCAATAACTATTCTGAGTATTATACATGCTGCAATAAAACACATGATAAACAGAATAACACGTACTGCCTTTAAAGCAAAAGGCTCTAACACGATTTCGGTTATCTCTTCTGCAGCCTTTTCTTTATCAGTTTTTGACAGGGCTTTAATTACATTTTCAAGTGTTTCAGATTCTTTTGAAACGGCAGACTTGAAAACAGGCAATACATATGACGGAAGCAATTCTCCGACATCATCTATAACAGCCCTACTGTCAAGCACAGAATCTATTTTTTCAGATACAGCTTCACTTGATAAAGGGATACCTTTTGATAAAGCATAAGCAGAAATATTATCAGACAAGCTTGCTTCCTGACAAATTGCTTTTTCAATTTCACTGTCACTTATTTTAATATCAAGCTTATTATCTAAAAACTTATCATTGATAAATCCGGCAATATCAAAATCCTCAACCGGACCCTGCACACTGTTTATAATTCTGTTCTTTACATAAGCATCATAAACAGGCTCTGTTATAAACCCTGATACCAAGTATGCTATTAAAAGTGACAGCAAAAGCATAACAAAGAAAACTATACTTCTGATGATACCTCTTTTGGCACCTATTATGCAGAACATTATTAATATTATAAACATTATAAGGTCATATAAAAGTCCCAATATAAAAATCCCTTTCGGTCTGAATATTCATGATTTTAAACTTAATCAGTATTCAAATTCTATTTTGTTTATATCTCTGTAACCCATAAAAAAGATATTCCCGTCTATATATTCAAAATCCACGTAATCATTTTTTACATTTGCTTTTGAAATAGATTTTCCTCTTGCATTATATGCAGAAATCGTTTTATCAGTCAAAACAAATGTATGAGAAAAAAATGTTTTTATGGTTTTAACCTTCTCATTGATTGTTATTTCAACGGGTTCTGTATCTGACTCTATAAAAATAAGCCTTGACGTTCCGTCAACACTAACACTGTCAAATGCAAGTGACAAAGTATCTTCATTTGAACTGAAAGATTTAAGTTCAGACTTATACAGATATTCTTTTTCGGTTTTACCGTTTGAAGATAATTTTACATATTTATCCTGACATATTGCCCAAATGCTGTTGTCACTCATCTCCTGAACGCCGAATACCAAAGAATTTATTTCGTCACTTTTAAAAGTCTGCTCCGTCTTGTAAAAGCTTATTCCGTTTAAAGTTGTTGAAGGCAATCCGCCCTTAGCTTCAAGTGTTGCAACAATTGCTCCGTCACCTGAAGAATTAAAGTCAATGCTTGTAATTCGCTGTCCGTTTGCCCATTTAAAGCACTCCTTGCCCTTACTGTCATAAACAGTCAGATAAGAAGGATATTTATCGGTTTGGGTTATTACTGCAATATAGTTGCTTTCGCTTATTTTAGCACCTATAATTACATTGTCAAGTGTTTTTTTGAAAACTTCACCTTTTTTTGTCATTACCGAAAAAGAATAACCATTAAAATCATAAGCCAAAACCATATCAGAAGATACAGACAAAGCAGGGTTTGACTGCGTGTGCTGAATAGAATTTATTTTGTTAGCGTTATCATCAAAAAAAGTTATATATGTGTCGGTAGCGACAACCAAATCATCATCACATTCAGCAAATGTTGATGACGTTGAACCTTCACCCAGACTTATAGGAAAGTTGCCTTCGGCAAGCTCACCGTCATTGATTATCGTTTCCTGAGTTTTCTCTAATATATCATAAACATACGGCGACCATATTCCTTTTGTAAAAAAGATTACCGCTGCCACAGCTATAATGCCACAGACCAGTGCCAACTTTTTCATATTCTGCTTACGCTTTTTCTTTTTTCTCTCTTTTCTGATATCCGTCTGAAACGGTTTTTGAGGCTCATAATTATCTTTTCCAAACGGGTTATGAGGCTCATAATCCATAACACTTTCACTTCCTCTTGTCTTTTTCTTTTATTCTTAATAATATACTTTATTCAAGTATAATCCGCTTGCAGATGCTGTTCTGCCGGCATATTTTCTGTCTTTTTTATTTATGATTTCAGGTATGTCCGACTCGCTTATTTTTTTCTCATTTACAAATAACAGCGTTCCGACCATAATTCTTACCATGTTATATAAAAATCCGTCACCCGAA
>ENA-ORLW01001049-ORLW01001049.1-human-gut-metagenome-genome-assembly--contig:-NODE-1049-length-33773-cov-7.204742_pt1 | contig 33773 bp, 21 predicted proteins | sample MGYA00243017_ERZ508829 | MGnify/ENA primary metagenome ERZ508829 (study PRJEB26277, sample SAMN04329776) | human gut metagenome | biome: human-associated habitat | host: Homo sapiens | place: USA...
TCACGCACATGTCGCGAGAGAAAATGATTTTATTTCTTTGCCGCCTGCGGGCGGCAAACTCTGCGAGGCTTTTTTGATACGCCAAGGCATCCGGGCAGTGTTCCTGCCCGGATGCCTTGGCTTGTAAATAATTTCAAAGGAATTATCGGCAGTGTATTTATCTGACCCCAAACAGCAGATCGCCGTAGGTGGGGAAGGGCCAGTAGCTGGCTGCGGTCTGGGTCTCGGCCTCGTCGGCGGCAGCACGCAATGCACCCATTCCGGGGAGGAGCTCATCCCGGATGAAGGCCGCTTCCTCCATAGAGCCGGACAGGGTATCCAGCCGGATCAGCTTTTCCTCCAGGGCGTCCACCCGGTCATCTATGGCGTCCACCAGGGAGGCCAGCCTGCGCAGCTGCTTTTTCTCATAGCCCCAGGGCAGCTCCGCATCGATGGCCTTCTTGGTGCCAACGGCAGAGGCCAGGCCCGAGACATAGCTCTCCACGGCCGGCAATATCTCCTTCCTGGATATATCCACCATGGCCAGCGCCTCAATGCGGACGGTCTTGCAGTAGTTTTCCAGCTGGATCTCATAGCGGGAGCGCAGCTCGGACTCCGTGTAGACCTTGTGGCGCACCAGCATGTCCAGGTTGTCCTTCTGGATCAGCATGGGAATGGCGTCCGGGGTGGTCCGCAGGTTCAGCAGGCCGCGGTTTTTCGTAGCCTCCTCAATCCAGGCATCGTCGTAGCCATTGCCGTTGAAGATGATACGCTTGTGCTCTCTGATGGTGCGCTGGATCAGATCGTGCAGGGCCGCACTTAGGTCGGCGGCGCCCTCCAGCTCGTCTGCAAACAGCCGCAGGGACTCGGCCACGGCGGTATTCAACATGATGTTGGCGCAGGCGATGGAATTGCTGGAGCCCAGCATGCGGAACTCGAATTTATTGCCGGTGAAGGCAAAGGGCGAGGTGCGGTTGCGGTCCGTAGTATCCCGGAAGAAGCGCGGCAGCACGTCGGCACCCAGCTTCAGCTTCTTCTTCTCCACACCGGAGTAGGCGGTATCCGTTTCAATGGCCTCCAGAATGGCCGTCAGCTCATCCCCCAGAAAGACGGAGACCACGGCAGGGGGCGCTTCGTTGGCACCGAGGCGGTGGTCGTTGCCGGCAGTGGCCACAGCAGCCCGCAAAAGGCCCTGGTAATTATCCACCGCCTGGATGACAGCTGCCAAGAACAGCAGGAACTGGGCATTTTCATAGGGCGTCTCGCCCGGAGAGAGCAGGTTGACGCCGGTATCGGTGGAGAGGGACCAGTTGTTGTGCTTGCCGCTGCCGTTGACCCCGGCAAAGGGCTTTTCGTGGAGCAGACACACCAGGCCATGCTTAGCAGCAACCTTCTGCATGATCTCCATGGTCAGCTGGTTCTGATCGGTGGCGATGTTGGTTGTGGTATAGATGGGTGCCAGCTCGTGCTGTGCGGGGGCTACCTCATTATGCTCCGTTTTGGCCAGGATCCCCAGCTTCCACAGCTCCCGGTTCAGCTCCTCCATATAGGCCGCCACTCGGGGCTTGATGGCGCCGAAGTAGTGGTCGTCCAGCTCTTGGCCCTTGGGGGGCTTGGCACCGAACAGGGTCCTGCCGGTGTAGATCAGGTCGTGGCGCTTGTCATACATATCCTTATCGATGAGGAAATACTCCTGTTCTGCGCCTGCGGACGAAAGCACGCGCTTGACGCTGTCGTTGCCGAACAGCTTCAGGATGCGCAAGGCCTGGATGTTCAGCGCCTCCATGCTGCGCAGCAGGGGCGTTTTCTTGTCCAAGGCCTCTCCTCCATAAGAGCAGAAGGCGGTGGGGATGCATAGGGTCTTGCCCTTAATAAAGGCGTAGCTGGTGGGATCCCAGGCGGTGTAGCCCCGGGCCTCAAAGGTGGCGCGCAGGCCGCCGGAGGGGAAGGATGAGGCATCCGGCTCGCCCTTGATGAGCTCCTTGCCGGAGAATTCCATAATCACGCCGCCGTCCGGGGCGGGGGAGATGAAGCTGTCGTGCTTCTCCGCCGTGATCCCGGTCATGGGCTGGAACCAGTGGGTGAAATGGGTGGCGCCGTTCTCGACTGCCCAGTCCTTCATGGCTGCGGCTACGGCGTTGGCCACGGACGGGTCGAGCTTTGCGCCCTTTTGGATGGTGTGCTTCAGAGAGCGGTATACATCCGCGGATAGACGGGCCTTCATCACCCGGGTATCAAAAACCAAGCTTCCAAAGTATTCCGGTACAGTCGACATAGCAGTTTATTCCTTTCTGTGAAAATAAAAAAGGAGACACTGCGTCCGGGCGGGAATATCCCCTTCCGAGACGCCAGTGTCTCATCACATGGCCGAATATACACCCGGCGATTTCAAATGTCAATCACAAAAAACGTATTTTTTCTATTTTTGCGCAAATCGCCGGATTGTCAAACAAATCACAAATCAATTTCTTGCAATATGCCGGATTGAAAAATGCAAAAAATAGGTATATACTACGTTTGAACGACGGTGTTCTGCAGGATATAGATTATTATCCTGCAAAACGCGGTCGGTTTTTCTATATTTAGGAGTTGGTAATATGAGCAAACTGGAAGGTCAGATTCGGATTCCATCGGGCTGTGCCATTTCTGCAGTCATCTCAAGAGACGGTCAGCGAATGTCGGGAGAAAAAATAATAGAGAGCATGAAGCCCATGCACGACCGCTCCAACGGCCTGGGGGGCGGCTTCGCAGCTTACGGGATCTACCCGGAGTATAAGGATTTCTTCGCTCTGCACATGTTTCTGGAGGACCGGGCCGCCCGTAAAAGCTGCGAAGCATTTTTACGGGAGACCATGGAGATCGTTCACTTAGAGCGCATCCCCATCCGTACCACTCCGGCCATCACCAATGAGCCGCTGATCTGGCGATTCTTTGTTTCGCCCCTGCGCAGCACCCTGGCGTCCATGCAGATAGACGAGGAGGAGTGCGTGACCCGGGCCGTAATGGCCATCAACACGCGGATAAAAGGTGCGTATGTGTTTTCCCGCGGAAAAAACATGGGCGTATTCAAGGCCGTGGGATATCCGGAGGACGTGGGATATTTTTACCGTCTGGAGGAATACGAGGCCTACAGCTGGACCGCCCACGGCCGCTATCCCACCAATACCCCCGGCTGGTGGGGCGGCGCCCACCCCTTTGCCCTGCTGAATTACTCCATTGTTCACAATGGGGAAATATCCTCCTACGACACCAACCGCCGTTTCATGGAGATGTTCGGTTATAAATGTACTCTGCAGACGGATACAGAGGTCATTACCTATATAGCGGACTATCTGCTGCGAAAGCAGAAGCTGACCCTGGAGGAGCTGGCCTCGGTGATCGCCGCCCCCTTCTGGAGCACCATTGACAGGAAGCCGCCTCAGGAGCAGGAGAAGCTGCGGTATCTCCGCAAGGTATTCTCCAGCCTGCTTATAACAGGGCCGTTCTCCATTGTACTGGGCTTTGAGGGCGGACTCATGGCCCTCAATGACCGGCTGAAGCTCCGCAGCATGGTGGTGGGCGAAAAGGATGACAAGGTGTTCATCGCCAGCGAGGAGGCTGCCATGCGAGCTATGGAGCCCAATGTGGAAAACATCTATGCGCCTGCCGGGGGAGAACCCGTGATCGTCCGCGTAAAGGAGGGGAGATTCTAATGGGTATCGACTATATTTATCCGCCATTTGAGGTTGTCCGCGACCCGGCCCGGTGCATAAACTGCCGCCTGTGCGAAAAGCAGTGCGCCAACGGGGTACATCGCTTCGACAAGGAAAAGAAATGTATGCTTGCTGACGAGAGCCGCTGTGTGGACTGCCAGCGCTGTGTTTGCTTTTGCCCCACCCATGCATTGAAGATCCGGAAAAGTGATTGCGCCTTCCGGGAAAATGCCAACTGGTCGCCGGACACCATCCAGGAGATCTATAAGCAGGCCAGCAGCGGCGGCGTGCTGCTGTCCTCCATGGGAAATCCTCAGCGCTACCCGGTTTATTGGGACAGGATCCTGGTCAATGCCTCCCAGGTGACCAACCCACCGGTAGACCCCCTGCGGGAGCCCATGGAGACCCGGGTATTTTTAGGCAGAAAGCCCGATGGCATCCGCCGGGATGAAAACGGGGAGCTGATCTGCCACCTGCCCCCGCAGATCGAGTTGTCCATGCCGGTGATGTTCTCCGCCATGAGCTATGGATCCATCAGCTACAACGCCCACGCCTGCCTGGCCCGTGCGGCCCGGGAGCTGGGTATCTGCTATAACACCGGCGAGGGCGGTTTACATGAGGATTTTTATGCATACGGTGAAAACACCATCGTCCAGGTGGCTTCCGGACGCTTCGGCGTACACAAGCAATACCTGGAAGCCGGCGCCGCCATCGAGATCAAGATGGGCCAGGGGGCCAAGCCCGGCATCGGCGGCCATCTGCCCGGGGCGAAAATCGTTGGAGATGTCTCCCGCACCCGCATGGTGCCGGAGGGGACGGACGCCATATCCCCCGCCCCGCACCATGATATTTACTCCATTGAGGATCTGCGCCAGCTGGTGTACTCCCTGAAGGAGGCCACTGATTATAAAAAGCCCGTTATCGTAAAGGTGGCAGCAGTACACAATATTGCCGCCATTGCCAGCGGCATTGCCCGCAGCGGCGCGGACATTATCGCCATAGACGGTTTCCGGGGCGGCACCGGCGCGGCGCCCACCCGTATCCGGGACACGGTGGGCATTCCCATTGAGTTGGCCCTGGCCGCTGTGGACCAGCGCCTGCGGGATGAGGGCATCCGGAATCATGTTTCGCTGATCGTCAGCGGAAGCATCCGCTCCTCCGCCGATGTGGTCAAGGCCGTTGCCCTGGGGGCAGATGCCTGCTATATCGGCACCGCCGCCCTGCTGGCCCTGGGCTGCCACCTGTGCAGAACCTGCCAAACAGGGCGGTGCAGCTGGGGCATTGCCACCCAGAATCCGGAGCTGGTGAAGCGGCTGGATATTGAGGCCGGCAAGACCCGCCTCGTGAACCTGCTGACCGCCTGGAAGCATGAGATCAAGGAGATGATGGGCGGCATGGGCATCAACTCCATCGAGGCCCTGAAGGGAAATCGCCTGATGCTTCGGGGCGTCGGCATGACGGACCGTGAGCTGGAGATTCTCGGTATTGCCCACGCCGGAGAATAAATTCCACATACCATATACAAAATACGCGGAGGTGTGTTATAATGACTAATATAGATGCGTCTATGCTGGATTTCCGACAACTGAACGCGGCCATCCGGGATTGCGCCGGAGATGCCGCCGTCACCGGCTGCTCCGGGCAGAGATTCATCGGCGCAGGATTGGAGCGCGGCAAGCTCATCCTGTCGGGAACCCCGGGAAACGCCCTGGGCGCCTATTTAAACGGAGCCAGCATTGAGGTGTGCGGAAACGCCCAGGATGCTGTGGGTGACACCATGAATGCCGGGCGGATCGTTGTCCGCGGCAGCATCGGTGATGCGGCGGGCTATGCCATGCGGGGCGGCGAGCTCTATGTTCAGGGGAACGCCGGTTATCGGGCCGGCATCCATATGAAGGCCTATGGTGATAAGCTCCCCGTTATGGTCATCGGCGGCAAGGCCGGGAGCTTTCTCGGCGAATACCAGGCCGGCGGCGTCATTGTGGTTTTGGGCCTGACTGAGAGCACCCGCCCCATCGTCAGCAATTTCCCCTGCACAGGCATGCACGGCGGAAAGCTGTTCCTGCGCTCCGATTGCAAGAACATCCTGCTGCCTAAGCAGGTCATCGCCCGCCCGGCGTCCCATAAGGATCTGGACGGGATATGGACCTATCTGCACACGTTTTGCGAGCTGTTCGGCGACGATTGCGATGCGCTTGTGCGGCAGCCCTTTACCCTCATCACGCCCAACAGCAGCAACCCGTATAAGCAGCTTTATGTCACAAATTGAAAGAAAGCAGGTGAACTTGTGAAGTATACGTCCAGGGAGGTCATTGAGTTCGTGCAGCAGGAGGAGGTTCAGTTTATCCGGCTGGCCTTCTGCAATGTCTATGGAAAACAACATAACGTTGTTATTATGCCCAGCGAGCTTCCGCGGGCCTTTGCCTACGGCATTGCCATTGATGCCTCCGCCATTGATGGCTTCGGCGGCGAGGTCCGCTCTGACCTGCTGCTGCGGCCGGACCCCTCCACGCTGATCCAGCTTCCCTGGCGGCAGGAACAGGGCAAGGTGGTGCGGATGTTCTGCGATGTGTTCTACCCCGATGGGCGCGCCTTTGAGCGGGACACCAGGAGTATTCTGAAAACTGCCGTGGCCCAGGCCGCTGCCAAGGGGTATGAGTTTGCCTTTGGCGCGGAGATGGAGTTCTACCTGTTCAAGATCGACGAGCTCGGCCAGGCCACCACCCTCCCCCACGACCGGGCCGGGTATATGGACATTGTCCCCGACGATAAGGGGGAGCACATCCGCCGGGAGATATGCCTGATGCTGGAGCAGATGGGGATACAGCCTGAGAGCTCCCACCACGAGAGCGGGCCGGGACAGAACGAGATCGATTTTCGGTATTCTGACCCGCTGACGGCGGCAGACAACGCCATCACCTTCCAGGCGGTGGTCCGCATGGTGGCCGCACAGAATGGCCTGTGCGCCAGCTTTATGCCCAAGCCCCTTCCCGATTGGGACGGCAGCGGCATGCACATCAACATCTCTGCCAAGGGGGACGGGGGAAGGGATCTTCTGCCTGCCGTTATGGCGGGAATCCTGGAAAAATGTGCGGAGATCACACTGTTTTTAAATCCCTGTGAGGAATCCTATCGCCGCCTGGGTCACGATAAGGCCCCCCGGTATGTGACCTGGTCGGACGAGAATCGCTCCCAGCTGATTCGCGTGCCTGCCGCCGTTGGGGAGCAGCGCCGGGCGGAGCTTCGCTCGGCAGATGTGACGGCGAACCCCTACCTGGCCTATGCCCTGTTAATTTACGCCGGTCTCTACGGCATTGAAAAGGGCCTGGTCCTTCCACCCGCGTCAGACATCAACCTCTATACCGCCCCGGCGGAGATATTGCAAACCCTGCAGGCACTCCCGGGCTCTCTGGAGGAGGCCGCTGCCCTGGCCGCCACCAGTGCGTTCGTCCGGGAGCATCTGCCGGACTCCGTACTCAGCGCTTTTAGCGGCAGATGAACCGCTTATGATCTGTATGGCGAAGGGAGGGGGAGCGTGTGGTATTCCAGGAGAAAACATACAGTGTGCTGATCGTATCCGCATCGGATAGCTTCACAAACAGCGTCATGCCGCTGCTCCCCATGACCGATTATTGGCCGGTGTCCACGGTTGGCAGCGTCGGTCAGGCCCGCAGGCGGCTGGCCGACACGGAGTTTGACATTGTGCTCATTAACACGCCGCTGCCGGATGATTTCGGCATGCAGCTGGCCATCGACATCTGCAGCACCAGCGGCGCCGGCGTCCTGCTGCTGGTGAAAAACGACCATTATAACGACGTATACGCTAAGGTGGTGGGCTACGGAGTCATCGCCCTGTCCAAGCCCACCAGCCGGCAGATGGTGGCCCAGAATCTGCGGATTTTGTGCGCCACCAGGGAGCGGATGCGCCGGATGCAGGAAAAGCAGGCCACCGTGGAGGAAAAGATTAAAGAGATCCGCCTGGTGAACCGGGCAAAATGGCTGCTCATCGAGTGCCTGCGCATGACGGAGGCGGAGGCGCACCGGTATATAGAAAAGCAGGCCATGGACCTGCGTATCTCCAAGCGGGAGGCAGCTGAAAACATTATCAAAACCTACAAGTAGCCGGGGAGTGCCGAATCTGAAAAAAATCCTTTTTCGGAATTGACAAGGCATAGTCCGTGCTGTATAATATCCGCTGTTGAACAAAGGCGTTCGCCAAGGGGTTTCTGCCCCCTGGCGGGCGTCTCTTTTTATTTTGCGGGAGGATGGCATATGACAAAGTTCATTTTTGTGACCGGCGGCGTGGTGTCCGGTCTGGGCAAGGGGATCACGGCAGCTTCCCTGGGTCGGCTGCTGAAGGCGCGGGGCTTGAAGGTGGCGGCGCAGAAGCTGGATCCCTATATCAACGTGGATCCCGGCACCATGAGCCCCTATCAGCACGGCGAGGTCTATGTCACAGAGGACGGTGCGGAGACGGATCTGGATCTGGGACATTATGAGCGGTTCATTGACGAGGACCTGAACAAATACTCCAACCTGACCACCGGCAAGGTCTACTCCAATGTCATCGCCAAGGAGCGGCGAGGAGAGTACCTGGGCAGCACCGTGCAGACCATTCCCCATATCACCGATGAGATCAAGCGCTTCATTTATCGGGTTGGAGCGCGGACAAGTGCGGATGTGGTCATCACCGAGATCGGCGGCACCATCGGTGATATCGAGAGCCAGCCCTTTATCGAGGCCATCCGGCAGGTGGGCCTGGAGGTGGGGCGGAACAATTCCCTGTACATACATGTCACACTGGTGCCCTATCTCAGGGCCTCCGGCGAGCACAAGTCCAAGCCCACCCAGCACTCAGTCAAGGAGCTGCAGGGCATGGGCATCACACCGAATATTATCGTCCTACGCTGCGACGAGCCCATTGAGGACAGCGGTATCTTCCACAAGGTGGCAGACTTCTGCAATGTGAAGCCGGATTGCGTCATCGAAAATCTAACCCTCCCAATTCTCTATGAGGCGCCGCTGTATCTGGAGGAGCGGGGCCTGTCCTCCGTGGTCTGTCGGGAGCTGCACCTGCCTGTGCTGGAGCCGGACCTGCGGGAGTGGCGGGCCATGGTCTCCGCCATCAAAAACCGCAGCAAGTCCGTAACCATTGGCCTTGTGGGGAAATATGTGCAGCTTCACGATGCCTATCTGTCAGTGGCGGAGGCGCTGCGCCACGCGGGCTTTTTCCTGGATGCCAAGGTCAGCATCCGCTGGATCGATTCCGAGCTGGTCACGGCAGAAACGGTGGAATCCACTCTCGCCGGTCTGGATGGCATCCTGGTGCCCGGCGGCTTCGGCAGCCGCGGCATTGAGGGGATGATCCTGGCAGCCCAGTATGCCCGGGAAAAGAACATTCCCTATTTCGGCATCTGCCTGGGCATGCAGGTGGCAGTGATCGAATATGCCCGCCATGTGCTGGGCATCGCAGATGCCAACTCCGGCGAGTTTGCTCCGGAGGGACTGCACAAGGTTATCGATTATATGCCCGGCCAAAGTGATGCGGTGGATAAGGGCGGCACGCTGCGCCTGGGCAGCTATCCGTGCTTCATCCGCCCGGGCACGACCATGGAGCGCTGCTACGGCGTGGGGGAGATTTCCGAGCGTCACCGCCACCGCTACGAGTTCAACAACGAATATCGGGAGGCGCTGGCAGCCGCCGGCCTGACCCTGTCGGGGCTGTCCCCCGATGGACAGCTGGTGGAAACGGTGGAGCTGTCCGACAGGCCCTTCTATGTGGGTGTGCAGTATCACCCGGAATTCAAGAGCCGTCCCAATAAGCCCCACCCGCTGTTCAAGGGATTCGTGGCTGCTGCCCTGGCGGCGCAGCAGGCCCTGGGGCACTCAGCGGCGGCGCCGAAGGAGCCTGATATCCTTTAAGGCAGGGCTTCCTGGAGAAAGGGGCTTCCGGTTTCGCAGGAAACCGGAAGCCCTTTTTAATCGTGGCTGCCCTTATTAATCGATGGTAAGAAAACTAAAAACAATGCGGTTGCAAATACCTGATTTGCTGGTATAATAATCGCAGCAGCCGCATATAGAGGGCTTGCCAAAGGCCGCCCGGGTGTGTGCCTCAACCGGGATCAACCGCAGGAAAGAGGATAGGATATGGGAACCAGGAACAGGAAAAATGCCGCCGCCGCGGCGCTTTGTACCGGCGTGATCGGCAACGTCATTTGGGGCTCCAGCTATCTGTTTACACGCATTGCCCAGAATGAGTCCTCCCCTATGGTGCAGCTTGCCTAGCGGTTTGCGCTGGCTTTTCTCCTGCTGAATCTCATGATTCTGTTCGGCTGGGAAAAGCTCCATCTGCACGGGAAGAAGCTCAAGCCGCTGATTCTCCTTTCCGTTGTAGAGCCGTTGTATTTTTTTTGCGAAAGCTATGGCATTTATTATTCAAACAGCACCTTTTCCGGTGTTATGCTGGCCATTGTCCCCATTATTGCCATTGGTCTGGGGACGCTGATCCTGAAGGAATACCCCACTGCAAAGCAGGTTTTGCTGTGTCTGCTTCCCATTGCCGGTGTGGTTTTGGTGACCATTGCGGGCTCCAGGATGGGGGCCGTGCAGCCTCTTGGAGTGCTGTTGGTGCTGGGTGCTTGCCTGTTCGCTGCGTTCTATCGGGTCTACAACAAGGGGGCGGCTGCGGAGTTCACAGCCTTTGAGCGGTCCTATTTCGTGATCGGATTGTGCGCAGTGGTGTTTGCAGTGGTGGCGCTGGTGGGCGTCCGGGGAGATCTCGCGCCGTTTGCGGCGGCGCTGCACAGCAGCAAATTTGTCATGGCCACCATTTTTCTCAGCGTGTTCTGCTCTGTGGCTGCCAACATTCTGGTAAATTACAGCGCATCCGTGTTGCCCATGGCAATCTTTTCCAATCTGGGTAGTCTGATCACGGTGTGCGCGATGTTCTTGGGGGTCATTTTTCTGAAGGAGCCCGTCAATGTCATGAGTCTCATAGGCTCCGGCATGGTTTTGCTGGGCTTATTTCTCATTGCGCGTACCAATAATGCCCTGCTGCAGGGTAGCCGGGCCCTCCCTAACCAAGAAAAATCCGAAAAGCAATAACGTGTCCAGGCTGCTAACATGCAGCAAACAAATTTGGGTCTACAAGAATAAAGAAAGCCCAGGAACCATTGAGATTCCCGGGCACGAACCAGCAGCCTCCCACGTGTGAAGATATAATGAGTGCCGGAAAACGTTGCAGCGCAACATTTTCCGGCGCTTTCGCATGTGCTTTCGGCTCGGTGAACAATCCACTGTGTCTGCCTGCTTTTCTCCGCATTTGGGCTATGGCCTGAGTCAGGCTCCGTGACGGTGCAAGTCGGGATAAAGCTATTTCATAAGCGCAGAGCCCGACCATGCACGGGCAGGAAATGGCAGAAACGAGGCAGTATGAGACATCCTGTTGCCGCCATAATTGCGCTATGAATGAACTGCCCGAAAAAGCCCGCAGGCGGAGTTGATGGAAGTGCATTTCTATGGTAGAATCAAAATAACACACTTTTGGAGGTGCGATCTTGAAAACGGATCCTCTGGCGCAGCTGCGCACAGGTGCACCGCTGACTACCCGTCAGCAGATGTCCCTGACGCTGCAGCTCAGTTGGCCGGCCATTATGGCTCAGCTCGCCACTATCATCATGCAATATATCGACGCAGCTATGGTGGGCCGTCTGGGTGCGACTCAATCGGCGGCGGTGGGGCTGGTGGCCTCCACCACCTGGCTTTTCGGGGGATTGTCTTATGCGGCGGCTATGGGCTTCAATGTGCTGACGGCGCAGCGGGTGGGCGGCGGCCGTTTGGCCGAGGCACGCAACATTCTCAAGCAGGCGCTGGTGCTGTGCTTGGCGTTCAGCGTAGTCATGGCAGCACTGGCAGCAGCACTGTCCGCGCCACTGCCCGGAATGCTTCGGGCAGATCGGGATATTTGGCAGGATGCCTCTGCCTACTTTTTGGTGTATAGTCTGTTCCTGCCTGCCCTCCAGCTCGACAATGTGGCGGCCGGCCAGCTGCAGGCCACAGGCAATATGCGTACGCCCGGTATCTGCATGGTGGTCATGTGCGCATTGGATGTCGTGTTCAACACCCTGTTTATTTTCCCTTCCGGCACTGTCCGGCTCGGCTCGTTATCCCTCCCCGGTGCAGGGCTGGGCACGGCAGGTGCCGCACTGGGTACAGGCCTTTCCGAGCTGGTGGTGGGGCTGTATCTGTTGTATTTTGTTCTGCGCCGCAGTCCGGCGCTTCGTTTGCAGAAGGGTGAACATCTGCGCTTTAATCGGCCGCAGCTGTGCACAATGCTCTGCATTGCCGCACCTGTGGCATCGGAGAAGGTCATACTGACCACGGCGCAGATCGTTTCTACCGCTATTGTGGCACCCCTGGGCACTGTGGCTATTGCCGCCAATTCCTTTGCCATCACGGCGGAGAGCCTGTGCTATATGCCCGCCTACGGAATTCAGAGCGCTGCAGCTATGTTGGTGGGACAGAGCGTGGGTGCGGGGCGGCGGAACATGGCCCGCCGGCTGGGCTGGGTCACGGTGCTGATAGGCATAGCCGTCATGATCATCACCGGCGGGCTGCTATATATCTTAGCCCCGCAGATGATGGCAATATTGACGCCGAACCCGGACATCATCGCCCTGGGTGCTCGCGTTCTGCGCATTGAGGCTTTTGCCGAGCCTCTGTTCGGCGCGTCCATCGTGGCCGGCGGCGTGTTTCAGGGCGTTGGCAGCACACTGATACCCACACTTTTCAATTTGGGAACTATGTGGGGGATCCGTATACCGCTGGCATGGCTGGCCGCACCCCGCTGGGGACTGCCCGGCGTATGGGCAGCCATGTGCCTGGAGCTGTGTGTCCGGGGTGTACTCTATCTGACGCGGCTGGTCGGCAAGCGCTGGCTGCCGCCCGGGGATCAGAATGTGCAGGCATAGCTGCACCAAATATCGGCAGCTATTTTTATACTCCTTATCAGGCTTACCGGCAGTCACGGGCCTGATCCAGTCATCCGCCTTTTATAAATCAAGCATTTCGCTTCAGCCTCAGCAAAGGGTCAAAGCACTGATTCCGGCTTTCTTGCTTTGTAGTAGAGCAATCCGGCTAAATCCGCCAGACCCCAGCCGATCGGGACAGACCACCAGATGCCGGTGACGCCGATGGCGGGGATAGCGGACAGCAGATAGGCCAGTGCAACACGGGTGCCTAACGAGATGACCGTAAGCACCACGCTCATGCCCGGCTTTCCCAAGGCGCGATACAGGCCGTAGAGCAGGAACAGGCACCCGATGCCGCAGTAAAACGCGCCTTCTATACGCAGATACCGCACGCCCTCCAGTATGACTTCGGTTTCTCCGGCATCCACAAAAATCGCCATAAGGGGTCTTGCAAATGCAAAGACGAGGGCGGATATGACCACGCAGAAGGCCATGGAAATACACACGGCACTTTTTAGCCCCGCGCGTATTCGCGCGCTCTCTTTTGCGCCGTAATTCTGTGCGATAAAGGTGGAAAATGCGTTGCCGAAGTCCTGCACCGGCATATAGGCAAAGGCGTCGATTTTTACAGCGGCGGCAAAGGCGGCCATCACAATAGGGCCGAAGCTGTTGACAAGCCCCTGCACCATAAGGATGCCAAGGTTCATGATCGACTGCTGCACGCAGGTCAGCGTGGAGAAGGAGACGATCTCCCGGATGCGCCTGCGCCGCAGGCAACGGACCTTCCATACCGAACGCACCTGTGGGAAGCGCATAAACGCATAAGCGGCGATGCCGATCCCCGAAACATATTGGGCGATCACCGTTGCCTCCGCCGCCCCGGCAACGCCCCTATTTAGCCCGATGACAAGCCAAAGATCAAGGGTGATGTTCAGCACAGCGGAAACAGCTAAAAAGGCAAGAGGAATGACGGAATTGCCGATCGCCCGCAAAAAAGAGGCGAAATAGTTATACAGGAAAACCGCGGGAATGCCTATGAAGATCACAAACAGGTATTCGCGCATATCGCCCCAGACCTCGGCGGGTACCCGGAGGAATGTGCGAAGTCCGTCCAGGCAGGCAAACGACAAGATGTTCAGGAGCGCAGTGACGAGCGATATAAAGAAAAAAGAGGCGCAGAGGTTTTCGCAAAGAGCCTTCTCATCCCGCTGTCCAAAGCGTATGGAAAACAGCGCACCGCTCCCCATGCACAGGCCGAGGATGATGGAGGTCAGAAAGGTCATCAGCGTAAAGGACGAGCCCACCGCCGCAAGGGCGTCCCGCCCAAGGAACTGTCCTACGATCAGCGTGTCGGCGATGTTATAGCACTGCTGCAATAGATCCCCTAAAATCATGGGGATGGCAAACAGCAGCATGGACCTGGTGACAGGGCCTTGCGTTAAATCCCGGTTCATGGTACGCCTCCGTATCGTAAGCTAAAATCTGCGTTTTTCAAGCATTGTAGTGCTTTAAATCTGATCTGTCAATATGGCATTTATGCTCCAAAGAAACGGTGGTATCATCAGCGATAAAGCTTATGGGAAAAACCTGATTTGCGGAGGAAACAGTATGTATATAAATGGGCCGGACGGATTGGATCAACAGGTCGTGCGGATGCACGGTCTCGGCGGAGTTCATCCGCCTGACCCGCTCCATTTGGTTGCTGGCGTTCAGCGTTTCCGTAATGCCCTCAGCATCTGCCTTTTCTTTTGCCAACCAAAAGAAAATCTCCTCCGCCTGTCGGTCAATATCCGCGAGACAGGCATTCAATTCGCCACTGGTCAGCAGGTTGGCATAGCGCACACGGCGATGCTCCTTGAGATAGCGGAGATGCCTCTGTCCCCATACCCCGATTGGCTGCTCTTCCTCCGGCTCATCATTCCCGGCAATCAGATAATAGTCTCCAACCAATTCATATTTCAGCCCGGCGCGTTCATCCGTGACAAATCTTTCCATTCGTATAACCTCCTGTTCCTTTCTGCAATCGTTGTAGCAGGAGGAATAGCGGAAATCGAATGTGCGGATAGCAAAAAAGCGCCGTCTCGGAATCACTCCCAAGACGGCGCTTTTCTGTGTGGATCAGAGCGAACATTTTACGGCGAAGCCGCCGCTGAAGAAATAGGTGTTCGTCCGAACCTTGCTTGGTGGTGGCCAACGGCAAGCCTTTCCCGGCGGAGGAGATAGCTTAAACTGTGAACGAATTTTGATGTTTAGAAATCATTATCCTTGAATATCTTTAAAATGGTTATCACGACTACCCACAGCATAAAAGACAGCATAACTCTTACCTGGACAGCATGGAACGATAGTCGGCGGTCAGCGTCAGATAGCCACGCTCATTGCGAGCAATATCCGCCCAATCCAACACCGCCGCTAGCACAAACACGGGGTCAAACACATATTTCCCAGTAGGGGCTTTGAAATAGTATTTGCCAATGGCACCGACAACGGTATCCTCCGTGCAGCCACCCTCGCCAAGGGGAGAATTACGCCCCATGCCCTTGCGTGCAGAGCCTCCCTCACGAAGCAACAGGTCCACGATAACATCAAAAACATCGTAGGTAAGCGGCGGCTTTATAGGCAACTCACTGCAGAGGAAGGAACGGCCATCCTTAGCGGCTCGGATAATGTAAGGCTTGCCGGTAACAGAATACACTGTTGCCCTGCCAGTATTTTCGTAGAGCTTGCTCCGCACAATGTCAGAGGCCTTTGCGCTGCTTTCTTTTGGGATAAAAAGGCTCATGTCAAATATCTCGCTTTCTTCCTCGCTGCGCAGGTTTAATTGCAGCAGCAACTCATCGAGTTTTTTCTTGGCTGTGGGGTAAGAGATGCCCAGCTCGTTCTGCACATCCTTCATGCTGCCACGGCAGGCGAGAAAGGTCTGCAAAAACTGGGCATATTCTGGTGCAAGGCGCTCATAAGGGGAAAGTGGTTCATCGGTGGGGAACTCTGCCTTACAGCCGGGGCAGCTCAGCCGCGCTAAATGAAGTGCCGCCCCGCACACAGGACACTGACCAAAGAATTTCATATTGATCTCCCTCCTCTGCGTTCAAGATATCATAATATTTCCTTCATGTCAATAGTAGAATTAAAAATATTAAATCTTTTTCCGAAAAAGAGTATAAAAAAATAGTGCCATTCTGTGTAGGCGTCTACAACGGCGTCTCATTGTCCGCAGGGGCAGACAGTTCATCAGCCCCTGTGCGTCCATCTGTGACAAAGCTCTCCATTCGTATAACCTCCCCTCCTGTTCCTTTCTGCAATCATTGCAGCAGGAGGAATAGCGGAAATCGAATGTGTGGATAGCAAAAAAGCGCCGTCTCGGGATCACTCCCAAGACGGCGCTTTTCTGTTGTGGATCAGAGCGAACACTTTACGGCGAAGCCGCCGCTGAAGAAATAGGTGTTCGTCCAATACCTGTTTGGTGGACCTGAAGGGATTCGAACCCTCGACCTCTCGGATGCGAACGAATTAAAAGCTCTGATTTGTATTGATTTTTATCCATTTCCGCCGCTTTTGCCTGGAATGTAAATGGTCTTGTGGCCTCTTTTTCCCGTTGTAACCATGTGCCACGGAAGCGTCTGTGGTACGCGTTGTGGTCATAGAAAGACAGGCGGAAAGGCGTCCATCCTCGGTGCGCCTATTATAGTCAGAAATAGAAAAAGCGTCAACGATTTTCTTAACCCTTGGCGGCGCAAACCGTGGGATGCTATAATCAAAGAAAAGGCAGCGTAACTGCGCCCGCCGGTGCGGCTCCCCTACAAGGTTTTGTTGCGCAAATTAACAAAATGTGGTAGAGTAGAAAAAAGCTGCTGAGAGGTGCTACAATGTGGATGGTTTTTCCGGAGACGCTAAGAGAGAGCGAGAGAGAGAGCGAGAGACGGCCGGCCGCGAATAGATCGAGCAGGATCGTTCCGCTATCAACGAAAGTATCTGCTGCCGTTGTCGTTTTGCTTGCGATAGTATTTACAGCTGTGCTGGTCAGACTCAGCACATCCCAAAGCGTGGACAACCGAGTGTCCCGAGAGCTGGAGGGCGTGTCATGGCTCCAGGCAACGGCGCTGAGGACACATCTGGAGGATCAGTTCGAGCCGCTATGGACAGCTTCCAATATGCTGGCAAATGGTGAAACGTTTGCCAGCGCATCCACGCGTCCTGCACTAAGGGGCATTATGCAGACCCACGAGCTGCGTATGTTCAGCTTTGCGGATCTGGAGGGCAATATCACGAATTATGAGGGAGAGTCGGTCGGAAACATTCGGGATCGGCGGTATTTTTATGATATCGTAAACGGAACGGATACCAAGGTGTGCGAGTATCTGGCAACGACCAAATTCACCAACGAAACGAGGATGATTTTCTCCGCCCCAGCCTATGATGCAAGCGGAAAACTGCTGGGCGTTCTTTTCATCGGCAAGGAGATTGATGTTCTGGAACGTGCGCTGTTTAAGGACGACGATATGTTTGGCGTTGCCTCCAGCTACTTCATCTGTGATGGCGAGGGAAAAGTGCTCGCTGCCACCCGGGATATGTACCGCAACGGACTGATCAGCGACTCGACAGACTCTATTTTTGAAAAAATGCCCGCCCTGGCGGGCATGAACTGCGAAAACGGGAAATGCAAGTCCGTCATGGTAAACGAAAAGAAGTACTATGCGTCGATGATCTCTCTGCAGGTCAACGATTGGATGGTTGGCTGTATTGTTGACAGCGACGTGGCTTTGCCGGAGTATGCCGACAATATCCGCATCATCCAAAGGCTCACGATTGGCACCTTCAGCGGCTTCTGCGTGGGTATCGCATACATCTTCCTTCTTTCGCGGCGGATCCTCGCACACGGTCAGCGAGAAATACGTACCATCCAGAGCTACAACGAGAACTACAGCCCATCCAGTGGGATGTGGACTCCCTCGACTGGAAGGATTACGACGCGGACACCATCTGCCAGCGGGTGACCTCCAAGGTACAACCGGGCAGCATCGTGCTGTTCCACAACGCCGCCCTCCACACGCCGGAGGCGCTGCCCGCTATCCTCACCTACCTCATCAACGACGGCTACACCGTCCTCCCCATCTCCCAGCTCATCCTCCACCCGCCCTACACCATCGACCACACCGGCCGACAGTTTCCGGCGGAGGAATTGTCTTAAAAATGCCGAGATAGGCTTATTTTTCACGAAAGCCATCGCAAAAGCGCGTGCGATGCTCGCACGCGCTTTTCCTATAAATGTGGAGGTCTATAACCGTACTTCGACCTCCGGGGAAAGTTTTTTCACACTGCCGCAGCCGGCTATTTCTGCTGCCCGCTACACTGAACAGGGGCCGCATAACCAATAACAAAAAGAATAACCCGCCTCCTTCGCAACCTTGAACACGGTGGGAGGTCGTTGCTTTTTATAAAAAGGCGCAAACAGCGTGACGGAACGGTGTTACTCCGCCAACTCAAAGGTGTCCCGCTGATTCACGGCGTCCAGCGCCAGCTGCGCCCGGGACAACTCATCCGCAGTCTTTTCGTAGTCCGCCTCCACCGCCGCCAGATCATAGTTGGCGTAGGTGTAGTCGATGATGTTGGACTGCCGCCCGTACTGCTCCTCCACCCGTTCCTTGGGCAGCCGCGCCTTCATATCCGCCAGCTTGTTCTTCCGCTGGGTAAGCTGGGGGATATAGACCAGCATCTCGTCGATGGTCATGTGGAAGTCAGGGATAACATGGGTGGCGTTGAACACATTGATGGCGTGCTTTACCTTGCGGATACGCTGCTCCAGCTCCGCCAGCCGGTTCTGGGTGTCGCCATAGTCGTAGGCCGGACGCACGGACTCCACGTCCTCGCCCATAGCGGCGCGGAAATCCTTGCTGCGATTCTCCCGATCCAGCAGAGCGGCGTACTCGTCGTGCAGCTTTTTCAGCAGCTTATTGGCCTGTGCAGAGGTGTATGTCATGGTCGTTCGTCCTTTCTCTTTTGTAAATTTCCACCCTCATTGTACACGATTTTGCGACGCAAGTCCAGTAAAAGACGATTCCACCCCCATCGTTCCGCGCACCCCCCGTCAAAATGTTGCTTACGCGCCGTTCTCCCCCGCATCCTTCAGACCGGGTGCGGGGAACTCGATGCAAAAGGGTCATCCCCGCAGGGATGACCCTTTTTTGAAGCTATATGCCGCCTTTGGCCGCGGTCACTTGACCTTACGGCGGCGGGTCAGCGCCAGTGCGCCGCTGCCCGCCACGGCCGCCGCACCCAGCACGATCCACATCACCACAGGCGTGGTCTTCGCAGGCTGCTCATTGGTATCGTTGTCGGCGTCATCCGGCATCTGGCCGCCCAGCACATCGGTCATATCGTACAGTGCCGTCTTGCCGCCCAGCACATCGGTCATATCGTACAGTGCCGTCTTGCCGTCCAGCAGACGGGCAAAAGCCGTCAGCGCGCACAGCGCCTGCTCGGTGGCGATGGCGTCCGCCTCACCGTCCACCGTGTGACGGAAGCCGCCGGACACGGCGTAGGCCAGCAGAGCATCCAGCACCGTCAGTCCATTCTTGACAAAGCGGCTGTCGCTGACCGGATCGATACCCAGCGTTGCCAGTGCGATCAGCACCTGCGCGCAGGACTCGCTGTTCAGCGTGCCCCAGCTGCTGTAGCCGCCGTCGGAAAGCTGCATATCGGACAGAAGCTGCACGCCCTTGTCCACGGCGGCGTCCACCGTCTCGTCGCCGGTTCGGTAGGGCGCCAGCGCCTGCAAGGCCATGGCCGTCACATCCGGGTCGGCGCTGGTGCCGGACAATGCCCAGCCTCCATTCGAGAGCTGCTGCGCCAGAATGTACGCCACCAGACCGTCACGGGTGACCTGGGTTCCGCCCTCCGCTGCGGCGGGCACGTCATACTTGCCGCTGTCCAGCGCCAGCAGCGCGAAGATAGCGCCGTTGATGCCCTGATACGTCACATCGTCCATGTCGGCCAATCTGGCCAGCAGGTCGTAGCCTCCCACATCAGTGGGATCCTTTCCGATGGCCGTCAGCGCCAGAATGGTGCGGGCATACTCGGTGGATTTCTTATCGCTGAGCTGCCCCTTGGCGCTCTGCACCGCCTTGACCACGCTGTCATAGTAGCTGTCGGGCACATCCCGGCCGCTGCGCGCCAGCGCGATCACCAGCCACTCGCTGCCGAAGGCCAGCTCGCCGGTCTTGATGGTGTCCAGCGTATCGCTGTGTGTCTTGCGCCAGCCGGTAGCGTCTCCCGTCTGCGTCTCATCCTCCCGCAGGGCCTTGAGGATCTCCGCATAGGCCGCCTCCGCCGCCGCCAGCTTGTCGTAGTTGGTGACCAGTTTCCTCTGATCGGCGGGGAGCTTGTTATAGGCTGTGCGTGCGGCGGCGATGGCGTTGCCGCTGTACTTGCTCACGGTACCGATGGCGTCGATGAGCTTGATGACGTCGGCTGCGGTGACCTCCTCATCCCCCATCTCCCCGGCGTCCGGATCGGTCTTCCAATCGGAGGTGTAGTACCACAGGACGTAATCCTTGTCAGCCACGGCCTGCTGCGTCAGCGGCAGGCTGGGCAGGCGGCCGTTGACCTTGTACAGCCAGCCGGAGTTGGGGCCGGAGGTGAACTCGCCATAGGTGACGCCGCCCTTGGTCATGGAGCGGATATATCCGCTCTCTGCGCCGACGGCGGTGATGCCGCTGCCCTCCAGCGCCTTGGTGAAGGCATGATAGACAGTGCTGCCCTTCTTGACTGTAACGCTCTTGCTGAGCCAAGTGCCGTCAGGGGTAGAGATGGTCACCGTGACAGTGATGTCCTCGCCCTGCGTCGGCTCCTCCGAGGGCTTCTCCGAGGGCTTCTCCGTCTCGCCGGCGCCGGAGGCGTAAGCGGGTTCTGTCTTACCCGCACTGAAGTCATAGACGTTGAACGCCTTGCCCGCCGCCCGGAACTGTGTCAGCGCGATCAGCGCCCGGAAGCTTTGCTCGGTGGCAGCGTCATTATAGGAAATATTGTCCGTAAAGCCGAAGCCGGTGTTGTTCGCCAGAGCAAAGGACATCAGGCCCTCCACCACGGACAGACCGTTCCTGCTGAACCGCGCATCCTTTTCCGGATCCACGCCCACCGCCGTCAGGCCGATGATGACCATGGCCGTTGAGTTGGCGTTAGGGCCGGAGAAGGCGTCGCTGTAAATGCCGCTCTCGCCCAGCTGTGTGGCCAGATAGTCCACAGCCTTGTCGATGGCCGTCTTCACCCGGCTGTCGCCGGCATAGAACGCCAGTCCCGCCAGCACGTTGGCAGTGGTGTCGATGGTTCCCCACTCATCCCAACTGCCGTCCGCCTTCTGCGCACGCAGCAGCGCTTCCACCAGCTGCTGTTCGTAGTTCTGTGTTCCTGTGAAGTCCGCCTGATTGTAGGCCGCCAGCGTATACGGCGCACTCCACGCACTGGCGCTCTTGTCGGCTTTGTTCAGCAGCGTGATGGCGTTGAGCGCCGTACTGCTGTTGGCCGTCGGATACAGCTTGGTCGCATCCACACCGTTAGCGGTCAGCGCCAGGATCGCCTTGTCGTAGGTCGTATCCGTGGCTCCCGCCGACTGTATGGCAGTGATCGCCGCGTTGATGTAATTCTGCTTGGCCGCTTCCGTCAACGCCACGCCCTTATCAGGATAGGCTCTGGCGTAGGCGCCCATATCCATCGCCCACCAGTCGGCAGCGCGTTCAGTATTGGCCGCCGCAACGGTATCCATTACCTTCACCGGATCCGGGAACAGCTTTTTCAGCGCGGCGTTGACCTCCGCGTTGCTCCGGAGCGCCATTTTCTCCAGCGCCTCCTTCTGCACATCGCCGGAGAAATCTATGGCATTGCCCACGACGGGCAGATCCGGCCCGTTGGGCTGCGTGCAGTTGCCGGAGGCATTCTTCACGGTGATCTGGTTGTCCAGACCCGCTACCATGCCGTACAGCTTTCCGGCGAAGCCGCCGTTGTAGCCCTGCGTGGGTGTGCCGACGATGGTCACCTGTCCCGCGCTGACGACATTCTCCGCCCTACTGATGACGCCGGCAAAACCGCCGGTGTAATCCGTGCCGGAAACACCGCCGATGCTGTAACAGTTCTGCACCACGCCGTCGCTGGAGCCCGCAAAGCCGCCGGTGTGGCTGCGGCCGGCGACAGTGCAGCTGGTATGGCTGTCGTAGATGTCGCCGCTGCTGTCGCCCACCAGTCCACCGGTGATCGTGTCGCCCTTGACCGTACCGCCGGAGGAGGACTTGGTAATCGTGCCGCCATTCTTACCCACCAGACCGCCGGTCATTTCCTTGCCGTTGACCGTCACGCTGGCAGCACACTTGTCCACTGCGCTGGCAATGGAAAACAAGGTCTGAGGATCGGTCTTGCCCTCGTTCAGGCCCACCAGACCGCCCACGTTTTTCGTACCCGTGACCGTGCCGCTTACCGAGCAGCCACCAATCAGGTTCGCCACGTTCTTGGACAGATCGCTGCTGTCCAGCTGCACCTGGGTGCTGCCTGCCAGTCCGCCCACGTTCGTCTTGCCGGTGATCTTCACATCCACCAGCTTCAGGTCGCGGATGGTCGCGCCCTTGATGACGTTGAAGAAGCCTGCGTTCTCCCTCTCCGGCGCGTTGACGGTCACATGGGAGATGGTGTGTCCCTGCCCGTCAAACATTCCCGTAAAGGGCTGATCCGCGCTGCCGATGCCGTTAAACGGCGTATCCTTTAGGTCCAGATCGGCCTTCAGCCGGTAGTTCTTGCCCAGTGTCTCGGCATCAGTGGCCTTCGCCAGTGCCAGCAGGTCGTCCACCGTTTCGATGTCCACCCAGCTAATGGCGGCAGGCGTACCGGTCACTTCCTCCCAGGACGGTCCCTGGAAGCGGTTCTCGGTGGTGCCCTCGAACCACAGCACCTGATCGCCGTCCTTCACCGTGGCCAGAGACGCACTGACGTTGGACAGCGTATCGTTGACGGTGAACATCCAGCCGTCCGGCGCGTCCACCGCACGGCCGTTGATGGTGTGGATGAACCTTCCGAAGGTGCTGGTGGAAGCATAGCTGTAGGTCAGCAGACCCTGCCGCTGCGCCTCGTCCATCAGATCCACCAGACGGGTGTTGCCGTTGCTGTCCATGGTGACGGTGATCACGTCGCCCATGCGGTTGAAGGTGTAGCTGTTCTTGTCGTAGGAGGCGATGGCCAGCTTGACGGTGATCTGCGCCGTCACCGCCGTCTCCGGCACGGCAACGCCCAGCAGATAGGGCAGGCCGCCGTTCTTATCCGCCTCCCGCGCCCACACGCCGCTGTCGCTGCCGGAGATAGCCGTCAGGAAACTGCCGGCTCTCATCTCGTCCAAGGACTTGCCCGTAGCTCCGTAAGCCTCAGCAGACGCGGAGGCACTGTTGAAGTAGCAGTTCGTGATGCCCGTGGACTGGTCGGACTGGAACGCGGAATCGGGCTTGTTGCCGCCGATAAAGCCGTTGCCCTGCTCACCGCTGACGGTAACGACGCCTGCGGCATAGCAGTTCTCATAGGTGTTGCCGCCGTACACCGAGCGACCCACAAAGCCACCGGAATAGCCTCTGGCGTTGACATTACCCAGCGCGAAGCAGTTTTTGATGGTACCGCCGTAGCCCAGACCCACGAAGCCGCCGGCGTACTCGCTGGTGGTATTCACCGCCATGCTGGTCCAGCAGCCTTCGATCTGGCCGCCGGTCTCGTTGGCGCCCACAAAGCCGGCGTGCCCCGTAGCCGTCAGGCTGTTGGAGGTCAGCGTGCCGCCCTGCACATAGCTGCTGCGGATGATGCCGTAGTTGCGGCTGACCATACCGCCCAGCACCGCGCCGGTGTCGGCGGTGATATTGGTGTTCACCACGGCGCACTTTTCCATGCGGCCGTAGTTGTTATGCACCAGCACCGCCGCGTTGTCGGAGAACAGCACGTTGGCGCCGTCAATGGTCAGATCGTGGATATACGCCGTAGCGCCGGTGTACCAGAACAGGCCGCTGTCATTGTTGCTGAGGGTCAGCCCGGTGATCGTATGTCCCTGTCCGTCGAACTCGCCCATAAAGGGATAGGTGATCCTGCCGATGGACTTGGTTTTGGTCTGCTCCGCCGCCGTCAGCTTGGAGAAGTCGATATCCGCCGTCAGACGGTAGTTCTTGCCCCACTCCACCTGCTGCTTGTTGGGAGAACCGGTGTCCCCGGTAGGCTCGTCCTCCACGTTGGCCAGTGCGATCCACTGTGCCGCACTGGAGATATCCACCCACTCCTTGGTGCTGGGGTCCTCCTTGTCCTTGTTGGGGTCGTACACATCGCTGTACGCAGAGGTGATGCTGTCTGTCAGACCCAGCTCCTCCAGCAGGCTCTGGTCGCCGATGGCCGTAACGGTAAAGGCGTACTTCTTCCCCGCCGCAAAGGCGTTGGCGAAGTTGGCGGAGGTATAGTTCCCCGACAGCGCAAACGTCTTGAAGTGGGTGTAGACCGCATCTGTACCCTCGCCCGTCACCGTGTAGAGGTCAATTCGATAGGCGCCGCTGAAGTTCTCCCGGCCGTTCCACTTGGCCGTCGTCCCCTCCCAGCGGAGGCCGGTCACCGCCGTCATGCGGTTGTAAGGCTCCTGATAGCCGACGATCCTCCGTTCCGCCGTCTTTATGTCGCAGCACACCGGCTGGCCATCTTTCTCCTCCGCCACGGAGGCGTAGTACACGCCGTCGCCCCGTGCGGCGAACCGTCCGGACAGGTCGTACTCCCCGCCGGAGACGTGGGCGATGTCCTCCACGAAGGTCAGCTGGGACTCGTAGACGCCCAGATCCTCCGTCCCGGCCAGACTGACGATAAACGCCGCGCGGCGTTCCATGGCCTGGTACAGACCCAGACCCGTCACGTCCTCCGGATCGTTCTCCGCCGCCTCCACAGCGGCGTCCAGCTTGGCAAGCTGCGCCCGCTGCTCCTCGCTCATGCGGCCGATGACCGCCGTTGTGTTCACATACTCCAGCTTCTCCAAGCTGGGGAAGTCGGTGGTTTCGTCGGTGATGGCGTTATACTCTGCCAGACCGTCCGCATCCAGCGGCGTCCAGCTCTGTGCCATCTGCCAAAGGGTAATGGTGTAGGTCTTGCCCTCCGCCGCGTTCCACAGCAGCAAGCCGGTAGGCAGGGAGGCCACATCGCCGTCGTCGGTGTCGAACTCCTCCCGGGCGAAGCGGATATTCTTCGCCATGGTCACGACCGCGGCAGGCGTCTCGTCCGTCTGCCATGACAGCACGGGATAGCCGCTGTTGACGCCGCGAACCGTCTTCCAGTTGTCCGCGCCCAGCTTGTCCAGCAGCCCGGCACCATCGGAGATGGCGGTGGCACCGTTGGTTTTTGCCCCTGTGGGAATGCTGCCCTCCAGATAGAAGCTATTTGAAGCCGCATCGCTGTCACTGGTAGTAAACGCGCCTATCCTCGACGTGTCCTTACTACGGATTTTGCCGGTGTTGTAACAGCTCGATACGGTCAAGCTATAACCGCCATAGCCGGCGAAAACGCCCGCTGCATAGCTGTCCGAGGTAATGTTTCCGGTGTTGTAGCAGGTATTGACCTTTGCCTCCCCGTTGCTGCCGCTTATGTATCCCACAATACCGCCTGCGCGGCTGGAGTTAGTGCTACCGGTAGAGGTCACAGCACTTCTGTTATAGCATCTCGCGATTTGTACGCCGGTAGATGTGATTCCAAGAATGCCGCCTGCATACCCGCCGCCGCTCTTGGTCACAGTCACCGCAGCCTCGTTGCCGCAGTTTTCGATGGTACAAGCCTCGTTCTTAGCCTTAGCCAGAATACCGGCGGCGTTGCCTGTTCCGGTAACACTGCCGCGCACCACCAAATTCTTGATGGCCGCACCCTTTGCCACGCCGAACAGTCCGGCATCCGCCACATTGGATACCTTCAGTCCCTCCACCACATGGCCCTTGCCGTCAAAGACGCCGGAAAACTCGTGGAAATCCTTGCCGATGGGCGTCCACGGCTGGTTGCCCAGATCAATGTCGTCCGTCAGCACCACATAGAACTTTGTGCCGCTGGAGGCGTTGTTGACCTTGTCCGCCAGCCACGCCAGCTCCGCGCCGCTGCCGATCTGGTAGGGGTCGGTCTGCGTGCCGCTTCCGTCGGGCTGATCCCGCTCCGCGCCGTCCCATGCGGTGGAGGGCGTCAGCGTGACGGAGATCGTCTCATCCTTTGTCACGTTCAGCGTGCCGCTGGCCTTGGCGTAGCCCTTGGCCTTGACAGTGTAGGTATATGCGCCCTCCGGCAGCAGATAGCTGCCGTCGTTCTGCGCTGCAACGGTATGGCCGTCGCCGTCCCACGTCACCGTAACAGCTGCCTTGGCTTCGGTCGGCGTGACGTTGAAGCGGACTGTCCGCTGCTCCACCGCCGTCAGCGTCACGGTCACCGTCTGCTCCGTGCCGTTGACGGTCACCTGTCCCGCCGCAGCCTGATAGCCAAAGGCGGATACCGTGTACTCATAGGTGCCATCCGGCAGCTTGACGGTGTACTTGCCGTCCGCATCCGCCTGACCGCTGATGCCGTTGACCGTGATGGAAGCCCCCGTCGCACCGGTGCGGAATGTCACCGCATAGGTGGGTACCTGCCACGCAAAGATGGGATAGCCGTTGTTGACGCCTGCCGGGGCGGTCATAAAGGGTTCGCCCAGCGTGGACGCCAATGCCTTCAGCTCCTCGGAGGTTTTGGCTGTGGCGTTGCTGTCGGTACCCAGCGTATCCAGATAGTAGCAGCCGCTGATGCTGCCGGAGGACTTTTTACCGACAACAGCCGCACTGTCTTTGCCCGTAACGACTCCGGTGGTGTAGCAGTTGGAAAACTTTGCGCCGCTGTCATCCATGAAGCCCACGATGCCGCCTGCCTTACTGACCTCCGCCGTCACCGCGCCGCGGTTATAACAGTGAGAAGCAGTAACCCCGTAATAGGCATAGCCCACGATACCGCCGACGTTGTTGCTGCCCGAAATGTCGCCAAGATTGGCGCAGGCACGGATAGTGCCGCCTCTGCTGCCGACACGGCCGACAATGCCCGCCGTGTTAAAGTTTCCGGAGACGGCGGCCCTATTGGTGCAGTTCTCGATGGTACCTGCGCCGCCCAGTTGACCAACAATACCGCCGATGCCATAGTAATTACCACCGCTGCCGGTGATCTCCACGCTGCCGCTCACCGTCAAATTGCGAATGGTGCCGCCGGCGCCCAGCACGCCAAACAGGCCGTAATAATTACTGGTCTCACCGGTAACATACAGGTTTTTGATCTCGTGGTCGTTTCCATCAAAGGTGCCCTTATAGGCATAGGAAGTGCTCTTTCCGATAGGCGTCCATTCCTTACTCGCCAGATCGATGTCCGCCGTCAGCTGCGCGCAGATGGCGCTTTTGCCGTTGTCATTCACCTGCGCGGCAAACCAACGCAGCTGGCTGGCATCGGCAATGAGGTAGGGATCCTCCGCCGAGCCGCTGCCTGCGGGTTTCAGGGACATCGGGATCGCGATGGACTTCTCGCTGCCCGCCGCCACACCGTTCAGATCGATCTCGCCGGACTGGGAAATATATTTTGCGCTGTCGAACGTCCACTCGTACTTATAGTCCACGGGCAGCAGATAGCTGCCGTCCGCCTCGGCGGACATGGGGACTTTATTCCATACGGACTTGGCATACGCGACCTTGATGGTCGGCGCGGCGTCCTCGGCATAGGTGAAGCGCACCGTGGCGGACGGGGCGCGGGTCATCGTGATTGGCTGCACCGCATCCGCCCGATTGACCGTCACCGTTCCCTCAGCATCGACATAGCCGAATTTTGTGACGGTATAGCTATATGTGCCGTTGGTCACGGCGTAGTTGCCGTCGCTCTCCGCCTTCAGTGTGTCTGTGCCGCTCTTGACAATCAGCTCCGCATCGACAGGCAGACCGGTAAAGGTCAGCTTATGCCGGTTCAGCGCCAACGTGAAGGTCTTCGTCATGTCCGAGGACTTCACCGTGATGGTGCCGGTCTGGGCGGCATAGTCCCCCGCCTCGTGGCTGACCGTGTAGGTATGTGCTCCCTGCGTTTGATCCGTCAGCGTATACACACCATTTGCGCCGCCGGTCTGCTCTACGCCGTCCCAGATGAGCTTGGCATCCGTAGGCACCACCGTGACAGTCACGGTGGGTGTGGCGGTGGGATCGTTGTACTGCCATGTCAGAATGGGATAGCCGCCATTGATGTTCGGCGTTGCATCTCCCTGATATGCCTCGCCCAGCTCGCCGGCCAACGCCTTCAGCTCATCGGCGGATTTGCCGGTGATGGTCGTGTCCTTCTGATTGCAGCCTTCGCCGTTTGCCGTGTTGTTGTAGTAGCAGTTTTTGAAGCTATAACCCGTGCTTGCGTAGCTATACGCAAAGCCAAAGCCATTGCCTGCGGAAGCCGCTACTGCTCCTGCCGCATAGCAGTTTTCATAGGTGTGTCTATAGCTGTTGCTGCAATAGACATAGCCCGTGAAGCCGCCGGCACGGCCACCGGCCGCCGTTACGTCACCGGAGGCATAGCAATCCGTCACCGACAGCGTATAGTAATTGCCGGTCTTGCCCAGCAAGCCGCCCGCAGTAGACGAGGAATTATTACTCTCATTTTTGATCGTCGCCTGACTATAGCTTTCCTTGATCGTACACTTGCCGTTAAGGTAACCTACCAGGCCGCCCACATTTCCACTATTATAGCTATAGTCGCTGCTGTAAGCGACCACGCCGGAGACGCCGCACCCCTGGATTGTCGTCGAGCCGTATATCTTACCAATCAGACCTCCAACGCCAGCATAGCTTCCGCCGGTAAGCGTCACACTGACATTATGCAGGATAATGTCCTTGAACACTGTACTGCTATTCGTTTCTGCAAAGAGACCCGCGTTTCCGTCGGCAGCGCTGATGGTCAAATTGGAAATGGTATGTCCATCTCCATCAAATGTACCGTCAGCAAACTCCTTGATCGGCTGCATTGGCACATTCTCCATGTCGATGTCCTGTGTCAGCCTATAGGACTTTCCCGAAAACGACCTGCCGCCCAAGGACGCCAGCTCCTCTGCCGTGCCGATCAGGTACGGATCATCCTGCGAGCCGCTGCCCGTCAGCGTCACCGCCGCCGGCATAACGGTAGACAGCATAGGCCGCCCCGCAAGCGCGGGATCATCCTCCTGCTCGCCCTCGTTGTCCTGCTCCTGCCGGATGCCTTGCATTTCGGTGTCGGGCGCAACGGAATATGCGTCCTCCGCCCACACCGTTGTGGGAACCAGGCTGGTCAGCATGACCAGCGCCAGCAGTAGAGATACCACTCGTTTCTTCATGTCTCTTTCTCCTTCTCTATGTTCAATTTTCTGTGTGCGCTGTAAAAAGGCGGGCGGAAAGAGACCAACGATCTCTTTCCGTCCTACTATGGAAGGCAGACGGCGTATGCCGTCCCGGCTTGATAAAAAAACAGTGCCTGTCCTCCGTGGAAACAGGCGCGCGTTTTTAAGAAAAAAACGCCGCTTTTGCAATGCAAAAACAGCGTGGTTCCTTCACAAACAGTCCCATACGGAGAGAACGCCCGCTGTACCTGATCCTCCGACGTGCAATTCTCCTGCCTCGCGCCGCGGAGCTCTCGCTCCCCGTCTGCCGCCTACCTTCTCAGGCTTACGCCCAATGGCCGACTTTCGTCACACAGCTTTCGCTGTTTCGGTGCATCCTTGCGCTCACAGTGCCGTTCGCAGTGGGTTTTGTCCCATTTCCTTCTGAACTGCCGCCTGACCAACGGTCTCTGGTCTTTACAGCGGACAGCCACACGACTTCTCCGGATCCTATTTACTTCATGCCGCCCCGCGGCTAACGTAGTAAGTATACACCGCGCCTCTCCACGTGTCAATGACTTTCATCAAAAGCTCCCTCGGCTGTACCGGCCGCATAAAAACCGTGCCCGGCCGGAGCCGGACACGGAATGAGGGGTAAACCCCATGGAAAAGACAAATTGTGAAGCTTGTAAAGCAGAACAGACAAATTGTGCGGTTTGGCGTGCGCCTTACTTCATCTGCAGGCGGTTCTCGCTGTCCCAGCTGGTGATATCCAGATTCCGGTACTGCCGGCGCAGACGGGTCAGCTCCTCGTTGTCGCCGCCCAGGGCGGCAATGCGGTTCACCGCAGCCATATCGGCGGCGGACATGGGGGCGTCGCTGTTCGTACCACAGGCGGCGCAGTGATAGGTCTTCCCATCGTATGCTACAAGACCCACTGGCTGCGGATGATTGTGATACCGGTCCTCTCTGAGGAGCGGGTCGCCAAGGTCTTTGGCGCTGTGCTGGATGTATCAGATCTATATGAGGAGTTCGAAAAGGCAACGGAAACCTTTACGCAGATCCCCGGCGGCATCCACCGCTGCTACCTCAGCGATCCCATCCACCTTGAGTATTACAGCGAGGGTCTGTGCAAGATGCTGGGCTATACCGCAGATGAAGTTGGTCAGCTCATCGGAGCGGACATGGACTACTGCCAGCTGATTCATCCGGAGGACCGGGAGGCCTTTGAGCGATTTTGCGTGCGCATTGCGGCGTCCGGCGGCAAACATTCCATCGAGTACCGAATGCTCTGCAAGGACGGCTCTGCTATCTCGGTAGCGGACATCATGGATGCACAGCGAAGCTCCTCCGGCATTATGTACGGGTACTCCGTGGTGACGAATCAACAGAAATATAAGAAGCGGCAGGAACGGCTGGAGAAGGAGCTGGCGGAAACTAAGGATCATCTGGAGCAGCTGAAGATCAAGAACTTTACCAGCCAGATGCAGCCGCATTTCCTGTACAATGCACTGGCATCTATCCGCGAGATCGTGCTGGATGAGCCGGAGTACGCCTCTGATCTGCTCTGCGACTTTACCACCTACCTGAGGGCCTGCCTGCGGTCGGTCACGTCCGATGCGCTGATTCCCTTCTCTCAGGAATTGAGCAACATTGAAGCCTATGCACATATTGGGAAAATACGCTTCGGCGACAAGCTCACCATCAAATATAATTGCATGGAAACAGATTTCTCCATCATTCCCCTGAGCATCCAACCGCTGGTAGAAAATGCCATCCGACACGGGATCTATGAGCGGGGCGAGGACGGCGGCATAGTGGCGGTACGGTCCTTCCGCAAAAAAGACCGCATCGAAATATTGGTGGAGGATAACGGCGTCGGTTTTGACTATGATGCCATTATGCAGGAGATCAAGGACGGTACCCGGGACTCGACGGGTATGTTCAACTTGATATACCGGTTTGAAAAGATCCTGCACGCAAAGGTCGCCGTGGAAAGCCCACCCAATGTAGGCACACGCGTTACGGTGTCCATACCGTTAGAGGAGGTATCCAATGAGAGCGATACTGGTCGATGATGAGCCGCTGATGCTTAAGAGCTTCATGCGGTACAGCGCGGAGGTACCGGAGTTTCAGGTGATCGCACAGTTTGAAAGCCCTGAGCAAGCGCTGGCGTTTGCGGGGGAGAATCCCTTTGAGCTGGCGCTGCTGGACATCGAAATGCCCAAAATGAACGGTATCGAGCTGGCGGTTAAGCTGCGGGCGCTTTATCCGGAGCTGTTGGTGGTGTTCATTTCCGCCTATGGCAAATATGTGCGGGACTCCAACGCCATTGGAGGCGACGATTATATCGTCAATCCCTACAAAAAGGAAACGATACAGCGCATGATGCAGAAGATGGTGCTGCTTTCAGCGCGTCAGCACAAGCCGATCCGCCTGCAGATGTTCGGCAGGTTCAATGTCCTGAAGGACGGCACGCCTCTGCCGATACAGGGAAAGACAAAGGAGATCCTTGCGCTGGTCGCCTGCCGGCGGGGCAAGGAGATCAGCAACGAGGAGATATACAGCGTCATCTGGGAGGGGCGGGAGTACAGCAACGAACAGATGAAAACGTATTACAATGCGCTGCATCGGCTCAAGCACATTCTTGCGGACAACGGCGCCGCGGAGCTGCTAATATCCACACCCCGAGGCCAGATGCTCAACACGGTGCTGTGCGACTGCGACTATTACGATTGGCTGAACAACAACGCCGATGCCGGCAGCCGCTTTGAGGGAGAGTTCCTCTCGGAATACTCCTGGGGCGAGTATATTCTGGCGGATCTGCTGCACATGGACCGCAGCTGACCTGCCGCCGAAGAAAACAGGAAAAAGCGGACGCCTGTCATCCAAACGATTACAGGCGTCCGCTTTTTTACTCTAAGCCGCCCCGCGGCGTTGGTAGGATGTTCCCATGCCCCTGCTATGATGGGGCGAAAATCGACAAGAGGGGTGCTTTACCTCTTCGTACATAGAAGTGCTTTTTACCGAGCAGAGCGAAAGGAAAGAAATATGCAATTCAAACGCGATACCGATTATGCCCTCCGTCTGCTGCTTTGCGCCGCAAGACAGCGATAGGCGGATCCGCCTGAGATACCCGCGCAGGTCCCTCTTACGATCGCAAACCGCCTATGTGCAAAAATGGTGGATGCGGAGCTGCTGCGCACAGTCAATAGCGCCGGGAATGCGCGGGGTTACCTGCTGAGCGAGAACACCATGAGCAGAACACTTTACGATGTGGTCTGCGCCATCGAGGGACACAGCGACCTATTCGCGGTGTTTGACCAGTCGACAGAGCTTTTTTCCAACGGACAGGTCTATTTTCAGGCGGCGAAGGGTCAGTTTGAAAGCGCCCTGAGCAAGGTGACCCTGAGAACAATAGAAAAATACAGCAAAAAAGCCTCTGGCGTTGGTACGGCGTTGGTAGGCGGGTGCTAAAATAATGGGAAAATCAGCGTTGCTTATATATCATCAACAGGAAGGGGAAACACACGAGATGAAACACAGACAAATCAGGAAAAAATGCGTGAGCATCCTGCTGACCTTGGTGATGCTCCTTAGCATTTTTCCAGTCAATCTGACTGCGAGTGCGGAGGAACACACCCACGGCGAGGGCTGCTACTGCCCCGGCGGCGAGCTGATCTGCACACTGTCGGAAGCGAAGCCGTTCCTGACGGCGGCGGGTGAGGTCACGACCTCCGCTGAATTTGTCGCAGTGGTTCAAGCAGGCGGCGAGGTCAAACTGGGTGCGGATATTACCGTTGACCTTGCAACGCAACCTACGATCACCGTTGACAAGGCCGTCACCATCGACTGCAACGGTCATACACTGACGATTACAGGTGGAACAATTCAGAGCCCCATGTTCAAAGTCGTGGAAACAGGCGATCTGACCCTCGTCAATGCCAAGATCAAGCAGGAGAAGGGCTTGACCATCAAGTCCAACGCCGGCAAAGTGACCGTGAAATCCACGCAGGGTGCCGGAATTGAGGTGAATACCTTCATCGCCACCAACGACTACAGCGGCACCCTGACCGTTGTAGATGGAACGATCAGCGCAAAGACGGTGATCGTTGGCGAGTCTCGGGGCGATATTGACATTCATGGCGGAACATTTTCCTCAAATGGGAGCTGTTTCTATAATATCCACAATCAAGGGAATGACAAAAGTTTCAAGGTTTGCAACGCAACAATAACAGCAGGCGAATACGGAAATTGTGTTTATTTTGACAATGCCTACAACAAGAACAATGAGATTTCTAACACGATTTTGAACTCCACCAATGGTGATTGTGTTTCTCTTAACTATGGCAGCGTTGCACTTCGTGGAGTTACGGCAACTTCTAACAACAATAGATGCGTCTATGTTTACGCTGGCAGCGTGGAGATTTTCGGCGGCAATTATACGGCAAAGGACGACTGCGTCTATGCGGACGACAGCGTCTGTGTGTCTGGAAGCACGGTCACCCTCCATGTGGGAGCCACCTTTACGGCAACAGCAGACACCGGAAACGGCTGCCTGACGACTGCTTCTCACGGAAAGTATGTGTTTGCGGATGATGCAATCCCTGACCCGAAGGAGTGGGAAACTGCTGCGGAAGTGAAGACAGTTACGTCTGCTGTCAAGATTGATTTCTATTCCGAGGGTACATTGGTTGCATCTACCTATGGGCAATATATATTAGGAAAACCAGCAAACGGATTAGGTAATAGGGCTATATATCAGCCCGCAGCCTCTTGAAC
>ENA-ORLW01001065-ORLW01001065.1-human-gut-metagenome-genome-assembly--contig:-NODE-1065-length-33382-cov-3.716649_pt1 | contig 33382 bp, 43 predicted proteins | sample MGYA00243017_ERZ508829 | MGnify/ENA primary metagenome ERZ508829 (study PRJEB26277, sample SAMN04329776) | human gut metagenome | biome: human-associated habitat | host: Homo sapiens | place: USA...
GCGGATTTCGTCATATGCGATACGGCGGGCAGTGCTATACCGGATATGATCGCCGGGGGCTTTGCCAACCTTGCGCTTGTATGCACCACGCAGCAGCCCGCGTCGGTTAGATCGGCGGAGGCTACGGCGATAAGACTGCGCGCGGCGGGGCTTGCCTCGATCCGGCTTGTGCTTACGTCGTTCGAATTCCGCGAGGCTTCGCGCCGTGAGCGAAGCGGCATCCTCGAGATAATCGATGCATCCTCGCTCCGCGCGATAGGTGCGGTGCCGTTTGACCGGGAAATGCTCCTTGCACAGGAAAAAGGCGCTCTTCCGACCGGAAGTTCGGCGGCACTTCAGGCTTACGACAATATCGCCGCAAGACTCTGCGGAGAGGATACAAAGCTGTTTTATAAGATCCGGGGGATATCCTCGAGGCGCGCGCTCTGACGGCGGCGCATCAACGGCATACAGGTAATATTTCATTTTTATAAATTCCGAAAAGAAAGGCAGATAGAATCAAATGGAAATTGCAATCATCGCACACGATACGAAAAAGGAACTCATGACGCAGTTCTGTATCGCCTACTGCGGCATACTTTCAAAACATAATATCTGCGCGACCGGCACGACCGGAAAATATGTGAGCGAGGCCACGGGACTCGAGATTGAGAGAATGCTTGCGGGCTCCCAGGGCGGCGAACAGCAGATCGCGTCCCGTATTTCGTACAACGAGATAGATATACTTCTGTATTTCCGCTCCACGACACCCGCGTCCACGTTCAGCGACGTGGAGTATAACCTTCTCCGCCTCTGCGACGTTCACAATGTTCCCGTTGCGACGAACATTGCGACGGCTGAGGTTCTGATCACGGCACTCGACCGCGGCGATCTCGATTGGCGCGAGATCGTCAATCCGAAGTCGGATTACAACCGCCGCCGCCGTCCCAAGATAAACTGAATCATGCGCGGTGCCGCGGTACCGCTTCGGGACCGCTCCGAACGGGCGGTCCTTTTGAATCCGCGCGGGAGTGTTCGCGCGATCGGCAAGCGGCAGAATCAAGCCGTCCGCCCTTCACACTGACGCACCGTGGATTTCGCCGCGGACGAGCAAAGCCCGGCACCGTTTTTATGAAAGGTTTGAAATATGTCTGAAATAAGGATTCTTGCGCTCGGCGACGCCGTCGGCTCCTCGGGAGTCGGTTATCTCGCCGATAACCGCTGCCTTGCCAAAGCGATACGAAGCCTCGGCGCGCACTTCACCGTGGTCAACGCGGAAAACTCCGCCGACGGCAACGGCATACTGCCTCAAAGCGCCGAGGAGTTGTTTGACGCGGGTGCCGACATTCTCACCGGAGGCAATCACACCTTCCGCCGCCGCGAAATATATCACATGCTCGACGACTGCGAAAATCTTCTCCGCCCGGCGAATCTGCCCGCCGCGGCGCGGGGTCACGGATGGACGCTGTACGATGCGGCGGGGATACGGATACTTGTCATGAACCTGCTCGGCACGGTGTTCATGGAGCCGCTTGCCTCGCCGTTCGAGACGGCGGACGCGATACTTGAAAAATGCCGCGGCGGATACGACATTGCGCTTGTCGATTTCCACGCGGAGGCGACCTCGGAAAAGCTCGCGCTCGCGCGGTATCTGACGGGGCGCGTCAGCGCGGTGTGGGGCACTCACACCCACGTCGCCACGGCGGATTGCCGTATACTCGGCGGACACACGGGATTCATAACCGATCTCGGCATGGTCGGCTCCGCCGACGGCATCCTCGGTGTCAAGTCGGAAGCGGTGCTTCACAAATTCCTCGTCAAAACTCCCGTCCGGTTTGAGACCGAGCACGGAAACGAGGGCGCGTCGGGCGCGCTCTTCACGGTTGACTGCGAAAGCGGGAAGTGCATATCCGCCGAGAGCGTGAGCTTCTGACTTTTCCGAAGCGCGGACGGATCGCCGCCGGATCGCACAACGTATCACGAATCGGTGCATCCGCCGCGCCTGTGCCGGTGGAAAACGGTATTTCACTCCAATACGAAAAAGGAGGATCAGTCGATCCTCCTTTTAGCTTTTTCTGATATTTTGAATCCGATATCGGACACGCGATTATTCTGCGCCGGAGACGATGTGCAGTTCATGATCTCCCGTCTTGAATATGTTAATCGGTCCCTTCCAATCAACGATAAGTTCCTTTTCATATTCGTAAAGGAGCGAGGATTCTCTGAGCTCGTAATACGACTCTTCGCCGTTGAAAAGATTTTCGCAGGGAAAGCCTTTCGGCATGAACTGCTTTACATTTCTGTATTTTGCTTCGATTCTGTAGAGGCGGAAGAATGTAGTTGCTTTGTCTTCGGGGTCACCGAGAAATACGCAGAGATACTTCTTTCCGTCCAATTGCGGGGAACGCTGCTGACAGGTATAATCGTAGATATATCCTGCGTCAAAACATTCCTTGCAGGTTGGATTTGAAAGGGCATGGCGAAGAAGTAAAATATCTTTCAGCTCCAAGTCGGGAATTTTTGCGATCAAGTTCTTTTCGAGTATTTCCGAGAATAGTTTGTTGTTCATTGCGAACCTCCCAAAAATAAAATTATTGTTTTTAAAATATTTTTTTTCATTTGTTTCCCCCTTTCGTCAAAATTATAATAATAAACTAATTAGTTGTCAATTTTATTGCTTATTTTAATATTTCAATATTCTACCCATTAAGTGATGAAAGATATATCCATTTAGAGAACTAACCTAAATTCCCATCTCTATATAGATGTTTAAATGATTATTTTTTGGACATTGGCACTATTATTAACATAACTTCAAAATAATTTTCATACGTGTCAACTTATTATGTTTTTCTTTTGCAGAACAATAGCGGGCTTTTTTGAACATTTTCTCTGTTTAATTGTTTGTGTGCCAATTTTTGATAAAAATTGTGTACAATTATTTTTATATAATAGGAAAGACATGTTAGTTAAATTTTTCTCTATAATAGAACTTTCCTATTATATAAAAAATTGCCAAAATCCCTACTTTCTTTGGTAATTTTGACAATTTTAATTTTACAACATATTTAATTCCTGTATCGCATTTTTATATTTTAACAAAAATACTTCTTTATCCTTTACATCAGTACTATTTTGTGCCTCCTTAAGTAATAAATATGCACGATTAACATTTAGTTTTTTATTTTTATCAATATTAACATTATTTATAACAGTACTAAATTCTTGATTTGCTTTTGACATTTCTGCACTCATATCTTCCCACTTATCAGAATTTACCATACAAAAAGCACTTAACAAATGTGCTTTTGTATTTAAAACACTTTTTTTAATGTTGTCCTCAGAATATGAATTTAAATATTTTGGTAACAAATTATATAACTTTGATAAATTGTCTAATGCTCCTTGTTTATTTTCCTCTTTTGCCTGCATTGCTAAGTTATCTAAAAGCACATTAAACTCTAAAATATCATCACTATTAATACCTGCTGTATGCATATCGATTGCTATAGTAGTCCATATAGAATACAAATTTTCTATCTCACTTTTTATTAAATCCCATTGAATATCAGAATTAGAATCTAATGATAATATATTTTCTTCTGTAAGCTTATATATTTTATTTTCCTGTTTACTATTAGTAGAATCTGCCTCTCCACCAGACTCTGAACCAGAACTCGAATTTGACTCTTCCCCTGATTTAGAGGCAGAACTTGATTCACCTTCTGAAGATGATTCACTGTCTTGACCTGAACCTGATGAACTTTCTTTGCTTTTATTCTTCTCCTCTTTTACATCTTCAGAAGTTACTTTATAATTAGTAAAAGATATATTATTTAGCATATTCATTATAGATACAAATTTTGTATCTAAATATTGTAATTCTTGGTCTATTTTTTCTTTTGATAGTTCTTCTTCACTTTTCTTTTCACTACATCCTGTTAAAGTAAAAACTATAAAAATCATTAGTATAACAACTATTATTCTTTTGAAAAATTTTTCTTCCATTATCGATTTTATTATTATCACCTCACAAGAATATTATTCCAAAAAAATTACCTTTTATTCTCTGTATAGATATAAAAATAAAATATAATAATATTATTAAAAAAGGAGATATTTTAATATGAATTCTATAGTGAGATTATATAGTGAAAACAAAGGAGAAATCACAAGATTTTTAAATGAATTTTTTGGTAAAAACTTCGAACTAGAAAATGATTTAGAATGGCAAAAAGCATTTGATAATCCTATTGAAATTGTTGATATTATAGGTGCCTTTATTGAAAATAATGATATATATAAAATTAATATGTGGATTAGTATTGATAAGGATTGCTTTATTAATGTTACTGATGACAATGCAGATGAACTAATTCGTTACTTATACGAAAGATTCCCATATTAAAAAGTTCTTTTTATCATTAATAACTGGGTATTTTAACAATTATTATTAAAATCCCCAGTCATTAATGATATTAATTTTCCAATATTATTGTTACTGGACCATCATTTATTAATTCAATTTTCATATCTGCTCCAAATTCTCCAGTTTGTACTACTATATCTTGTTTTTTACACTCTCCGTATAAAATACTCGTATAAAGGTTTTGCTAAATCTGGTTTTGCAGCATTTATAAAGGATGGTCTATTTCCATTTTTACAATCTGCATACAATGTAAACTGTGATACTAAAAGTAATTCTCCTTTTATATCTTTAATTGATAAATTCATTTTCCCGTCATTATCTGAAAAAACTCTGAGATTAATTAGTTTTTTCACTAGATAATCTGCATTTTCTTTAGTATCATTATTTGAAATTCCAATTAGCACTAAGAAACCTTCATTTATACTTCCAATAACTTTGTCTTCTACTGTTACTTTTGATTTTTTTACTCTTTGTACTACTAATTTCATTTAATTACTCCTATTATTTACTTATTAATTTTGTATATTCTCTATTTCATTATTTTCTGTATCATTTTCTTTACTTACATTATCTTCTAATTGTGTTTCTCCGAATAGATTTATTTTCTTCACCTTGTTCTGCTCCACAACTAGGACAAAATTTAAAATCTAATTCCATTTCATAACTACATTTTTTACATTGTTTTAAATCTTTAAGTCTTAAAAGTTCTTTCCTTGTAAGTTCAATTTCATCAGCATATGCATCAATTTCTTTTGCAATCTCTTCTATCCTTGAAACAATATCTATTTTTTCTTCTCTAACATGATTTTCATATACTTCTTTTCCAATTTCATTATATAAATCATCTATTTTTTGTTTATCTTCATTCATTAGAGATTTTAGCTTTGCGATTTTAGCAATTTTGCTTGTTTTTTCTGTTGTATATTTGTATGTTTGACTTGAAATTTGAGTTAATTTATCCAAAAAATTCATTATAGGATTCCTCCTTTTTGTTCTATTATGTATTATTATAAATGTTTTTTATTTTTTTATTCACACTTTTTATCACGTGTCATTAACATTTCTACCGCTTCTGCTGGCTTTAAATTGTTATATAATACATCATATACTGCTTTAACTATAGGCATTTCTATATTATATTTTTTAGAAAGCTCATATGCAACTTCTATATTATCTATACTTTCTATTGTCATACCAATTTCTTTTTTTGCTTCTTCTACAGATAACCCTTTTCCTATTAGTTTTCCTGCTCTTCTATTTCTACTATGGTCACTTAAACATGTAACAATCAAATCTCCTAAACCTGATAGTCCATAAAAAGTATTTTCGTCTGCTCCCATTGCTAATCCTAATCTTTTTATTTCAACTAATCCTCTTGTTACTAATGCAGCAAAAGTATTATCTCCAAGTCCAATCTCAGCTGCTATTCCTGCACAAAAAGCTATTATATTTTTTGCTCCAGCTCCTACTTCCACACCTATAATATCATCTGATGTATAAATTCTCATACAATTGTTCATAAACAAATCTTGTACTTCTTTTTGCAAATTTTTATCTTTTGATGCAATAACTATAGCAGTTGGAATTCCTTTTGCCACTTCTTCTGCATGACTTGGCCCTGAAAATATTCCTGTTTTTATATTTGGAATTTCTTCATCCATTACTTTGCTTAAAGTATTTAGAGTTCTAGCTTCAAACCCTTTTGAACACATTATGACTGGTTGATTTTTAATATAACATTTATATTGTTTAATAATGTTTCTTACAAATTTAGATGGTGTTATATGTAGAATAATATCTGTATCTTTTACAGTTTCTTCAATATTTGTTAAACACTCTATTCCATCTGGCAAATTAACTCCTGGTAAAAATTTGCATTTTTTTTCTAAATTAATTATATCAGCTTCTTCCTTATCAAAAGACCATACTTTTATTTTATTTCCCATTTTGGCTAAGTGAATTGCTAAAGCTATTCCCCAACTACCGCTACCTATAATTGATATATTTTTCATAAAAGATTTCCTCCATATTATCTTATGTTTATTTTTTAAAACTTAATTTATTCTCATTTCCTTCTAAAATTCTTTTTAAATTTGTTCTATGATTGAATACAACAAGTAATCCTAAAGCTATACCAAATATAATATAATTTCCAGATGCTAAATAATTTTCATGAATAAATATAGTTAATATTGGAAATAGTATAGCTGCCATAATAGATCCTAAAGAAACCATTTTAGTTAATAACATTAAACAAAGAGCAAAAACCAAACAAATTAAACCAATTTGCCAATTTGTTAATAATATTACTCCTAAAGCTGTTGCAACACCTTTTCCCCCTCTAAATTCAAAAAATATTGGAAAAGTATGTCCAAATACTGCAAAAAATCCTGCAAGCTGTACTAAGATAGACTTATCTGCTTCTTTTACAAAATATCCGATTACTAATGCAATCAAAATTGAAACTACACCTTTTAATATATCACAAATTAATGTTATAATTGCTGCCTTTTTTCCTACTACTCTTAACATATTAGTAGTTCCTGCATTTCCACTTCCCTTTTCTCTTACATCAAATCCTGCAAATTTTCTACTAAAAATTACTGAAAAATTAATACTTCCTATTGCATATGCAATAATTGCTATAGCTATATAAGCTGCCATAATACATACTTCCTTTCTTCATCTAATGTTTTTTATATTTTTATCTAATTTATAGTTTATATGTCTTTTTCTTTCTTTTCTCTTACAATCATTCTTATTGGTGTACCAGTTAGTACAAACTCTTTTCTTAATTGATTTACCAAATATCTTTCATAAGAGAAGTGAAATAACTTTTTATCATTAACAAACACTACAAATGTTGGTGGTTTTGTTCCGCCTTGAGTCATATAGTATATCTTTAATCTTTTACCTTTATCTGTTGGTGGTTGTACAATTGCTATTGCCTCATTTAACACTTGATTTAGTACTGCTGTTGGAATTCTCATAGCATTTTGATTTGCAACTGTATTTATTAATTCGTATAGCTTATTTACTCTTTGTCCAGTTTTCGCAGATATAAATATTATTGGAGCCTAAGATAAATAAGATAATTTTTGATATATATCTTTTTTATATTTTTCCAGTGTTCCATTTTCTTTTTCATATTCATCCCATTTGTTTACTGCTATTATAATACCTTTTCCTGCTTCATGTGCTTCTCCTGCAATTTTAGCATCTTGTTCTGTTACTCCTTCATTTGCATCTATCATTAAAATACATACATCTGATCTCTCTACTGCTAGTAATGAACGCATTACACTATATTTTTCTAAATTTTCTGTTACTTTATTTTTTCATCTAATTCCTGCTGTATCTATAAATACGTATTTTCCAAATTCATTTTCAAATGAAGAATCTATTGCATCTCTTGTAGTTCCTGCTATATTACTAACAATAACTCTATTCTCTCCTAGGATTTTATTTACTAAAGAAGATTTGCCAACATTTGGTTTACCAATAAGAGCTACTTTTATAATAGTGTCATCATCTTCTTCTAAATTATTCTCTGGAAAATGTTCATATATAGCATCTAAAACATCTCCAATTCCAATAGCATTTACAGATGATACAGCATGTGGCTCACCTATTCCCAAGTTATAAAATTCATAGATATCATCAGTTACTTTTCCAAAATTATCTGCTTTATTACATACAAGCACAATAGGCTTTTTAGATTTTTTTAGCATTAATGCTATTTCTTTATCAGCTTCTGTTATTCCTTGTTTTATATCTGTTACAAAAACTATAACGTCTGCTATATCTATTGCTATATCTGCTTGTTCTCTCATTTGAGAGATAATTATATCTTCTGATTCTGGCTCAATACCGACCTGTATCTATTATAGTAAAATTTCTTCCTCTCCAATTGCTCTCAGCATATATTCTATCTCTTGTAACACCTGGTGTATCTTCTACAATAGATATTCTTTTTCCTACTATATAATTAAAAAATGTTGACTTTCCAACATTTGGTCTTCCTACAATTGCTACTGTTGGCTTTCCCATATTTCACCTCTTCTATATTTATATATTAATTTATATTTTGCTTAAAATGTTATCTTTTTCTTTTAGTTTATTAGTATTATATCATATTTTTTCCATATTAAAAGCCTTTTTGATATTTATAATAGAAAACTTATAGCTACTATTCAAATTAATTGTATATATTTTTTAAATTTTAGTTTAAATAGTAACTATTTATAAAATTATTCATGCTCTATATTATTATTTTTTTCTTGATTTATTTGTGCTCCGTGTTAAAATTGCATCTTTAACAATTCTATTTAAATAACTAAAATTAGAATATTCTCCTTGCGAAGCCCAAACCAGTGCTCCTCTAACATATCCAAAATTTTGAAGCAATATATCACTATTAAATTCAAATCCTTTTTCTTTTGCATATCTCATTGCATATGCAACTATAGTTCTTGTATTTCCGTCTCTAAAAGGATGAATTTGCCAAAGTCCTGCTATTAATTTATTAAAAACACTAACTTTTTCATCAATACTTTTATTGCTCCAATGCTCTTTTTGTAATCTTACTATAATTTTGCTTAAATCTGAATCTATATTATTCGGATGTGAATATCTAACAGAATCTCCACCTAATATTTTCTCTTCTTTTTGCATTGGTACAGTTCTAAAATTGCCAGCCCAATCAAATATATCTCCTAAAATGTATTTATGAAGTCTTTGTATATATTCAAGACCAAAATCTCCTTGATCTATATCTCTATCTACAGTAAATAATTTTACAAAAGATATATCTGCTTCTGCTTGTCTTAATTTTTCATAATCTGTTATTCCTAATTTATTTTTTAGTGTACCATTTTTATATACATATGGGTCTTTTTTATATAAATCTTTTAAACTTGTCTTTTTAAAATCCATTACTTGTTTTCATCCTTCTTTATTTTATATTTTTGTAATATTCTTTTTTGTATTTCATCTAATTCTATTTTTCCTTCTATATATTCTTTTGCCATACTTATTACATGATCACTTGGCATTTTATCACCTAACAAAGATATACCTAGAGCCTTTTTTATTATTTCTTTTCTTTCTTCTTTGGTTGTCTGTGATATCAAAAGTTTATTCATTTCTTAGTTACCCTCTTTTCTTTTATTTAAAGTTTATAACAATTATACTTTTATTTTTTTATTTTAGCAACATATTTATTCTCTAATTAATATAGTTTGATATTGGCTCTAATTTAACATAAAGCAAAAATAACTTTATGAACGTCAATTTGTTAGGTCTCTTCTCTTAATAAAAAAAAACAGCATTTTTGCTGCCTTTCTTTATCTTTTTATCAATTTAAGCTTCTTTTTTTACTACCACTTGTTTTCCATTATAATATCCGCAACTTGGACAAACTCTGTGTTGCATCATTTTTTCATGACAATGTGGACAATCAACTAAATTTTGATTTTCTAATTTCCATGTTGATCTTTTTAAGTGTGTTCTTGCTTTTGACCATCTTCTTTTTGGTTGTGCCATTTTCTATTCCCTCCCTTTGTATATGTATAGAATTATGTATATATTCTAATTTTTAACTTATTTTCACGTCACTTTAAAAGTATACTAGTTTTTTTCATTTTTGTCAATAGCTAGAAAAACAAACTTGTAAATATTTTCATCAAATTGCATATACTAAATAATAAAACAAATTGGAGGTAAAATATGTGTGGATTAGTTGGCTTTGTTAATACTACAAAAGATATATCTAGCTATCGAAATGTATTATCTAATATGAATAACGCAATTTCCAAAAGAGGCCCTGATGAAGATGGAATGTATATAGAAAAAAATGTTTGTTTAGCACATAAAAGATTAATAGTAATAGATCCTGATGGTGGAAAACAACCTATGATATGTAAGAAAAATTCTAATACTTATGCCATTGTATATAATGGTCAAATATATAATACTTCTGAATTAAAAGAAGAATTAGTTACTGATGGTTTTACGTTTGAAGGACATTGTGATACCGAAATTTTACTAAAAAGCTATATAAAATGGGGCTATGATGTTGTTAATAAATTAAATGGTATTTTTTCTTTTGCTATTTGGGATTCAAATAAAAAAGAACTATTTATGGCAAGAGATCATTTTGGAGTAAAACCTTTTTATTATTCAATTATTGAAAATACTTTAGTATTTTCATCCGAAGTAAAGGCACTTTTTGAATATCCTGGTATTACTGCCAAAATAGATGGTGAAGGAATATCCGAACTATTCGGGCTTCGGACCTAGTCATACTCCTGGTAATCGGAATTTTTAAAGATATTTATGAATTAAAACCAGCAAGTTATGCTATATTTAATTCTTCTGGATTACACGTAAATAAATATTGGTCTTTGGTAAGTAAACCACATACTGATAGTTTTGGAACTACATGTGATAAAGTTAGATTCTTATTAGAAGATGCTATAAGAAGACAGCTTGTATCTGATGTTCCTTTATGTACTTTTCTATCTGGAGGTTTAGATTCTAGTATTATTACTTTATATGCTGCTAATTATTGTAAGGAAAAGTGCTTACCACCTTTAAATACTTACTCTGTAGATTATGTGGATAATGATAAAAATTTTGTTAAGACCGATTTTCAACCAAATTCTGATAACTACTATATTAATTTAATGACGGAAATGCTAAATACAAATCATCACAATGTTATATTAGATACTCCAGAATTAGCAGATAGCTTAGAAGATGCCATGATTGCAAGAGATTATCCAGGAATGGCAGACGTAGATTCCTCTTTACTACTATTTTGTAAAAACGTAAAAAAACATGCTACAGTAACTTTAACTGGTGAATGTTCTGATGAAATATTTGGTGGGTATCCTTGGTTTTTCCGTGCTGATAGTTTAAATAGTGGTACTTTTCCTTGGTCTATTGCTACAAACGAACGTCAAACTTTACTAAATCCTTTGATAGCTAAAAAAGTTCACTTAAAAGATTATATTGATTATCGTTATAAAGAGAGTTTAGATGAAGTAATTGTTCTCGATGAAGATTCAGAAGAAACAAAACAAAAAAGAAAAATATCTCATTTAACTTTAAACTGGTTTATGCAAACATTACTAGATAGATCTGACCGTATGGCTATGTATAATGGTTTTGAAATAAGAGTACCATTTTGCGATTACCGTTTGGCAGAATATGTATGGAATATTCCTTGGGAAATAAAAGCTTTAAATGGGCGTGAAAAAGGATTACTTCGTTATGTAATGAAAGATATTTTACCTAGCGAAATAATAGATAGAAAAAAGAGTCCTTATCCTAAAACATGGAATCCTACTTATCTTACAAAAGTAAAAGGTATGCTAACCAAAATAATGGAAGATAAAAATTCTCCTATTAATGATTTACTAAATAGAGAGTATATTTTAGATATTATTAAAACAGATGGAAAGGCATTTACTAGACCATGGTTTGGACAGTTAATGACTCGGGCCACAACTTATGGCTTATCTTTGTCAAGTGAATATGTGGCTTGAGAGGTATCAGCCTAAGATTGAGATTTAAATCTACTTGAGTTTATATAGAAACAATTATTAATTGCAATAAAAACAGATAATAGTTATAAGCACTTCAAATAATTTTATCTGTTTTTATTCTTATAAACTTAACACATATGCAATTATTTACACATGGTTGGGTTATTTAAAGTGCTAATCTATACGTACTATTGTTGAAATAACCTTAATAATTTTAATTATACTTTCTATTTGCGTTTCTTAATTCAAATATTCTTCTATATTTAAATTTATATACCCATTATCCATTAAACATTGATTTGTTTCCGATATATATGGCTCTTTCATGCTTATAATTTTCTTTACGCAAAGGTAGTAGTCATCGTTATTTAAATATATATTTAAATTGTAGTAATCAACATCTCTTAAAAATGTTTTGCTAATTAATTTTCTTCCACCCATAAAGTTCACTTCCTCCTGTTTTGAAGTAGATATATGTAGTCGTGTATATGTGACCACCTACGAAGTAATATACTCCATTAACTTTGCATAGTAATATCTCTTTTTACTGTATTAAAATCATTTGTTATTTCTAGAAAGTGCTTTATCGTTTGAATAATAATATCTTGTTCTCATAAACACGGAATAACTATAATAATACTTCACGTCTCTTGTGAGGCAAAATTTTATTTATGCCATATACCACATAAAACGGTAAAGTCATTTGGCCTATTGTCATAACTATTGGAAAAGCTTTTCCTGTAATTCTATACAAAATAGTAATAGGACTTGCAGGAAAATCTTTTGATATAAACATTAAATTACTATCAAATATACAGTTTAAAATATATGCTATTATACAAATTATTAAAATTAATCCTGCATAATATAAAATGTCTTTTTTCTCTATTTCTATATATTTATATTTATTTATAATTATTCCTAAATAAACCATAGCTCCATGATACACAAAGCTTTGCATACTTATATAATGAAATATTGGATATGTTAATAATGATGTTGTCGGAAAAACAATAAAAACAATTCCTGCAACTATTCCACCAGTTGCCAAAAATACATCTCCCACTCTTTTTATAACTTTATTTTTTACAGAGCTAAATATACCAGCATATAACAAAATACTACAATAATATAATGGTACATAAGTATTAATATTATTTCCATTTCCTATTTTCAAATTAAAGATTATTTTTATTATTTCTAGCACCCAAACTAGTATAGTTGTTTTTATTATTATTACTTTTATATCATTTTTTTCTTTTATTTTTGTACATTTAACTGCTATGCAAATTCCTATTATGGTTGATATAATTAATGAAAAATGACCAAAACTAAATAATCCACATTCTTTATATGTTCCTGGTTTTGCAAATATCATATCTTATTATTCTCACTTTCTTTTTTACAATTATATATTAATAAACCACTAAATATTATAAATATACATATAGAAAATACTCCGAGATACTCTGAAATTCATAAACATTAGACTGTCTGTTCTAAGATTCTCTATTATAGCTCTAATAAATGAGTACATTACTAAATATATATATGTAATTTGTCCTTTAAATTTCCTTTTTCTTTGTAATACCATTAATATTATAAATATTACTAGAGTTCCTATTGATTCATAAAGAAATGTAGGATGTACTTCTATATAATCTCCGTTTTCTATTATTCCCATTCTAAATATTGAATTTGTAGTGCCTCCGTGTGCTTCTACATTAAAAAAGTTTCCCCACCTTCCTATACATTGTCCTAAAGCAAGGCAAGGTACAACATAATCTAATACATCTAAAGCAGATATTTTCTTTTTTTTGCAATATATTAAAATTGTAATTACTGCACCTATTATTCCTCCATATATTGCAAGTCCTCCATCTCTAATATTAAATATTTCAAATGGACTTTGCATATATGAATTCAAGCTAAAAATTACATAATATATTCTTGCACATATTATAGATATTGGTAAAACACATATTAATAAATCTAATATATTGTCAAATTTTACTCCAAATTTCCCCTCGTTTTTTTTGCAAATTATTATTCCCAATATAATGGAAAATACTATTAGAAAAGCATACCAATAAACATCAATTCCAAATATACTAAACATAACAGGATTGATATTTAATCTTAAATTTAATAATGGAAATACAACTTCTTTCATTTGTTTAATTTCTCCTTTTTTTGTTCTATTTAGGACAGTTCCAAATACTTTAACAGTTTAAAGTAGGGATAGGGTTCATTTGGCAGTCTCACTATTACACACCATTTTTACTTAATTAGTTCTTTTAATTCTTCAATATTTTTCCTATAGAAATTTATTGCATCTTCATATGGTTTGCTACTTTCTAAGTCTACATCTACCATTTTTAATAAATCTATTGATTTTTTTGTTTTTCCTTGTTTTAACATTTCTTTATATTTCTCTACATATCCTGGCTCTCCATCTAATATTTTACTTGCTATTGCTATTGCAGCTGATATTCCAGTTGCATATTTGTATACGTAGAAACAACTATAGAAATGTGGAATTCTCGCCCATTCATACTTTATTTTTTCATCAACTTCTACAGAATCTCCAAAATATTTTTTGTTTAAATTATAATAAATATTATTTAAATCCTCTGCTGATAGCATTTGTCCTTCTTCTATTTTTTGGTGCACTATTTTTTCAAATTCTGCAAACATAGCTTGCCTAAATAATGTAGCTCTTACCATTTCTAACATTTCATATATCAAACTTGCTTTTTTTACTTTATCAGTTTCATTTTTTATTTGATAACTACTTAATAAAATTTCATTAACTGTTGATGCTACTTCTGCTACCATTATTGTATAACTTGCATCTAATACATTTTGGTTATTATCTGAATAGTATGAATGTATTGCATGACCAAGTTCATGAGCAATAGTACTTACATCTCTTTTATCTCCTATAAAGTTAGTTAACACAAATGGATGCAAACCATATATTCCCATACTGTATGCTCCGCCTCTTTTGTTTTCTTTTTCATATACATCTATCCATCTATTATCAAAAGCTTCATTTAGCAATTTAATATAATCTTCACCAAGTAAAGATAAAGCATTTAAAACTTCTTCTTTTGCTTGCTCAAATGTTATTTTATCTAGATCTAATTCTAATGGATTTAAATAAATATCATACATATTCATTGTACTTAGATTTAACAATTTCTTTTTTAAATCTATAAACTCGTGGTTTACAGTTAGCATATTATTTACTGTTTGTATTAAGCTTTCATAAACTTTTATACTTGCATCATCATGTATTACTGCTTTTTCTAAAGAAGATTTATAATTTCTTATCTTGCTTGTTATAGTAGAATATTTTACTCTTGATATATATAATTCTGTAATTGTATTTATATATTTTTGATAGGAATTATACATCAAATTAAAAGCATCTTTTCTTACATTTCTATTTTTGCTTTTTAGAAAATTTATATATGTAGCATCTGTAAGTTCTACTTCTTCTCCATCTTCATTTTTTATTTTCCCATATTTTAATTCTGCATTTGTAAATATATCATAAGTGTTTTTAGAATTTGCAAAAATTTCAGAATAGTTTGATAATAAATTTTCTGATTCTTGACTTAATACATATTTTTTCTTTTCTAGTATTTCTTCGATGTCTCGTTTATATTTGTTTAATTCTTTTTTTTGGGTAAAAAATGATTTGATTTTCTCTTCGTCTGTTTCTATTATTTCTGGGGTAATATATGAGACTGCTATGCTAAAATCTGCTTCAATATTTTCTACTAATTTAAAGAGTTTTATCGAATCTTGATTAGACATATCTAGATGATATTTTAACATTCCATATGGATATATTTTTTCAAGTAGTTCCTCTGCTTTTTCGTATAAATAATAGCAATTGTATAGATTTTCTGCTGAATCACAAAGTTTACCTTGAAATTCTTTTATTTGGTTTAAAATTTTGTACAATTCATTTTTCCTGTTGTTAAAATCTTCGTCGTTTTTAAATATTTGAGTTAAATCCCAATTGTATTTGTCATCCATAATTATCTCCTTCGCAAAATGTTCTTTTTGGATAGTTTTAAATGAACATCTTATTAAATATTTAGGTTTTTAAAGGTTTTGCCTATAAACCTTGCTTTTTACATTGATTGGTAGTTTGTAAATTGTTTATTTGTTGGTATTTAAGATCATAACAGTAGTCAGATTAAAGTTCTAATGTATTATATTTTTTATAAGGAACAAAAGAATTTTCCCTCTTGTTCCTTATATTTTTTACTTCTTAATAGAATAAACATGGTTTTCTTTACATTTTATTTTTCTTTTACTAAAAAATTAAATTAATTAAAATCCCCTAGAACTTCCGACCTCCGTCCTGACGATCCTCCTCCACCAGAAAAACCTCCGCCTGAGCCAAAAGAAGATCCACCACCTGAGCCACCATGAAATCCTCCTCCGCCTCCGAAAGAAGAACCATCCGGTTAGATGATAAAATGTATCCGAATACATTTCCAATTAGTCCCATTATCATATTAATAATTATTAAAGAAATTGATTTAGTAATTATATATGTTATTCCTCCTAGTACTAATGAATATATTATGATTAATATTGTTGTTCCAATTTTTCTAGTTCTATGTTTGTTTATAGCAGAAATCACATAACCAAATATAAGACTAACATATAATACAGAAAAATTAATATTTTCACTACTTGTACTATCTTCTACTTTTATAGCTTGTTCTTGATCTATATCTACATTATACTCTTCTGCGATTATGCTTAAAAAAGCATTAAATCCATTTTTTATTCCTTCATTCCAATTATCATTTTTTAAATATGGTATTATATATTCATCTTGAATTCTACCAGTTTTAGCATCTGGTAAAACACCTTCTAAACCATATCCTACCTCTACTCTAAACTGCCTTTCTTCTAGTGCTAATAATAATAATAGACCATTATTTTTATTTTTGTCTCCAATTCCAAATTCTCTAAAAGTTTCAGTAGCATATTCTTCTAAAGACTGTCCTTCCAAAGAAGGAATAGTAACAACAACAATTTGAGCACCGAGTTTTACTATTTAGGCTTTCATTTGCATTTATGATATAATTTTTTGTTTCTTCATTTAATAATCCCGCATAGTCATTAACATAAAAGTCGTTTGTTGGCTTAACTACTGCTTTTACACACCCTATACAAAGAATAGCAAAACATACTATTAAAAAGATTATCTTTTTTAATACTTTTCTATTCAAAGTTAACACTAGGAACCTCCCTACTTGATTCATTTGCTTCAAAGTATTGTTTTTGCTCAAATCCAAACATTCCTGCTAAGATATTTCCTGGAAATGTTTTTACTTTTAAATTATAATCTTTTACAGCATCATTATAATCTTTTCTTGCTACTGCTATTCTATTTTCTGTTCCTGATAATTCATCAGATAATTGTATAAAGTTTTGAGAAGCTTTTAAATCTGGATAATTTTCTACTACTACCATTAATGCATTTAAAGATGATGAAAGTTCATTATTTGCATTTGATTTCTCTTCTACACTATTTGCATTCATTAATTTTGTTCTTGCATCTGTTATACTATCAATAATTTCTGTCTCATGACTTGTATATCCCTTTACAGTACTTACTAAATTAGGAATTAAATCTGCTCTTCTTTGTAACATTACATCTAAGTTCGATAAATTAGTATCTACTGCTTCAGACTTCTTAACTAATCCATTATAACTTCCTACTAAGAATATTACTATAATAGCTACTATCGCAATTACACTTATTAAAATAATACTTGATTTTTTCATATTATTTACCTCCATTTCATTTTGAAATGATTTTATCATATAAAAATAATATATACAATAAAAATTTTAGTATCCATTAATTAGATTTTTTCTAGTAATTTTTTCTTTTCAGACAGTTTTCGACAGCTTTTGAAAAATATTTCAAAATGAAAACTATTAAATATTTTTATATTATAGTCAATTACATATAACTAATAAACGCGTAAAATATTAATGTTTTACGCGTTTATTAGTATAAGCCTCAATAGATTATAGCTTTTTTATTAAATTTTTATAATCTTTTCCCATGGCATATCTTCTTTTCCAAAATGTCCATAATTTGTTGTTTTACTATAAATTGGAGCCCTTAAATTTAATGTTTTTATAATTCCAGCTGGTGTTAAGTCAAAGTTTTCTTCGATCTTTTTTATTATTTCACTTTCTGGAATTGTGTTTGTTCTAAAAGTATCTATATAAATAGAAACTGGCTTTGCAACACCTATACTATATGCAATTTGTATTTCGCATTTTTTTGAATATCCATTTGCAACAATATTTTTAGCTATATATCTTGCCATATATGCAGCCGATCTATCGACTTTAGTAGGGTCTTTTCCTGAAAAAGCTCCTCCTCCATGTCTTGCAACTCCTCCATATGTATCTACTATGATTTTTCTACCCGTTAAACCTGTATCACCTAAAGGTCCTCCAATTACAAAACGACCTGTTGGATTAATAAAGTATTTTGTATCATCATCTAATAGCTCATTTGGTACAATTACATTGATTATTTTTTCTTTGACTTCTTTTTTTAAATCTTCTAGAATAACATTTTCTTCATGCTGAGTTGAAATAACAATTGTGTCTATTCTTTTAGGTATTTGATTTTCATATTCAACTGTTACTTGAACTTTTCCATCTGGTCTTAAACCTTTTATTATTTTTGATTTCCTTACTTCAGTTAATCTTTTAGCAAGTTTATGTGCTAAAGATATTGGCATTGGCATAAATTCTTTTGTTTCATCAGTTGCGAAACCAAACATCATTCCTTGGTCTCCTGCCCCTTCTGATTCTACGCCTTCATTTTCTTTATCTTCTAATGATTTATCTACCCCTATTGCTATATCTGGTGATTGTTTAGAGATGTTTAATAATACTTTACATGTTTTATAATCAATATCTGCAGACGCATTATCATATCCAATTTCTTTTATTGTTTGTCTTACTATTTCTTCAATATTGACCTCTGCATTTGATGTAATTTCTCCAGTTACTAATACTTGTCCTTTTCCTGCGACAGTTTCACATGCCACTCTTGCATATGGGTCTTCTTTCAAATATGCATCTAGTATTTTATCTGATATAGTATCACATAATTTATCTGGATGCCCTTCTGTTACACTTTCTGATGTAAATAATCTTTTCAATATATATGCCTCCTTTTTCTTTATCTGTTATCTATTTTATTTGCAAGCTAATTGCCAAATAGAACTCTTTAGTATTTTCTAGCAAACCTTTCATTTTATTTTGATAAAAAACAAAACCTTTGCAATTTTTATAGCAAAGGTTAATAATAAAACTAAATTTATGTTCTTATCATCAGCCAAAGCTAAATTATGCTTTGTCGGTATTAGCACCTTATTTTTTAATAGGTTGCTGTGGAGTCATAAAGCCGATTCTCTCGTCCACTCTAGATAACATATATTGTTTGTATAATAATACTTTTTTGTTATTATGTCAATACATTTCTATATAAATACACTATTTTATTACTCTATTTTAATTTCATTTTCTCTTTTCTAAATTCTTCACTATTTTTACTAGTCTTATTTCTTCTTCTGTTAATTTTCTACTTTGGCTAAATATTATCATAGATTCCCTTTAGGTTCAATATAGAGATGACTTTTTTAATGATTTTGTTTAAAATTTTATTATATGTACACACTATTATTAATTGGAGGTATATTATGGATTTACTTAAAATAACAGCATTATCTTTTGGCTCTGTAATCTTTCTTTTTATATTAACTAAATTGATGGGAAATAAAGAAATGTCTCAGCTTAGCATGTTTGACTATATTATTGGAATCACAATTGGTTCTATAGCAGCCGAAATGGCTACAGCTCTAGAAAATGATTTTATGCAACCACTTGTGGCTATGGCTGTGTATGCAATTGTTTCTATTATAATATCTATTTTATCATATAAATCTCTTAAAGTTCGTAGAATTATTTCTGGAAATTCTTTAATATTACTTGATAATGGAGAGTTATATCGTAATAATTTTAAAAAAGCGAAATTAGATTTAAATGAGTTTTTAATGCAATGTAGAACTGCACGGATATTTTAATTTAAGTGATATACAAACTGCAATTTTGGAACCTAATCGGAAAACTTAGCTTTCTTCCTAAATCGCAAAGTAGACCTGTAACTCCTTCTGATTTAAATTTAAATCCAGAACAAGAAAAGTTAGTTATTAACATTGTTTTAGATGGGCAAATTCTGAAAGAAAATCTAAATTATACAGGTAATGATGAATTGTGGCTTCAAAAAGAATTGGTTTCGCAAGGTTTTAATAGTGTAAATGACATTTTTTTAGCTACTTGTGATAGTAATAATAATTTAAGCATTTATCCTAAAAAGAACTTTACTAATAATAATTCTCATGATATTTTTGGATAACTCAAGATAGAAATAAAGAATTCTATCTTCAGTATTTATTACATCTAAAGCAATATGCTTCACCTATAATTTCTTATTTTTTTATTACTCTATTCTTAGGTACGCCTACAATTGTTACACTATCCTCTGTTGATTTTAATACAACTGCTCCTGCTCCTACTTTTACATTATTACCAATTTTTATTGGTCCGAAGAATCTTAGAACCTGCACCAATCATTACATTATTTCCAACATCAGGATGCCTTTTATACTTATCTTTCCCAGTTCCTCCTAATGTTACTTGATGATAAATTGTACAATCATTTCCTATGCTTGCAGTTTCTCCTATTACAATTCCCATCCCATGGTCTATAAAAAGTCTTCTTCCTATTTTTGCTCCTGGATGTATTTCTATTCCTGTAAAAAATCTTGCAAATTGTGATATAAGTCTTGCTAGAAAGAAAAGTTTGTATTCATACAATAAATGTGCAATTCTATAAAATACTAGCACATGAAATCCTGGATATAGAATAACTACTTCTAATATATTTCTTGCTGCTGGATCTTTTTCTTTAATATTTTTTGCATCTTCATATAATTCTTTTAATGGCTTTATCACAAAATCATCTCCTACCTACTATTTATTCTTTAATATATCTTATGTTGCCTAATTATAAATCGATACAAAAAATTGAGGTAGAATATTTTTTGTGTAACCAGCCAGTCTTTTTGTTAAAGACTGGCTGGTTACTTTTTTATTTATATTACTCAGTTCTTAAAGCTTCTACTGGATCTTTTTTGCTTGCCATTTTTGATGGTATTAAACCTGCAATAATTGTAAGAATCATACTAATTATTACTAATATGACTGCACCACCTATTGGAAGACTAGCTATTCCAGATACATTCGCAACCGCTTTTATAATAGCATTTACTGGAATAGTTAGAAGAATTGTAATTCCAATTCCTAGAAGTCCTGAAGCTAGTCCTATTATAAATGTTTCTGCATTAAATACTCTAGATATATCTTTTTTAGATGCTCCTATTGCTCTTAATATACCAATTTCTTTTGTTCTTTCTAAAACAGAAATATATGTAATTATACCAATCATAATTGATGATACAATTAATGATATTGCTACAAATGCAATTAATACATAGCTAATCATATTAACAATTACACTAACAGATTTCATCATCATTCCAACCATATCTGTATAGTTAATTACATTTTCTTCTTTTCCTTCATCTCTTTGTTTTTGATTATACTTTTCTATTTCATCTGATATTAATTCTTTTGCATCAAAATTTGTTGCATAAATATTTATACCTGATGGCTTACTTAAGTTAACTACACCTAATGTTTCCAAATTGTCTTCATATGTTGCTTTTTCATTTTTTGTAAAAGACTCCATTAATTTTGCCATTTCTTCAGTTGATAAATTACTTATATATGCTTTTTGTTCATTACTTAAATTTTCAAAACCAAATTTTACATTTTCGTTTCCTTTAGGAAAGTCTATTCCTGTAAATACATTTACTTCAGGATTTTCTTTTTGCTCTTTTACAATTTCTTGTTCATTAATTTTATTAATTACATACTCTTTTAAATCTCTTGTATATCCAACCGCACCACTTACAGATGTAGCAACACTCTCTTCATTTGGTTTAATAATTCCTACTACTTTTATATTTTCTGCATCTGCAATTTTCTTTTTCATATATTCTTCATCGTCACTTTTATCTACCCACATATTATTTTCTTTTTCATAATAATCTGTATTTAATATTAATTTAAATGAAAGATCTAGTATATCTTCATATGTGTAAACTATTTGCTCATCTGTTTCTACTTTTTCACCATTTTTTACTGCATTCCACTTTTTCTCAAGTTCTTTTTGATCTTTTAAACCTAAAGCATATAAAGTATAATCACTTATTTGATTGTTTTCATCTACTACTAAAACTACTTCATTATATGATTTTGGCCAATTTCCTGCTATTATATCATATTGTGATTTTAATAAATCTTCATTATCTAGCATTTCTTCCCATACATCAGTTTGTGATACCATCATCGAACTGCTTGCCATTGGTGATGAACTTTGCGCTTCTATCATACTTCCCATTCCCATACTATCCATCACTGTACTTGGATTTACTTTAACAATTCCATTAGTAGTATCTTCTTTATATAAATTGATATTTAGATTATAAGTATATTGAATTGCATTAGTATTTTTTTTAATTTCATTGCCATCTTCATCTAAGTATTTTTTAAATTCTTCTAAATTATTTGTTTGTATTTTACTAGATAAAGTACTAATCATTTCATTCATTACATCTTTGGAATATATTTTCCCATCTTCATAATTTAGATCATCTGTACCTTCATCCATCATTACTTCTAACATACTAGCCATATCTATTGTAGATTCTTCTATTGTAATTGGATATGATGAAAGTGTGTCTTCTTGTACTCTATTAATATAGTTTTGAACTCCATTTGATAATGATAAAATAAGGGCTATACCTATAATTCCTATACTTCCTGCAAATGATGTTAAAATTGTTCTTCCTTTTTTAGTCATTAAATTGTTTAAACTAAGAGATAACGCAGTAAAAAAGTTCATTGATGTTTTACCTGTTTTTGCTTTTTTATTTTTTTCTTTTGCTTCATCTCTTTTATATGGATTTGAATCTGAAGTTACTTTTCCATCTAATACTCTAATTACTCTAGATGAATATTTTTCTGCAAGTTCTGGATTATGTGTTACCATTATTATTAATTTATCTTTTGAAATATTTTTCAATATTTCCATTATTTGAACACTTGTAGTTGTATCTAAAGCACCGGGTTGGTTCATCTGCTAAAATAATATCTGGATCATTTACCAAAGCTCTTGCTATTGCAACTCTTTGCATTTGTCCTCCAGACATTTGGTTTGGTTTTTTATGTATCTGCTCTTTTAATCCTACATCTTCTAATGCTTTTATCGCTCTTTTTCTTCTTTCTTCTTTTGAAACTCCAGATAGTGTAAGTGCAAGTTCAACATTAGAAAGTACTGTTTGATGTGGTATTAAATTATAATTTTGAAATACAAACCCAACAGAGTAATTACGATATGAATCCCAATCTCTATCTTTAAACTCTTTTGTTGACTTTCCGGTTTATAATTAAATCTCCACTAGTATATCTATCTAGTCCTCCTATAATGTTTAAAAGTGTTGTTTTACCACATCCACTTTGACCTAAAATAGATACAAATTCACTATCCCTAAATTCAATATCTATTCCTTTTAATGCCATAACTTTAGTATCTCCTGATTGATACCCTTTAGTTATATTTTTTAGTTTTAACATGTTTATTCTCCTTTTTATTTTTTCATGTTACTTTAAAATATTTAATTTTATAGAACTAATAAAAATAATACCATCTTAAAAATAAATTTTCAAGATGGTATTATTACAATTCACATGAAATTCACGAAAATATCATTATTGTTTATATATAAATGATAGCTGATTTATATATCTTTATATATTTATACTTAGCATAATAATATGTAATTAGATTAGTTTTAAAAATTAAAAGTTGATACTTAAACTATATAAATACTAAATTGTATCATAAGTGTAATCTATATCATCATAATCATAATATATACTGTTATTCTAATTATATCTATCATAATACTTTGTATTATCACTTTTATTATTTGTTAAAATACATGAAAATATAGAACTTACCATAAAAATTAATATTGGTATACTAACGAAAAAAGTAAGCAAGCAATACCAATTAATCGGTAACGCTTGCTATTTAGGTAAAATTTGCTTTTACATCGCAACTATATATTCTATATATTCTACTATAGTTGCAATGAACTGTGAATTTGTGGGTTTGCTGTTTAAGATCGGATAACCAAAAAGCTTTTTCCAAAACTCTAAGTCACCTCGATCATATCCAACTTCGATTGCATGACAAATTGCATGATCAATTCCTGTTACAGTCTTTCTATGCAATTCTGCCACTTTTGAATACAGCTCCTGACTATTCAAACTATCACTAACCTTACCTTCGACAAATAATTTTACTATTGTCTTCAGGTATTTATAACCAATTAAGTTGGACGGTATACCTAAATCATGAAAAGTGTTAGTTATAGCCGTGTCAGTGTTATCGTTTGTGTCACTTTTAGAATTCACCTGTAACAAAAATGCTACCTGTTTTTCTAACTCCCGAAGGCGTTGTTCCAACTCATTCAACTGATGTTCATTCATTTTTTTACCTCACATTATTTTATTTCAGAATGCTCTGATATATTTATTGTATATTATGTCAACGTTATTGTCAATACAAAAATTTACAATTTCAAGATAAAATCTCTTTTGTACATTTTAATTGTTGTACTTTTTCCTACTCCATTTTCTCCTATGTATCCGACAAGTTCTCCTTCTTCTATATGAATATTTATATTATTTTCTGAATCATTAATATCTTTTCCAAGTTTTTTAGCATAATTATATGCTGCAATATTTATATCTGTTCCTATATTTGTTAGGGTATCATCTATATCTATTCCTATTATCATATTTTATCCCTTCTTATTTTTTATACTGCTAAATAATATTTTTATTTATTTATAAATTCTATAGTAAAAGGTACTACTTCATTTGATTTATGATGTACACCAGGCATAGAAATAAATTTCCAATTAGTTTTTATATTGTTCACTTTTGCATAATTGATAGCTGAATTAAAATAATTAGTAGCTCTTTCATATCGATTTTTTCCTTCCTCTATATCCATTGGAAGTAAGTTTATAAATTTAGTATCTATATCTTGTTCACCTGCTAATATATATACTTCTTTTTCTAAAGATTTTTTTATTCTTTCTTTAAAATCATTTAAGTTTTTTATACCATATGGATAATCTTTTGTTTCATCAAAAAAAGTATACATTCCTGCATTTGCACATAAATACTTTTTACAATATTTACTATTACCTAGCATTAAAAATCTGTGTGTGAATTGAGAACCAGATGAATGACCAAAGATTATATAGCCTTTATTCTCTAGATTATATTCTTCTAGGAATTCAACATATATTTCATCGATGTTTGAATAAATCCAATTTCCCTCATTTTTTATTTTTGTATCATAAGTCATACTTGGTGTATATATATCTTGAGTTGAATAATCATATTTTATATCTATTAAATTTCCATATTCATGATCTGCAATAGAATAATGGTCTTTATCAAATTCTGGAGCAATTATAATATATTTATTTTTATTAGCAGTTTCTATCCAAATTTTTAGATAATTTAAGGCGTCTCTTAAACAACCGCTCATAATAAATAATATTTTCATCTCATTCATATTTCCTTCAGGAATATATGTAAAAATATTCATATTATAATCTTTATTTTTATCTTTGTGCTCAAATATCTTTATTCTATTTAAATCTCTTTTATCTATCATTTTTCATCTCTCCCTATAATATTACATTTTTTCATTTTTATCTATATTTCAACATTTATATTTTTATTTATGTATTATTTTCATCTGATTATAATTTAAACTTTTATAAAATTATATAAATCCTTCGCAAATTAGATTATCATAATATTTTATTAATTCAGCATATTTTTCCTTACTTCTTACAGTCCAACCTAAAAGAAACTTTTTTCTCTTTATTTTTATTACTTCTTCATAATTCAAATCTTCTATACAATATGAAATAAAATCTGGTTTTGTAATAAAATTAAAAAGCATATTTTTTAATAATAACTTTTTTATCTTATTCATTTTTTCGTTTTTAAATTTAGATACTAACTGACCTCTTATTATATCTGGATAATTATCTTTGAACCATTTTAAACTAAATGGATTAAAACTTTGTATTGCAAATTTTCCATTATAGTCTTTTAATTTCTCCATCAATTTTTCTTCTAGTAAACCTATCTTATTATCATATTTTAACTCAATTAGTATTGGAACTTTTCCATTTACTATCTTTAGAACATCAAAAAACTTAGGTATATATGTATTTTGGTTATATAATTTTATATTTTTTATTTCTTCATATGTACAATCTTTTATGTTCTTATTAATGCCTGTCATTCTTTCTATATTATCATCATGAAAAACAACAACTTCGCCATCTTTTAGACAATGTACATCTAGTTCGATTATATAATTTTTCTCTATAGCTTTCTGAAATGATTCTATACTATTTTCTACAATATTCATTTCTTTACTATGAACTCCTCTATGTGCTATTATATTTTCTTTTAAAAAATTAATACTTCTCATTTTTTATCTCCTTAAGTCTATTTAGTTTAAGCTATAAATATATTATTATATATATCCTTTTTTATAACATTAATTAATGTTTATTATTTAAAATTTCATTTATTTTTTAACTACTTCATATTCTTCTTGCATATCGATATTACCTCTTGATTTTACATTATTTTCTTATTTATATCATATGTTTTATTAAAAGTCTACCACTTTAAAATATTAATAAGTGATTTGTTACATAATAAAAAAATAACAGGTCGAATTCAAAATTACTGACTTTCTACCTGTTATTTTTCATTTTTCTTAAAAACTTTAGTACCTACCAGACTCTATAAATTCTACTTCTCCACAGGCTAAAAGATCCTCTTTTCTGGACTCCTTTCTCATCTGCCATTCTGCCTTTTCTCTTTCTTTAACTATACCAGCTACTCTTACTGATAAGTTATCTCTTTCTGAAATTTTAGACACCACTTCATATGATATGCCCTGAGCCAGAGCTTCTAATATATCATCAGGTGTCTGTGGATTTTCTGCAATAGCCATCTCTATCGCTTCTGGAATCGAGCATAGCAGATGTTTTGGGATCTGCTGATGAATTCTCCTGATAACATCCTCTGAGATAAGTTTATTGAGTGCTAGTATAAGCTTTGAAATCCACAGCTGTGACTCCATTAATAGTTCTACCTGCTTATCTGTTGGTTTTACATGGCTGTGTACGATTTCATAGATAAATCGGTTGTTAGCTTCCTGTCCTTTGTACTGTTCAGGAAATGAAGTCCGTACAAGCATTTCGTTCCAAAAATGATACATTAGCGTTCTACCTTTGCATCTGTGACGTTCGTCCACTTCTTTCTGGATTTCCTTTAAAGTTTCAAGTAATTTCATTGTGATTTCCTTTCTGCCCTACAGGGCACGTTGTATAATTGTTTTAAACGATTGTGTTATGAACATATGTCATATACAGTTCTATTATAGCATAGTTTTACATAACTTTCAAGTTTCAGTAGAAATCCTTCATAAACCAAAAAAAGATTAGAATCTTCTCTAATCTTTTTTCGAATTCTTCTTATTTTAAATATTCTATACTATCATAATATAAATTCTCAGGACAAACATCTTCTCCATCAGGCCATTCTACTGTTTCTCCTGCTAATTTTACTAATTTAAAATATTCGTAATTTTGCAATTTTTTATATGCGGAACTTTCTTGAATTAATTTACTCATATTGTATACTCTTTCTTTTCCATCTGCAAATTTTATATATAGACAAAAGTTTTTTAATGGTTTTACTAATATTGGATTCGGTTCTATATAATTTTTCATAATGCACCATTCCTTTCATTTTACCTATATCTTTACATTTCTTATTTCAAAGGTTCTATGGTAAAAAATTCATTATCTTCTTGCATTAATTTCCACAATGCATTTATCTCTTCTTTATGTATTGCAAGCCATGCTTCTACTAGTTTAGATTGTTTATTTGGTATATTTCCTTTAATGCATTTTCCATTAAAATCATATATAGCTTTATAATCATTATATTGAATGTGTAGATGTGGCATGTTATGATGCTTCATATCATCATAATACATTCTTACAATAATACCATAAAACTGTGAAACTATAGGCATTAATTCACCTCCTATTATATCAGGCTATCTTATATTTATCAATTGTTTTTTGGAATTTTATGTGTATGAGTTTACACATAAATAAGAATTAAACCATTTAGAAAAAATAATATAAAAATAATAACATATATTAATTAGTATTTCAATTAAAACTGTATGACATTTTTCATCAATATTTTTATATATTTTATCATTTATTTTTTATTAATATAAATATAAACTATAAATTTTTCTTATTTTGAATCAAATACATTCAATATTATTATATTTTTCTATTTTTCGTACATAATATATTTAGTTAATTTTATTAATTAATAAAAAATGGGAGGTCTTTTCATGGAAAATCAAAATTTAAATATCTTGGATGAAGTAAATAAAGGTGCTACAATGGGAATGGATGCAATTTCTTATGTATCAGAAAAAGTTAAAGATAATGATTTTAAACAAGTTTTAGATACAGAATATAACAAATATAAAAATATATCTGATAGAGTAAATGATCTATATTCTAATTACAGTAGCAAAGAACCACATGAAACAAATGCCATGAATAAAATGATGACATGGTATGGAATCCAGATGAAAACAATGATGGATGATACTACTTCTAAAATATCAGAACTATTAATGCAAGGTACTAATATGGGAATTATAGAAGGTAGACGTTTAATTAATCAAAATAATAATATCGCTCCTGATGTTAAAAATATTTTACATGATTTTGTTACAATGCAAGAAGATAGTGTTGAAACATTAAAAAAATATTTATAATCATTAAACAAATATTAATTTTATTATTATTACAAAAAACTTTATTTTTATAATTAATCCAGAATTCAATAAAATAAGCCTGGATTATTTTATTTATACATCTAAATCTCTTTCATTATATAATGAATATAGAGCTCTCATCAGAGAGCTCTATCGTGGTTATTCGAGCATCAAATGTATTTATCAACAATGTATCGTAAATTAGCATTATACATCGTATGATAATACGGTTGTGGATGTCCACATCTTATTTCTAACTTTTTCCAGTCTGTAATTGATTCTTCAAGTATATCTTCAACAGTTACTGGACCATTTACAGCATTAATGGAAGAAATTCTATTAGATGGACATACCCAGATTTGTTCTTTTAGAAAACTATCTCCGAAGTAATTTACAGCTTCCTGCACTCTAGCTTTAAATTTAGCTTCATTATACAAAATAGCCTCTTTCAAATCTTCAAGTCCTTTTGCATCATCTCTCACACATCCAGAATATGAATCAGATATCTGAAAAATTCGTATAATCTGTGATTTGAGTAACTCCCTCCATTTATCTCTCAATGCGTAAAATTTCCTTAAATTAAGCTCATCCTTTAATATTTTCTTTGCATGATCCGATGTCTGTTCATAAATATTAAGGTATTGCTTAAAATAATTAAGTTTCATTGTCTGGTATGGATCACAATTTCTTCTCAAATCTTCGATATATCCATTTACTTGCGCGAAAAATGTGCAAACATCCTGTTTATACTGCTTCTGCTCATTACTCTTAAAAATGCTAAACATAAATTTTACCTCCTGCCAATTGGCATATTGTATTATAGTTAATTTTTTTAGGTGAGTACTTTACACCACCTGTTCATATTATATTGTAACACATTATGTTTGTTTTTTCAATAATAGTAGCCAAAATTCTCCGTGCCTTTTTTAGTTAAAACTCCATCATAAATCTTTGAAATGTATTATTTATATATGCTTTTTATCTCACAAATTTTCTAAAACATCTTCTATATAGTATAAACTTTTATCCTATTTAAAATTTTATATTACTATAAATCTATCACTATTAATGGTATTGTTAATTCTTCTTTACTAAATCCTGAATGAGAGCCTTTTATTTTCCCAATATATTTTTCTGCATCAGTTACAGTATTAACAAAATATGCACCTTTTTTACAAAAACTGATATATTCTCCTAAATTTGATTTCATATATTGTGATATTTTGTTGCTTCCAAATATATTATTTTTAACAAACTCATCTGTTTCGAAAATATACATTCTATCTTTATAATCTTTTTTAAATTCTTCTAGAAATTGTTCTTTTTTATTATTTTTTACGTAATATGTAGCCATTCCAAAGTCTATTCCTGGTAAAGCATAAAAATATTGGTTATATTTTTTAAAATCCATTATAATATCTTGGCATGTTACCTCTATTTGTCCATGATCAGATATGATAACAATTTCTAAATCTCGAATCCCTTGGCTTTTTAGTTTGTTTAGTTCCTTTTCAATTTCATTTATAACTTTCATCACTTCTTTACTATATACTCCATTATAATGTGATTCTGAATCTACATATGGCAAATATAAATATGTAAATGTTTCGATATCTATATTTTCTCTTATATTATCAGTTGCTTTTTTAAATGCTTCTTCAATGCTATTATAATCTTTCCTATTTTTATTTAATACAAACTTCGAAAAATTACTATTAACTATTTTTTGAGGAAATAATCCCATTGTCTTTCTTTTTAATTTATTCATTACAGATTCGCATACATATATATCTTCCTCATTTATACCTAATTCTTTTAAATTTTTCCCGTTATTTCTATCTTTAAACAATAAAGTATAATAATCTATGTTTCTATCTCTATTATAATTATACCATCCAATCATACCATGAATGGCTGGATACTCTGCAGTAGCTACTGAAGTTAATACACAACCAGTAGTTGTAGGACAAACAGTTAATATATCTGCAACTCTATTCATTTTTAATATCATATTACTTGAAAGAGAATCAATTAAATTACTTCCCATTCCATCTACAAGTATTAATAATATGTGCTTTTTATTTTTTAAATATTGCATGGTTTCTTTATTTATACAATCTGATTTATATTGGTAACCACAATATTTATAAATCGTTCTTACTACATCTATAATCGAATTCTTTTTATAATCTGGAAATATCATATCATTACTTTTTAAACATTCTATAAAATCCATCTATCTTTCCCAATCCTCACTTGCTTTAAATTGTCTTGGAGATTGCTTCTGCAATTTTCCTTCTTTAACTAATCTATCAAATGTTCTTTCACAATCATCTTCTAAGTCAAGCTTCTTTTGTTTAATATTCGTTTTATAACCTAAAAACATTTCTCCATCTTGATTTGTTTTCTCGTCTTTATTTAGTATTAAAAAACATATAACAACTTTTTATATCTTACCATTTTTTTACATTAGTTTCAATTATTTATATTGATTTTGACAAAGATTTCATTGACATAATTTCACAAAACTACATAATAATACATTTTTCGACTTTTTGTACCAGAGCCTTACTAATATTAATCTAATATTGCTTGTGCAAGCCCACACTTTTCTAATCTATTTGCATTTTTTCTATTTTATTCTTGCATTTTTGTCATTACAATTTAATTTGTAGAAAAAAATAAAGTACATAAGTTTTACTACATTAACTTACACACTTTATTTTGGACTATCCAATTAGCATATATCTTTTTTAGCTCCAAATATTTCTATCGCTCTCTATATATACTTTCATACTAATATCAATTTATCATATACACAATGAAATGGTGTTGAATCTTCTATCCAGAATGGAAATATACTAATCATTATCCTTAGAATAGAATTTATCAATATTCCTAATAATACAGTTATTAAAATTAAAATTTTCGATGTTTTATCAAAATCTATTTTAACAACTCTGTCATCTCTCCCATATAAAATATATCTATTTTACTCATTGCTCTTGTTATTGTTACATATAATAATTTTATATCTATACTGCTATTTGTATATTTTAGCTTACTTGCATTACTAATTAGCACACAATCAAACTCAAGCCCTTTTGCAAGATATGATGGAACAATAGAAATACCAGAATTATATTCTGAATCTTTACCTGTAATTAATTTCACATCATCTCTTATCTTACTTATTTTCTTTTCGATTTGCTTGCATTCTAGCATATCCTTTCCTATTATTGCAATTGATTTATATCCACTTTGTAAATACGTATCTATTCTTTCATTTATATTACTTATTAACTCATCTATCTCTTTATTTTGTTTAATATTTACACAGTTTTTCCTATCGATTACTGGGTCACCTAAAACTATATATTCTTTTTCATAATCTGGTAATTTGTTTATTACAGAGTTTGCAATATCCATTATTTCTTTAGTAGTTCTGTATGTTTTATTTAATGTAGTGTATGTTGTTTTAACATCTTTAAATTCGACATCTATAAATTTTTTCCAGTTTTCTATACCTCTATAATAATGAACTCCTTGTGCTATATCTCCGAAGAATTGTCATTGAATTACTGTTTAGTATTGTTTTTAAAACGTCAAATCCAAACTCTCCATAATCTTGTGCTTCATCTATTACAACATGTTTTACTTTTATATTTTCTTTTAATCCAAATATTTTTAATTGTATATACATTATAGGAGCTAAATCTTCGAAAGAAACTTCATTATTTTGTAGATTCTTGCTTGTATTTTTCTTTAAATATGTCATTACTTCATTTGAATTTTGTAAATAATCATCTATAAATTCTTTATAATATTTTATACAATCTTTCTTTGGAATTTGGCTTAAATATTTCTTTACTATTTTTTTATAATCTTATTATTTTCTCATATTCATCTAATACCTTTATTCTGTTTTCTCCAGTTAAATCTTTAATTTTTCTACTTCGTTCTTTCTTTATATTATCTATTATTATTGGTAATTTCTTTTTTAATTCAGAGATTAAATTTTTTTCAATTTCATTTATTCTAGTATTATAATTATACATTTTATAGTTTTCTTTAAATAAATACTCTATATCTTCTATCTTCATTATTGTATATCCATTAAAGCAAAAATCGTTTCTTGGAAGATAATTATTTTCGACCTCTAATAAATATTCATCCATTACTTTTTTAAAGTTTATCGATGATTTGTACTTTGCTTCTTTTATCATTATATCTATTTTACCT
>ENA-ORLW01001068-ORLW01001068.1-human-gut-metagenome-genome-assembly--contig:-NODE-1068-length-33204-cov-4.703203_pt1 | contig 33204 bp, 27 predicted proteins | sample MGYA00243017_ERZ508829 | MGnify/ENA primary metagenome ERZ508829 (study PRJEB26277, sample SAMN04329776) | human gut metagenome | biome: human-associated habitat | host: Homo sapiens | place: USA...
TTTTCAAAAAATCAGACTCTATTTTTACACTTATCTTTTACTTTTTAAGTGCAGAATAAGGTATACCCTATTCTGCATTAACTATATATTTTTACCATTCTTTACTTATCAAGCTCATCATCAGCTTCAATATCTTGTGCGTTTTCCTGTTTTTGATTTTTCAGCCAATTCAACGTCTGATTTCGCTTTTGTTTCTTCTTAAAATCAGTTATAATACGCTCTACATTTTCCGAAGTTGTTGCGCCTGGATATTTACCCTCAAAGGAAATCAACAGTTCTTTATTATCCTGTTCTTCCTGACGAATTACTCCATACGTTTTTTGATATTCACCATTTTGCATAATCTGCTGAATAAACAGCTGAGAGCTTGCTGATATCTGCTCCCAGCCTCCGTATAGATTCGTAACCGCTTGCGTAATCCGATCCATTGTAATCGGCTCTCCACGCTTTTCATGTTCCGCCAAAATACCTGCGATATCTGAACGATCATTCTTATACAAACGGCCGGAACGCAACTTCATTGCAATTAAATATTCAGCCTGAACAGTTCTCACACTCAGGATACCGCCAAACGTCCGATAATAGGTAGAATACTGATCTAATTTGGGTGAATAGGATGCAGTTCGCATAAAATCCGTATTTAGCCACCCATTTTGCAAGTGGTATTGGTCTCCAACCAAGTTGATTGCGTCCTTCATCACTGATGCTGCATGAATAATTGCATCAATGTCTGTTGTCATTTCACGAAAACCATAATTTGCAATTACTGCTGCTCCACCTATTAAGATAAGCTCAGCTGGCATAGCTTTTCCGCCCATCTTTTTATATTCTTTTGCTACCGCTTTTAAATAATCATTTAAGTTTTCTCCCGTAAAGACAGAACTATCAGATGACATTTCTCACCTCACTCTCAACAATATTATGTCTTAAAAATTCAGGAATCGAATTTTTTACCGCTTCCTCTTTTATTTGATCATTTTTTAATACATTCGCCGTAACAATAACTCCTGCCGGATATACAAGTTTTTGTAACCGTTGCTGTCTCAGATCATCATACTCACTGCAAAGAGGCGCTCCAATCTCCCTGCTAATATAGTCTACCATTGCCAGCAGATAAAAGCACTCCAGATACCACTTTCGGTTATAATATTCCCGTATCATATCCTTTTCTAATGTTTCAATCAAAAAATCAATATCTCCGCTTTCTTTTAAGCGATGACACACATTGCTTTTAAAGAGTTCAAAATTGCAGCGCTTTTCCATATTCTGATCACCTTCCTTTATTGTTAGTATATCGACATCTTGTTATAAAATCAAGCCATTTAGTATGACAAATTTCTTAATTAACAGATTTATAATTTTACCATTCTTCTTCCTCATCAAACTCATCTTCAGAATCTTCCCAGAAGTAATCCTCGAACAGCTCTCTTTTATTTGAGTGCTGCATCTGATCAAAAATATATAAAGTTGCCCGGACATCTTCCAGACTATCATGCGCCCGAAAATGATACCCATAATATGCCGCAGCCGTACCCAGTTTCTGCCATTTGTAATCGCAGAAAAAATCATTCCACTCTCCATATTCACGAGCAAACGCCAGCATGACATCAAACTGCTTCTTTCCTATCGCCTGAATCCCCCATTCTTCCAAGAAATTCAGATCAAACTGATTATTATACGCAACCAGCAGGTCAGCAGCGGCAAAAATTCCCTTTACTTTTGGGATTAACTCATGTGGGTATGGTGCATTGGCAACCCGATCAGGTGTTATTCCATTCACACGCGCCGCTTCTGACCAGCTCTTTTTCCAATACGGATGTACCAATTCATTGATCAATACATTTCCCAATCCGTCAATAATTGAAATCTGAATAATTTCATCTTCTCCGGGATTCAATCCAGTTGTTTCCGTATCAAATATAATGGTTTTTGATGCGGACAACGAATAGGGCTGTGCGGGCAGCTGTGCCGCCTGCGCTAACCGTTCTTTTCCTATTTTGATTGTATAAGCATCTGCATCTTGACTACGTTTCATAGCTCTCTCCTTTTCTCAGAAATCAATGTCTTCATCTGCATCTTCCTCTTTTTCATCCTTTTGACGGCGAAAACGAGAAAATCTTGATTGACGAATTCCTGTTGGTTTTGATATTTTCATAGTAGTTTTTTCATTATCTTCATTTTCCTGTGGCTCTCGTCCGGCATCTACATCAAGTTCCACTGCCAGTTCTTCCAGACGCTTTGTTTTTTCTCTCAGCTCATCTTCCTGCGGAAATGGTGTATTCAACTGTTTCTGCGCATCCTCTCTCTGCTGATACAATGCTTCCAACTTACCTTTCTCCAGAATCATTCGTTCTGGAAGCTTATTCAGCGCGGAATCCAAACGTTTTAAGTTTAGGGCTGGAACATCCGATAATTCAAATGGATGACTCAGCTTTCCTTTCACAGCAATCTGGATCTCTGCCGTGATCACATTGACATATCCTTCCAGCTCAAATCCACGATACGAGCCAATCCGTATTGACCTGGTATCCTTACAGGTTTTTCCTGCTTCTAAAAAAGCCTTTGCTGCTTCTTTCTGATCGGTGTACACTTTCCCCAAAATCTCCAGAAAGATGGTGTTCTCAGCAAATGGTGGATACTGCTCTGTTGTTTTTATGTCCGCATCCAGTTTTTGAATGATTCCTTCTTTTTCCCGGATTTGTTCCGGGAATGTTTTGAGCAGCTGATCTTCTAACCGATACTGCATCGACTGATGCTCCGCTTTCAGCATACGCAATCTTGCAATATCCACTTCCAAATCCATTTTCTCTTTAATGCGATCATCGCCTGCACACAAGGCTTTGACCTCCGCATACGTCAGCACCTGCTCATCCACATCTTCACAGGAACGAACTGGCGATTTACTCGTCATAATCTGCGAAATAAATTTTTGCTTGTTTTCAAGCGTTTGCCATAAGTACGAATCGAATGTTCCCTCAGTAACATAATTATAGACTTGTACAACCGGATTCCTATTTCCTTGGCGGATAATCCTACCATTTCGTTGTATCATGTCTGCCGGACGCCATCCAATATCCAAGTGATGTACTGCAATCAGACGTTCCTGCACATTCGTTCCTGCCCCCATCTTCTGGGTGCTGCCCAGCAGAATCCGTACTTGTCCATCATTGACTTTGGAAAAGAGGTTTTTCTTTTTGACTTCCGTATCTGCATCGTGAATATACGCAATTTTCGTCTCCGGTATCCCTGCTGCAATTAGTTTTCCCTTTACATCATCATAGATATTAAACGTATTCGGTTTTGGCACACTGTTGTCGCAAAAGATCAGCTGCGTGAGTCGGTTTTCTTTTCCTTCTTCCCAAATTCGTATCACATTGCCAACACAGAGATTCACTTTGCTGGTTGCATCATCCGGCAAAAGTGAATTCATCAAACGCTGATCCAGTCCAATCTTTCGACCATCTGATGTGATTTTCAGCATATTATCCACAGTGGAGTTTACAGAACCATTATGTACAGCTGCCGCTCTCTCTGATAATTCTGCAACCATCTTCTTCTGCAGCTCAGACGGCTGCGCTACAATCGTCTTTGTCTCGTCTCTTGGTACTGGAAGATTTAACTGATCTTTCGTTTTTATATCTGCTACCTGCTTAAACAAATTCATCAGTTCCGGGAGGTTGAAAAACTTGGAAAAGCGAGTCTTCTGGCGATAGCCAGTTCCCTCCGGAGCCAATTCGCTTGCTGTCACTGTTTCGCCAAACGTGGATGCCCATGCATCAAACTGGGTCAATCCACGTTCCTGAAGCGCAGAATACTGAAGATATCGCATCATCGTATACAGTTCTGTCATGCTGTTCGAGATTGGAGTTCCTGTTGCAAATATAATTCCTTTTTCACCAGTCAACTCGTCCATGTATCGACATTTCATATACATGTCAGTAGACTTTTGCGCTTCACTCGCCGATAGTCCAGCAACGTTACGCATTTTCGTATATAAAAAGAGATTCTTGTAAGCGTGCGCCTCATCAACAAACAATCGATCAACGCCAAGCTGTTCAAACGTGACAACATCATCCTTGCGCTCCTGAGCCTGTAACTTTTCCAGCCTGCTTTTCAATGATTTTCTTGTTTTCTCCATTTGCTTGATTGTAAAAAACTGATCTCTCTCACTCATAGATTCTTGCAGTGCATCTTCGATTTCATCCAACTGTTTTTGCAGCAACCGTTCCTGACGCTCAATCGAAACTGGAATTCGTTCAAACTGGCTATGTCCAATGATGATCGCATCATAATCACCAGTTGCAATTCGCGCACAAAATTTTTTTCGATTCGCTGTCTCAAAATCTTTTTTACTGGCCACTAACAAATTCGCTGCCGGATACAATTTTAAGAAATCATTTGCCCATTGAAGAGTCAGGTGATTTGGAACTACAAATAAGCTTTTCTGGCATAACCCCAACCGCTTACTTTCCATTGCAGCTGCAACCATCGTATACGTTTTTCCGGCTCCAACCTCATGAGCCAAAAGTGTATTTCCGCCGTACAAAATATGAGCAATAGCATTCTTTTGATGGGTACGCAGCTTAATTGCAGGATTCATCCCATGAAATCGGATATGTTCTCCTGAAAATTCCGCAGGGCGCAAGTTATTAAATCTTTCGTTATATACCTGTTCCAGACGTTTACGTCTTTGCGGATCTTTCCAAATCCATCCAGCAAATGCCTCTTTGATTGCTGCCTGTTTCTGCTGTGCCAGCATGGTTTCCCTCGGATTTACAACACTTCTGGTTGTTCCCTCAGCATCCGTAACCCGATCATATACCGTCACGGTTCTCAGATTTAATGTTTGCTCCAGAATCGCATATGCGCCCATACGCGCTGTTCCATAGCGATTATACACACTAACATCATTTTCAAGCGCAAACGTTTTTCCGCTGATCTGCCATTCACCCGTCACCGCTGCAAATGTTAACTTGATTCTCTGCCGCTGATAATACGGCGTATGGAATGTCTCATACATAAATGCTTCAATATACTCCGCATCAATCCAGGTTGCTCCCAGTCGCACATCAATCTCAGATGCCGTCAGATTTTTTGGCTGTGCTTCCTGTAAAGCCCGTACATTTTCTTCATATCTGACATCACGTTGAGCCGCCAGCTGCGCCATCCGAAGCTTATCCCTGACATTTCCACTTAAATACTCATCTGCCGTTTTCCATGCCCGCTGTTCCTCTTTCTCCTGCGGATCACGAAAAATAACACCGCTCAACTCTCTTGTAATTTGCTCTTGTTCCGCTTCTCCTCCTTTTCCCAGAAGATCAGCCATGTATGGCAAATCCACATGACCTTTTTCACCAATTGAGACAGCCAACGCATCCGCAGGTGTTTCCACAAATGTTATTTCTTGTTGTGCGCGGATCGTTCTCTTTGTAAATATATCTGCCTTTGATCGTAGATTTCCATCTTTGTCCAAATTTTCAAGCGAACATAGTAGGAAATAAGACGAATCGCCATCCATCATTAAGGCATTTTGTCTGGAGTTTATCAGTCCATATCTTTTTGAAAACAGATTATATTCAATACCCAGCTTTCTTTGGGCGCGTTGAATTTCCTCATCTGTAGCATCCTCAACCTGAAGCTGTATCACCTGATTTAATGCATCCCTGATTTTCAGCAATCCCTTCGTCCGGTCTCTTGCTGCATCAGAACGGTCAATTTTTCGCATCGTTGAATTTTCCCGATAATATACTTCACCATCTACTAACGTGTATGAAAAATTGCGCACGGATGGGTCTGCGGGAAGAACTGCATTTTGTTGTCGCCTGTCCGAAACGGACACACTTCTAGGTTCTGGCTGCGCCGTTGGTTCATAAGGCTCATAATGTCCTTGAATCTTCGTGACTGCACTCAAAAGCAACTTTGATAAGTCTTGATTCTGGTCAGCTTTTACGGTATATTCCTTTCCAAATTGGGTACTTTGCTCCTCCAATGTACCCAAGATCATTTCCGGATGATCAAGAAAATAAGTATTGATCGCATATCCTTTATCAGTCTGGCCCAGATAAATCCAATCATCTTCCGTCTCCACAATATGTTCCCGCTTCTGAAGGAAAAGAATGTCTGCTACCACTTCTGCTCCCGCATTGGCCCGAAAAGCATGATCCGGCAAGCGGATCGCCCCCAGAAGTTTTGCACGTTGTGCCAGATACCGTCTGGCGGATGGATTTTTGGAATCCATTGTATAATGGCTGGTTACATATGCAATAATTCCCCCAGGACGTATTTGATCGAGTGATTTTGCGAAGAAATAATTATGGATCGAAAATCCCAGCCGATTGTACGCACGATCATTGACCTTATAATTTCCAAATGGGACATTGCCGACTGCTACATCGTAAAAATCACGCTGATTCGTGGTTTCAAAGCCCGCTACCGTAATATTCGCCATTGGATACAGTTTTTGTGCAATGCGGCCACTAATGGAATCCAATTCAATTCCATACAAACGGCTACCCAACAGAGTCGTTGGCAGCATTCCAAAAAAGTTTCCAACTCCCATTGCCGGTTCCAGAATATTTCCTCCTTGAAAGCCCATCCGTTCCAGCGCCGCATAAATTCCCCGGATAATCGCCGGACTGGTAAAGTGCGCATTCAGTGTGCTTGCTCGTGCCGCTATGTACTCTTCTTCTGTCAGCGTTTCTTTTAATTCCTGATACTCATTTGCCCATTGTGCTCGTTTCTCATCAAACGCCTCCGGAATACCTCCCCAGCCGACATATTTCGACAGAATTTCCTGTTCCTGCCAAGTTGCATTCCGTTCTTCTGTTTCCAGTTTCTTCAACATATGAATGGCATCCATATTAGCGCGAAATTTCTGCTTCGGACTGCCCTCTCCTAAATGTTCATCAGAGATGCGGAAATTGATTCCCGAGATACTATCAAGAATCGGTTTCTCTGGCTCTGAAAAAGCAATCGGCTTTTCATCGGCGTTCTGCCCAGACAAGATCGGTTCCTGTTCGACTGCCCCATTTTGTTTTGTGTCCGATTCGGACACAGGCTCCTTTTCGCTTTGAGGTTCTATCAGAGATTCCTGCATTTCCTCTTCATCCAGATTTTCATCTAGCTCTATCTCATCATTTATTTCTGCATCCTCATCCGCCGTCTCTTCTGCTACAGGCTCAACTTCCACTTTCTCTGACTCTAAAAAGTATTGATCGTTCTCGATAAGCTGTCCGATTCTTTTTTCAACTTGCAGCCAGGACAACTTCACAACAGAATTATCCTCATCGTGAAATTTCTTAATAGAAAGACCTCTCGCATTCCAATCCACCCAGCCAGTAACTCCCTCTTCAAACTGAAATGTCCAGCCTCCAATCCCATATTCCTCTTTCAAAAACGCAGCTCGTTTTGCTGCATCCGATTCTTTTTGATAAAAAGCGGCAATGCGAATTTTTCCACCCTCAAATCCAGATCCTCGCTGAAGAATCCGTACAAGCTCCGATTCCGGGATAACAAAAGCAGCCGGTGTCTCTCCGGCTGCTTGCTCTGTCTGTTCTATTTGTATTTCTTCATGTTCTGCTTTTGGTGTGTCCGAATCGGACACATTCTCCCGATCAGTCGGACGAATCTCAAAATAATCGGATAGCGTTAACTGTACACCAGTTCCGTCAGAATAATTTCCTCCACCTGATGGTGGCAGGATTCCATCAGTCCCACCCATTTGAGCTGATCTTTCTGTTTCAGTTCCTCGGTCACTCCCGCGTCCTTGAGCAGTTGCGGTAATACCTGTTCCTTGATCCGATCCGCTGCTTCGTCCACCTTCACCATCTCCTGAAACAGTGTTCCATTCGCTACCAGACTCTCGTATACCTGAAGGTTGTTCTCCTTCAGATAATTTTTCCGCATCATCCCGTACTTCCGTAACTCCGGCTGATTCTCTTCTTTCTCCGGGAGTCCGATGTTCGGAACCAGGAAATCTCCCTCCTGACGATATGTGATCCGTTTCCGAATATCTTCCATTGTCATTTCTTTCATGTTCATTACCCCTTTCTCTTACTTGTTCTCTCTGAACCGTTCGGACAAGTCGGGCTGTCCAACTCAAAATCGCTGAAGCCGCATTTCCAACTCCACTAAACGTCTCCATGTCCAGCTGATTCATGCATGAGAAGTCCAACGATTCTGCTTCCTGCGAGAATCCATACTTTTCCAAAAGCAAATACATTGCACTCGTTGCAGTTGCAATATAATAAGCAGGTATCTCAGTACTTTCGGACTGTGCTGCTGCCTGATCTGGTGACAGATTATAATATTCCTGTGTCATCGACAACGCAATCTGCGACAGTGTATGTTCCAGGTCACCATCCCAACGGGCAGAATCGGCAGCATATGCCGAATTTTCCCTGCTATATGCCGCATTCAGTTTACGGGCAAGTTCCTCTCTTTGCTCTGGTAAAATGGGTTTTGGACGATATTCAAACTCCTGATCTGGCCCAGTTGCTGTCACATCAAAAATATGACGCAGCTTACCGCGCTTTCCCGTTTCATCCAGCAGGACTATACTATGTTCTCCTTTTCGGACATATCGTCCAATCTTCTTCCACTGATCGAATGTGGCACAAGCGGTTGCTTTTGGATTCTGCACATAAATCAATATCTGATCAAAGAATTGATAATGTGTAAACTGTGTGGCAAATTTTAAAAATCCTTTCCACAGTGTTGTATCTTTTCGCAGCACTTCTTTACTGTCTTCCAACAGCTGATTATATTCTTCTATCCTTTGCATGGCACTCCTTTCCTTCTGAAAGCTTTGCCTTGCAGCCTAATTGTATATTATCTGATACAGGTTGTCAAGTGGCTACTTGCATTTTCTTCCAGATTGAGCAATCATTTTCGTGTCCGATTCGGCCACAAATCAATATTCCATTTCTTCCTGCTGTTCGTTTTCCAATTCCTTTTTCCTATGAAAACATCTCTTCTTCTGTGCTTCTGGTGATCTTTTTTCTTCCTTTGGCGTTAAATCCCCTTGTGCTTTCAGTGGCTCCACAGTCTGTTTTACGTTTTTCGTATTTTCAAGATATGCTCCGTATTGCGCCATTAAAAAATCCGATGCTTTTGCTGCATCTGCACTCGCCTGAAACAGCACATTCGGGTTATCCTTCAGTAGACTCATCCAGTTCTGCAAATACGCCGCATGGTTTGTAAATTGCTTTGAGCCAATCTGAACACCCAAATCAGCCTGTACAAATACCGCCGAAAGCTCTGCGACGAGTTCCTCTTTCGCATACGACGTACTTCCAAAGCCACCGCTTATATCCCGTGCCAGCCGGGACGGATGCCCCGTACTGTGTCCCATTTCATGGATTGCGGTTCCTAAAAATTCTCCTGCGGAATAAAAATAATCCCGTGCAGGAAGATGAATCTCATCCCGCGCAGGACTATAATATGCTTCCGTTTCGTTTGCTCCTTCGATTACCGAACACACCGAAGACTTCACAAACTGATCAGCCAGTGCCAACTGTTCATCTCTCGAAAGCGGCTCTTTCTTTTCCTTTTCCGGTATTCCGTCAACCTGATCGGCATTGAACAGAATAAAATAATTTACTTTCGGATGTTCCAATTCCTCATAAACCGTTTCCTTCTCACCAGTAACGGGATCTTCAATTACCTTTTTCTCTTCAAAAATCCATTTTTCACATAATGTTCCCTTCTCACCGCTTTTTATTTTCCATCCCTTGTCTTTCGCCTGGTTAAATGTCACCCAGCGGTTATCCTGAAACTGTCCAAAATGGGATGCAAGCATTAAGCGCAGTCGGTTATTTCCCTTATAGACCGCTTTTGTCACTGGATTATACGGTCTGGTTCCGGTTGTTTTCCATCCTTTCATCCACGGCAGCTCGCCCTGTTCCATTTCTGCAAGCAGTTGTTTTGTCAGTTCTTTTCTGGTTTCTATTACCCGATTATACGCACTTCCCATCACATATCCTCCGTAACAGGGTCAGATTCCTCCTCAAGCTGTTCTTCTGCGATATCGTTTCCCTGATCTGCATAACGTTCTTTTTGCAGCTTACGGATTTGCGGATCGTACTTTACGTTCTGCTGTTCCATTTGTTTCATCTTCGCTCCCTTCTTTCCATTAGATTACACGCATAATTCCGTTTAAATTCCAGCGTTTCTGAAATTCACGCAATTCATGCTTGTAATAATCCTCTTTTGTAACAATCGGATGATACAGCACCTGTCGCTTCTGCTCCACCGTTTTGTACAAATATTTCATTTCCACCAACCGATTTACATAAATCAGTGTCGTGGATCGGCTCTGCGGAGTTTCTCCATGCGCCCACCGGGTCTGCAATTCTTTCATTTTCAGTGGCTCATCCGCCTCCCAAAAACATTGCATCATTTCAAATTCCCGTTGCGATAATGTCTGTAATGCCTGCATTTCTTTCTCCTTTTTTATTCCGGCCCATTTTCCAGCCAGACGGCTTCATGGACATGCGCCTCTTCCTCTTGTAATTGTTGTTGCTGATTCCATTGTGCCTGACGTTGTGCGCGATCATACGCAGCCAGATTTTTGTAGTGGCGATAGCTATCCTCAAAATAACGTCCCAACCTTCGGATACGAAAATGAGGAATCCGGTATCCTCGTTTCTGGTATTTTAAAGATTGTTCCATCCGATTGGCTTTTCTCTTCTCCTGCTCTGCACTTCGCAGCGTTTGCAACACAGCATTTCCACATCGCTTGTATAAATCCTTTTCCTGATTCATTCGATAGGTTTGCCTTCGTGCATTTTTTCCATATGCGCGCTCCTGTTGCTTTTCCAGTGTGTCCCAAGTTTCCTGAATCGCACTCCAATCCTCTGGATGTACCTGCTGTAGCCAACGATCTGTGATCGCATCAATATCCTTTCGGTATGGTGCCATATCCGAAAGTCCATACTTCCATTTCTGAAAATCAGGCACTTCCTGCTCCAACTTCGCAAACAGCTTCTCCAGATCATCCTGAAGAACCATTTCTTCCCCACCCTGTTCCCGAAGTGACTTTACAATACTTTGCCGAATTAGTTCATTTAGCTGTTTCATTACCTGATCGAGATCCAGCAGTTCATTCACAGCAGCAGATTTTGCAGCGCGTAAAGAACGAATGCCCCATGTTCCTTTGGGTTCCCCAGCATATTTGCCATCTGGCACTCGTTCTCGTTGTCCAACCGGATCTACAATCGCCACGTGAACGTGTATGTTATCGGTATTATAATGTACCGCTGCCGTCCAAGATGCCAGCGTCAGTTGTTCCTTGTCCAGCAGCGTCTTCATAAATACCCGCGTCATTCCCCGTACACGGCTCTCATCCAGTGTCTGCGATGTCGGGTCATAAATTTCCAGTTCTTCCAGCCATTGATTATCAAAGCTGAGAACGGTCTGCCAGAGCAGCGAACCATTTTCCTGTGCCTGTCGGAATTGCTGCTTATAGATCTGTGCAGTGTCCTCCGATAACCGATCATAGTCCATGCTGAAAAGTCCGGTTGTTTTCTCCGGGTTTCCCATGTAGTTCTCCGAATAGGCACTATAATCAGGATGGATTTCGCCGCCATGTACCGCCTCATCCCGATCCATGTAATTGATGTAAGAAGCATATACCGCAGATCCCGGACGTACAAATTTTGTGACTGCTACCAGTCCCGGTGTCTTTTCCATGAGGTTCCATCCTATTTCTGCTTAAAATCTTTTGCCTGTTTGAAACGGGCAATCCGGTCTTTGACGGTCTTTTTGGCCTCTTCTACCGTTGGATGTAACATTTGTTCCGTAGAGCGGTACTCATCAGCCCGAAGCTGCCAACATAATGTATTTAAGACTTCCAGCAAAACCTGTCCATTCTCATCAGCACCATTGCTTGCCAATCGAATACGGGTCATTTGCTTTCGATTTTCTTCCCGCAGCTTTTCATTCTCTTCCTGTAGATGCGGATATTCCCGAATCAGGTAACTGATCGTTTGGGAAAAATTCGACAACCCATATTTCTCCTGAATGTTCTGAATGACAAGCAATTCCTCATCCGACAACCGGACGCCTTTAAATGTCTTTTCCACACTCATACAATCGCTCCTTCCGATTCCTCTGACCAGGATTCCTTTTCAAGAAGTCCATCTTCCAGTCTGCAACAGGATTCTTCAACCTGCTCCATTCCCGCAATCAAAAGACTAAGCTGTTTTTGCTGGCCTTCCAGACACTGAAACAGCTTTTGCAGCTGCTGCTCATATTTGCTTCCCAGCGCCCGGTCATCATAGGCAATCCGCTCCAAGCATTGACGCAGATATTCCTCTCTGCTCAGATCATGTTTTTTTGCACTGGTTTCCAGTGCCTTTACCACATTGCTGTTAATGCCACGAATACAGATATCCACTTTTGTTTCCTTTCTTTGTTGCCTTTTTTTGCGCCACGTGTCCGATTCGGACACGATTCAGGCGAAACCTTTTTTACCGCTTTGCGGTCAAAACTGCGTGTTTTCATCTTCCACCCGATTTCCGTGTGGAAGATGAAAAGAGCATAAGAGGTTTTGATATCACCCTGCGGCTGATAGTAGGCAAAGCCTACAAAACCTTGATATCATTTTTGCCCCTGTTATTTTACGCCTGTTTAACATAAAATCGCTCAAAATCTTGATGTTTCTTATGAAACGCAATTTTTGTTTTACAAATGTTTAACGCAAAAAAGCGGTCATTTTTGCATAGTTCCTGTCTATTTCTTCTTTTGCCAAGCAAACAGTCCACTTTCTTTTTCCTCCGTTGCTGGACTCTTTAACGGGGTTCCATTCACCGACTGCTCGATCTTCTGTAGACGCTCCTGAATTGAGCGCAGCAGTTCATTCTTTTTGTGTTCCGCCTCCAATTCCTCTTCCAACTGGCGGATTCGAGCATTTTTTTCTTCTAATTCTCTGCGAATCATTTCCACCAGTTTTGTTACCTGGTTTTCTTTTTCCACCAATAATTCCTCCAGTTCCTTTATTTTCGGTTCTTTTTCTGGATACTGCCAGCGGATTACCCGCTCTCCTTCTTCCGTAATATACTTTGTATTTCCTTTCATAGTCAGAAACGGAGTTATCCAACTGCGCAGCGGTTCCCTTTGCAGCTGCTTTCTTAATGTTGCGTATGGAACCTCCAGTTCAGTCGCCATTTCCTGTATTGTTTTCAACTTTCTCTCTCACTTTTCCCTGCCATTTTGCCCCATACTTTCTGCAAAATCACATGCGGATTTTGTCCCAACGGCAGTTATTTTTTTGTCCCAATCCTGTTCCTGAAAAAGCGATTGTTTGGGACATATACTGGGACAAAAAACAAGCTCTGTAAGACTACATTTTTTGTCCCAGTCTTTCTTCAAACTTTGTCCCAAACAGAAACAAACTTTCTTTCTATTTCAAGATATTCGGATAGGTTCGATTGTCCCAATTTCAGGCAGAAAACTGTCCCAAAAGAATTTATTTCCCTGCTTGCTTTGGGACATACACTGGGACAAAAAAGCAGGCGAATTTCTCCTGCATTTTTGTCCCAATCACAGTTATTTTTTTGTCTCAATCCCATGCGGTTAATCCGCATGGAAATAAATCGCTGTCATCGTCTCAATATCAGTAATCTGGGCAGCAGTTCCGTCTGTTTCCACGGTTGCCGCCAGCATATAGCTCTGATCATTGGCTTCTCCATTTTCGATTTCCCGAATTGTAAAAATGGCAAATGCATGGTATTGGCTATCCTCATCTTCCAGCTCTGTACAATCGCCCTGGTAATAAAATAATTCTCGTTCTGCCTCGTTATAATCCCGACTGTCCGACAATAATTCTATCGTTCTCCATGCATCTTCCGATACATACTCTTCACAGCCGGACAAAAGCGCCTCCCGGCTGTCCGGCAAAAGAAAATAGGCATTCAGAAATGCTGTTATCAGATCATTGACCTGTGTACGTTCTTCCTGTTCCTGCTCTGCCAACTCCGCTCTGGATATCGCCGCCGAATAATCTGCCCGCAATGCGTTGAGTTCCTCAGTATCCGTCCACTGTCCAGCAGATTCCAGTTTTTCTACTGTTTTCAGTTCCTGGACATATAATCCGGCAAAACACAATGTCGCTGCACAGGATACCGTCAGCAGACCCAACATCCGCTTTCGATCTGTTTTTTGTCTGGATTCTTCTTCCATACCTCATCCTTTCTTTTGTGTCCGAATCGGACACGTTTCTTATCGCTCCCAGTCTTCCTCTTCTTCCGGTTCCTCCCGTTTCTGTTTGACATGATGTTGTGCTGAAGAAAACTGCGTACCAGCCTCCCTCGGATGCTCCTGACGAAACACCTTCAGAATTTCTTCATGCAGCCGACCGTCTGAAAGCTCTGCTGCCAGATTATGCCATTGCTTGTTTTCATTACTTCCGCTTGCCTGTGCTGGATACATACAGGATAATCTTCCATCACTGCCACGGCGTATCCGTATCTGATGGACCTTCAAATCCTGCCCTGCCTGCATATCTGCATATCCAATCACAGTTCCTTCTGCTACTGATTTCGTCTGTACTTGAAATGCAGCACGATCAGCAAGATAGGAAACCCGGCATTGATCTTTTCCCTCATGTTCCATTTGCTGGTAGGCTCGCAATACAGCTGCCTGCAGCTGCTGTCCCACTGTAATCAAATCCATTCGTCCTCCACCCGGAACAAAATAAACTGGCACACTTAAACGGACACCTCCGCGTACCCTGCTTGCTACATATAATCCTTCTACTTTCAGATTGTTTCCCCACGTGATCGTTACATCTGCTTTTCGCGTTTTCAACTCGTGACGTGTGATCTGAATCTGGTAATCTCTGCGCTCCAATGGGCGGTCGGTAATATCTGGCTTCAGCAATTCATCCGATTCCTGATCCAACGAATGCTGTTCCATTTCCTGAGTCACAAGTTTCCTTCCATACTTCATGGTGATCTCCGAAAAAAGCTGAAATAATTCTTCGTTTGTCAGCTCAGCCTTAATTTCTTGCCCATCAATCCCGGTTCCTGTCACTGTGTAACCACTCATCTGCTGATCATTGCATCCAGCCCGAATGATCTTCGCTGCATAGGAAAACCAGGCATATTCCTTTTCTTTTTCCGAAAGTGTCAGCTGCACTCTCGAATATTGCGTAATCATAGCGCTCTCCTTGTCCGTTTATGTGCTGATTTTTTCTTTCTGTTTTCTTTTTTTCGTTTGGTTTCCTCTTCTGGGAACAGTCGGCGATACCCAAGCGCAAGATCTTCTTGATCTCTTGCAAACATATCTGGAATATATCCAGCAAATAATGGCATCTGGAAAAATGCTCCACTGACTGCCTCTACATCGGATATGTCAGCAAACGAAAGAATATACGCCGCATCTTTACACAGTGCATTTGCAAGCACATACTTTGTGTGCGTCCACTCCTGTGGCTTCGTCCCTGCAACAATCACACGCTGCATCCGTTCATCGAAAAATAAAGAAGCAGCAAACTGTTCTCGTTCAATGCTTCCAAAATCCAATACAAAATGCTCATAATTCATCTTCAGCATTTCTTGCATCGTTTTCCCGGTGTACATCGGAATCCCTGCATAGGTAATGCAGTCTCCGCTCTCTGCCGCATACTGATATGTTTCAAATAACTTCTGAGGAAAAAAATCTCCCGTTTCTTCCACGTAACATACTCGTTTCCCACAATCTGCAAGATATCCTGCATACTGAATTGCCTGTGTCGTTGTTCCAATCCTCGTCTGCGCACCAGCAAATGCCGTAAAATGAAGCTCTCGCGGCAACTCTGTATCACTCAATTCCCGATCCAGACGATCTGCATTGCTTTCATAAAAGTTCGTAAGGCACCGGGCAAACTTCTCTTTCTTTGCTCCATATGTCGAATCCAATACGAAATTAACATATCCCGCTTTGCGCAGTGCATCAATCACTGGCGTATTTTTGCCCATTCCAGCCGCAAGAAAAATTATCTTTTTCCCATCTCTTGACTGCTGGATGCTGTCAATCACCTCTACAATTTCAAGTGGATCATCATTTAATGGCAGCAGATCATACACCGCAATCTCTGCCTGAGATTCCAAAACCGGATTGATCGTTTTTTCAATCTGATCATATTCTCCTGCCTGAATTATCTCATATTCTTTTTCCTGAAGCACCTCAACAATATAACCGGAATCTTCCTTCAGGCTTCCGACAAATACACATTTCATTTCGTTTCCTCGCTTTCCTGCTCTTTTGTGTCCGATTCGGACACAGACGCTGGTTCTGATTGGCGTTCAAAGTCCTCCAACTCCGATGATTCCAGCAGTTGCTTTTGTTTCTCCTGTTCATCAACCAACTCGGTAATTTGTTCAGTTGCTGCCTGCTGCTTTTCCTGGCATTCTGCAATCTCTTTTTTCCATGTTTCGATACTGTTCTCTGCATCAGTGCGCTGCTGTCTTGACAAATACGGCATACGTTCTGATGTCTGCGTAATCTGCACCTGATACGCTGCGATCTGCTCATCCAGCTCTTGAATCTGCGCTTTTTCCGCTGCAATTTCCTGTTCCAATACTTCAATATTCCGTTGGATTCTAGCCTGATAATACCCAGTCAGATCTGGATAAAAATGCAGACGGTTCACCTGCTCAACCTGATCTATATTGGTATATAATCGCCGTGTCTGCCCCTCCACCATCACACGAAGCGAAATTGCCTGAAAATCCTCTGGCACGGAAGAAAGCTTCAACACATATGTTCCCGATTGAGCCAGTTTCACTTCAACAGGTATGGGATCTCTTGCCTTATCCACCGCGGAAAATGTAACTTCCGAACGGATACCATCCAAATCAAGCTCAACCAACATTGCTTCCTGCTCCGGTGCATATGCCCAGTACACCACCGATACCATACATGTGGTTTCCCCAATTTCCTGCTGGATTCCAAGTGGGGTGTACTCCATGGATTTTTTCTGCCCTGGAAACCACAGTGCAGAAGACAGAAACAAAACATAACCGATAAAGGCAATGCCGGTTGCTGCCAGATACCGATTTCGCTTTCCGGCATGTGCCAGTCGAACCACCTTATAACTCATATGCATTCTCCTTTGTCCGTTCCTTTTTTGGACGGATGGTTGGTACGCAGTCCTCCATCCGGCAGGTATACACCGGAATATGCAGATTTTTTCCGATCATTTGGTATGGATTTTTTTGCTTCATCAGCTTTTCGGATACCCAGATTTCTTCCGCCGCGGATAAAAACTTCGTAAAATATATCCCCTTCGGCGGTTGGATTCCATCAATTTCCTCCTGCGTAATCACCAGGAATACTCGTTTTTGCTCTCCCTCCATTGCCGCTCCTTTCTTCTTTGGCTTATTCGCCAAAGATCATATAAAAATTTTGCGGACGTTCAATTTCCGCCCATGTAAATTCCCGATTCACCGGATATTTCCCGGCCGGATCATTAACTAAAAACAGTCCATCATCCGTTACGCCGCGCAAAACAATAAAATGTCCCACTGGTGAAAAAAAGCTTCCCGGCTGTTCTCTGGCGATTATGGGATATCCATTTTCCAGTGCTTCTACGACACTGGCCTGATCGTGGACACTCCGGTATCCCACTCCATAATGCGCTGCCGCTGCTGGAAAAAATTCCCATGTGCTTCCGGTTGGTGCAAGGTATGTAGTTCCACACCATGCAATCATATCCGGCGGGGTTATCGTGTCACCCGTAAGATACGACATTACCATTGCCAGACAGGTAGGCCCACATCCTGACTTTGCCAAAGTCGTATCTCCCCATGCGACTGATGCATAATTTCCCTGCAAATATAACGGAATTTCCATTCCGCCAGATGGTTCCTCTGATATAATATCTTCCTCTGATTCACTTTCCTCTTCGTCACGACTGGAATTGCCTCCCATGTCACCGCCTTCCATGTTATCAAGATACATTTGCGCATACGGCAGGCGGCCGTGACCATTGCCACAATCAAACGACACCGATAAACAGCCGGATGCAGATGTATATCCATGATTATTACAGCCATCTGGGTATTCTTCCGGATCTTCAAAACAGCAGAAAAAAGCCATCGTTGCCTCATACAAATCGCCTTCCCAGAAATCCGCCTTTGTGACTCCGTAATACTTTCCCATCCCAGTATCATACCAGCCGGAATAAGGATTTTGGTTGTGCAGCGTGGCATCTATTGCCATGCATTGCAGTTCCAGATCATTCCATTCCATGCCCATCGAATCTGCATACCGAACCAAACTATTTGTCCCACTATAAGTAGTCCATTGCGCGATTCCCATTGCAGTTCCGCCTTTTTTTAACTGGGTAAAAGAGTTGTAATCCAATCGTGATTCCCATTCCAGATTTCCCAAAATTGCCGCAATTTGAATATCTGTATATCCGGCATTTGAAAAAAACTCGCAAACGGCAACTGCCGTTTCTGAAACAGAAACCGTTTCGGAAAAACTGACATCACCAGAAGAAGTGGATGATTTTCCAAACAGTGCGATTACAACGCCGCAAATAATTAAAATAAAAATAACAGGAGCCGTAAACAACGATGACAGCAAAAGCGAACCTGCCCATTTCAGGATTTTTTTTAGCGCTTTTTTATGATTCATTTACCGTCCTCCGGCGAACCTGTGGTCTTCGGTTTCTGTAATGAAAATGCGTACCTCTAAATTTTGGTCGCCTGCCGATACGATAAACGAACCCATATCCAGAGAAGGAATCCGATACAGTTCTGTTTCTGTGTACATGCCAGGAAACTTACCTTCCAAAACTGGAATACAAGTCGCAGTCTGTTTTCCAACAAACCGATATGTCGCCAAGTCAAAAAGATCTTGCACTGCCTTTTCTTCTGAAGATGCCTGATCCCCTTTCAAATTGTCCGTGATGAGTTGCGTTGCAAATACAACTCCTGAAAAATACTTTCTCATTTCGCGCGCCATAATGGTAAGCTGACGAACGCAATCCGCGTATTGTGCATTGAGAATATGATGCGACTCATCGACCACCACCATGCTGTGGATGATATCTCGTTCCGAAATCTGCTGTGCCTCATGCAGCGCCTTCATTCGGCTGCCAACGCGGACACAGTGATCCCAATACAGCATCAGGGCATTGTACAGGATACCGGAGCAGATCGCCGGTTCCAGCTTTAACACAGTCGCAATGTTAAAGCATAACAACTGCACCTGGCTGATATTTCGGATACTGGTATGCCCATCCAGCAGATTGCCATAATTTCGCACCAAATTTTCATATGTACTTCGGATTTCATCTGCCTGAAGCAAAAATTTTTTGCCAAGTTCTCCATGCTCGGCATCTTCAGACGGCTTGTACTCCTGAATCCGCTTGTCCAGATAGTTCAGAAAGTCCGACATGGTTGGATACTGTTCTGGCTGTAATCCGCAGACAGGTGTCTGACTGGTGATCTTCCCATCCGCTGGCACAATACCGAAATCTATATAAAAGTCCAGTAACAGCTTGCTGTATGTATTCAGTTCGTTTTGGTTGCATTGATTCTGCCTCCGAAGTCGATAGATCGCCGTTAATTTGGATACGTGCTGCACCCAGCAGACACCTTCATTTTCGTCTACACGCTGAATCTCAAATTCATTTAAAATTCCATCTGCACCATCCAGAGATAAATATTTGCCGCCTAACTCCTGCACCAGTCCCCGATATTCCCCGGACGGATCAAGGACTCGGACATAATCACCGAACAGGGTTTGTGTTTCTATCAGCTTCTTGAGCAACGTAGATTTTCCACTTCCCATCATGCCGTATACAAGTGCATTGTAGGAAAGACGTTTTTTTGTTTTCGTGAAAATGTTAAAATTAAAGCTGCCCATGGTTGGCGTAGACCCCATGTAGCAGCTATATGGATCGGACAAATAAGAGAAATTAAAGGGATTTCCATCACCCAGCACACTTCCTGGCAGAATTTGTCCATCCCGCGCATTATTTAGTTTTTGTTGTTTCCGGTATGGAAGCAATAATGACTGCCATTCCTGTTTCTGCTCATGGAGCATCACCGTACAATGGTATTCTGCGGTTTCCACCGCTCCCTGAATCCGAATGAGTCGTTCTTCCAGATCATCCAGACGTTTTGCAGAAACATACAGGCGAATGGTTACATAACGCAGCGTTTCTCCCTGATTTGCCACTGCATCACGCAGCTCCTTTAGCTCCTGATAACGTCTGGAAGCATCCATCTGCTCTCCATCTTTATGCTCCGTTTGAAAGCGAATTTTCTGTTCCGTGAATGAACGGTCAATCATTCGTTTCACTTCCCGTGCATTCGCTGCTCCCATGTCCACAGCTACAATTACATTGTCCTGATTGACGATTGGTGACAGCCAATGCATATCCAATTCACTTTTCCAATCATAGATTGTAAGTATCGCTCCAAAACTGCTTCCAGTCCGAACGTAAGCCGGATAAAAATGAATCCCACCTGCTGGCTGGATTGCAGAAATCAGAAACGGATCGTACCCATACTTTTCTATCGTTTTCCGGGAGCCAATCTGATTCCGGTTAAAAAAAGCCTGCTCTGGATTTAAAATCTTTGTCAGAACATCTATTTTTTCCTGACGTGAAATCGTCAGGATTAGTCGGGCATCTTCCAAACGTCCGACTGCCCCACCCCTGGCATCTGCCAGCTGCTCCGGTGATTCTGTATACAAGAAAAAATAATATTCCTTCCGCTGCCTGTTCTTCTCAAGCCATTGCAGTTCCTTTTTTCTGGCTACCAGCTCATTCCTACGAACGGTCTCCTGGCAGGACTCCAACTTGTGAGTGACATATTGAATCTGCTCCGTACACCGTTCCGGCATACTCACGCAAACCAGCTTAAGATCTGCCGGATAGCGGCTATAGAATTGCTGAAGCTTCAGGTTTTCATACTCCAGATCAATATCACGAATCGCTTGAAAATCACTGCAAATCACACGCACAATATCCAGACATCCCCCGCCTTCCAGCTGAAAACAGGTATCCCGTTCTGAATAGCTCAAAATTCCCAGTAACTCGGACATACTGGCGGATTCCTTTTTATTTAATTTTTTCATCTGCTGCCTCCTTCTCTCCTACTGGGCGAATCATATGATACGTCTGTAAATCCTCCGTCAGCAGGAATACACACACCTGCCATACCTGCTTTCCCGGATTACTGGCAGGCCGCTGAAGCAGCGCCAAGATCACCAGCACATTATATATAATATATGGAATCTTCAACGTATTCGCAACGAGTCCTCCGGTAAAAAACCACATGATAGTCGGATATAAGACAAGAATTAAAAGATCTTTCAAAAACAGGCTTCCGCTAACCTTTACTTCTGCTTTTAAATCCTTCGTTACGTGGTATGCCATAATACTATCTTTCTCCTTTCATCACATCTTTCTGGCATTTCCCGGCGGCTCTGGTCGTACCGGACTAGTCGCTGACTTTGTATTGCTGTGTCCGTTTTGGACATGCTCGGACTTCTGCGTGGTTGTTCGCTGTGTAGTCGTTTGCTTTGTGCCTGCGGATGACTTTGATTGACTATCTTGTCCAGATACATTTCTGACAGCTTGTGTTGATTTTGTTTTTTCTCCTATCGGTGTACCTGTGTGTCCGTTTCGGACACGCTCGGAAACAGAGTCCGGTTCTGACTGATCGGATGATGCCGGGAAATCCTGTGCTGTTGGTTCATTTCCTGACATTCCCCTTTCTGGCATTTCATTTTCTCCACTACTGAAAGGAACTGAATTGTTATCTATTTCTCCAGCACCTCCCCAATTCGTTGGTGGTTCTTGTGACTCCATAGCTTCCTGTCCTTCATCTGTATTAGAAAGGAGTGCATCCTGCGATGGCTGCGCTTGTGTCTGTTCCCCAGCAGTTCCTGCCGCTGATTTTTCTCCAGATTTTCCAGCAGCGGCGGCTTTTCCTGGCGGTTCCTGCTTTGTGGAATCCGCTGCTTTTGCCTGTCCGCTTTTCTCTGTTGTTTTCCTTGGTTCAGACGAGCTTCCATATCCTGATTTCTGCTGCTGTTTATTATTTGCCTGTCCAGTTGCCGTTTTTTCCGGTTGGCTTCCTGCCTTTCCTGGCGGTTCCTGTCCTGCTCCTGCTTGTTGCAGAGTCGCCTGCTTTTTGCTCTGATTATCCGACTTGCCCTCCTGCGCAGTACCATATGGCATTTCTCCACCAGCTACTTTCTCAGCCGTAGACGCACCACCCGGAATTTCCGTTGATGATACTCCATGTTCGGTTCCTTCGGATGCAGGATTTCCAGCTGATTGAGTATCACCTGCCGATGTTCCAGATGCGGCATTTGGTTCCTGCCCACTGGATGCAGTATGCTCCTGTGATGCAGCATTTCCTTGTGATGCAGCTTCTGCTGCTTTCGTTGATTCCGCAGATTCCTGACCAGCATGTTTGCTTCCGCTGCTCTGCCGTTCAGCGCTTCCCGGCGGTTCCTGCCTACGATTTTGCGTTGCTCCTGAACTAGAAGAATTGCCTGCATTTCCTGCACCACCCGGCGGTTCCTTTGCTCCCTTGCTTAACCTCTCCTGCTCTTCTTTTCCACCCGGATTTAGCGATTCTTCTTTCACCTTGCTTGCAGCCTTTGCCGCTGCCTTACCTACTCCCGTTGCCCCCAATCCAGCTTGCAGCAAGTGCATAGCTCCTATTGTCTTCATTAGACCATCTTTCATGCCAACGTCGATGCCTAACACTCTTTCAACAATGTCTGGGCCATCAATCATTGCGATTCCAGCAAATGCAATCAGCAAAATGCGGACAAAATTATTGCTGTATTCCTTCGCCACCCACAGCTCAAACTCGCGCCAGATAGCGAAACCCCAGATCATAATCGAAACGCTCCAGAATAAATTTAATAGATACTGCAACGTTTGTTTTGTTTTTTCTCCCGACATAACATCGCCGGAGAAAATATAAGCCAAAATTTCGCCATAGATCATATCCCAGATCAAACGAAAAAGTCGGTACGATGCAAAAATAAGAACCAATATATTTACGATCAGCTCGCCAATGATTGCCATAAAATTGATGGAATAGCGATAATACAGCGGTGTAAGAAATCCAAAGAATCCCTTTTTAATTTCTTTATATTTTACTTTTCCACTGCTTTCATCAACGATCATATAATATTTGAATACCTTATCCGTTTTTTTCTCTACCTGTTCATTCTGATCGATGTATTTAATGGTTTCTCCAGTAAAGCAATTGGGGGACTCAAAAGTCCACCCGTTTTGTTTCAGATACAGCAAGTCAGTCGTATTACTGATAACGGTTGTGTCTGCCACACTGGTGCCATTCGCCATGAAAACATTCTGCTCGATTCCCAATAATTGAACTCCAAGCTGAACACCACCCGGAAGCAGCATAACAACCGCCATTGTAATGATCAAATTTTTCAAAAACGGGGGTCTGCGCTCAGAGTATAAAAATACGGTTCCAACAGCCAGAATGGTAACCAGAAAAATTGCATTCCAAATGGGATAATAGGTTCCCAACTTCTCACTAATCACTTGTGTAAAACTAAGGACGCGAAATACCGCTTCCCAAACAGATTGACATGCATCACAAATCCCACGAAGCAACAGAATCAATTTCCATCCAACAGTCCGAATTGCCGATTCAACAACATCGCTTTGTTGAAAATATTTTGCATAATTAAGTAGGATTTCTTCATAATTCATTCCTATTTCCTTTCTCTCTTATTCCTCATACTAATCCGATTCTCGGCTTTAATTGGGATAATAACGCACCTTTTTTCTCTAACGGTATCTTTGGGTTTTGAACAACGCGAACAAATACTTCACCTGCTGCACATCCCTGTAACAACAATTCGAGCAGCTGCGAATCATATACCGCCAATTCCCTGCAAAGTGCCGCAAACTGTCTTTCATGGGTTGGTGTATGTTCATGTTCCTGCGGCCTTTTAATTCGGGTATCCCACTGGTAAATCTGTTTCTCCGCCAATTCCTGATAGCGCCATTCCATCTGCATTTTCATCTCTTCTAACGCTTGTGCTTGAGTTGCATCCTGCGCTCGCTTTAACTCTTCCTTCACTTCTTGCAGTTGCTTCGGAATCTGCTGGAAATCAGCGGCTTCAAAGCTGATATCATAATCATACATCAGCTCGTCTTCCTGAACCGCCTTCAATGTTGGCAAATGCAGCGATTCCTCCGATACGGTATCCGCATCAGGAAAATATTCTTGTAAATACTGATAACGATACAAAAATGCACGACCTTCCTTTCGAGAGTTAAAGATTGGATGAGGTTTGACCGGATTTCCTTTTAAATCACGACGATACATTGTACGTAAAATCACATTTTCACCTTCCTCCAAATCCATCAGCTCACGCGGATTCAGTAAAGGACGTTCTTCTTGTGTCTCCGTATAACTTTTGTTAAGTGCAAATCTTGTTCCAACACGATTCACATTCGTGATCGTTTTGGAACCAAGAAGTGATGAATAAAGTTTTGCGGTTTCCTCTTCGCTGGTTTGCAAATACACCTGGTTTCCGCAGTTTCCTTTAATGACCTTTGCCGCATCACCGTATTTCAGTGTCAGTTGCGCATCTGTCTGAATAATAAGATTAAATATCATGTTCAATCCCAAACAAATGGCAAGCTTAGAATTCAGATCTTGAATTGGTGGGAACTGTGCAATTTCATCCAGATGAAAAATGATTCTTCGGTCACACTTACCAGAACGACTCTGTATACATGCACGCGCATTAGCTTGATAGAGCTGATCAATCATAGAAATTGCAATCGCATCTTTAGAACGATCATAAAACGGAACCTGGAGAAAAAGTGCAATAGGTTTCTTTCCAAAACCAAGTTCTTCTGGAGAAAATGTACTTTCCCGTGTTAATTGTTCCATACCGCCAAAAGTATATTGACTTAGCTTTGTAAGCATTTGGCTGAAAATACTGCCCTTTGTTCGATCCCCTGAAACTTTGATTCCGCTGTACACAACTTTCGCACGATCAAATCTGCCTCGTGCTTCAAAATAATCGTCCAGCTTAGTTGTGTTTTTTCCAGTTGCTTCTCCTGCCAGGTTCGTAAACAAATTGATTACTGACGCCATGCAGTTTTTCTTCAGATTATTTTCCTGTGGCTCAAACGGAACATCTGGAATTGTCTTTGCTGCCAGAACACAGGTTGAAAATGTTTTTTCCTGTCTTAACTGTTGATAGTCCTGATCTGCCTGTTTTTTTGCGTCTTCTGTAAGACGCTCATATGCCTGACGCTTTGCCACAAACAATGCCGCAAGTCTGGCATTTTCTCTCGTATCCTCCCGTATGCAGTCTACCGTATGCGCCATTATGGTTGCTGTAAGCGCACTGGTTGCATTTGACAGGAAGAAATCAGAATTATCATCGCTCTTTCCTCCAGCACTTGCAAAGTGTGGATACGCAAAAGCCTTGCACAGAAGTTCCGCATCTGAATCTCGCCCCTCCTGATAGTAACGTGTAATCAAATAAAGTGGATTATAGCCAACTCCACGCATTGGGTTTTCCAAATTGATGGACATTACTTCGTATCCACGATCCTGAAATGCTTTTGTACACATTTTTCTAAGATCGAATTTCATATCCAGAACGATAAGTGACGGTTGTTTTTCACTTCTGCTGTAGCTATCCAACATACGTATCGAAAAAACCTCTCCTTTTCCGGCTCTGGTAATCGCCAAAATCAGTGCATTCGTTGCACTCTCATCCAGATACATATACCCATCTTTGCTTGCTACCGGAAGTCCTCCGTTTCCCGGAATCCGCTTGATGCTTCCATCCGGGTTCTTTTCTGGGATTTCGGCTACAGCCGGATACTGCTCTTTGATTTCTTCCATTGTTGTGAAACGGCTACTACCCTTCTGACCTGCCTCCAAGCTACGAAAGGCATTGCGAAACCGATATACGTTCAATATTGCTACTGCAATCGCTACAATAACCACAAAAATATATACTGGAGCTAGAACCGGATAAAAAGTCGTTAGACAACTCCACGAAAAACAATCCGCCAGATGTCCCTTGCAAAATCGAATGAATGTATTGATCAGCACATGCAGTACAACAAGCAGCAGAAACTCTGCCGCAAGCGTCAGCCCCAGAATCCATTGTGGCTTTTCCAGAAGCACATTACTTTTCAGCATTCGATCTGATTCTTTCATTTGATCTTTCCATTCTCGCCTTTTCCCCTGTTTCTGCTGCTTTTTCTGCTGCATATTTTATTTACTCCTTCCTGTTTATCTACCCAAAAAACATTTTTATAAAAAAATAAGTTCCACATAATGCGCCTATGATTGCGCATACGCTTCCAAACGTATACAAAATTTTTCTTTCCGTATGTGCTGGAAAAGTTATTCTTGTAATAACGGTTGCACCCGCTGCAATTCCAACTGCAAACCCAGTGCTTGTTGCCATGCCAATTACAATCACAGCAAATATTATTCTTAAAAAATCCATTTTCCTTTAAGAAGGTATGCAGCTTATATTGGCATACCTTCTTTTCTCCTTTCGCAGTGATCAGAATGTCAGTGATGCACCAGCGCTTGCCGCAATGTTAAATGCAGACATAATAATTGCAATTCCAAAAAGGATATATGGGACCTGTTTTCTGCCTCTCGCCTTACTTTCATCATCTCCTACCAAAAACTTAGTACCAAGAATCAATAAAGCAATTCCAATCAGCACAGCATTTCCTGCTGCCTGATATTCGTGTGCCAATGTCGAAATCGCTGTAAAAAAATCTGTCAGCGATCCTGCTGCTGGTAACATTACATATGTTTCATTCATAGTCATTTTTCTCCTTTTTGTTTGTTTTCTTTTTTGGTGTTAATCCACGCCCTCGGCTTTGGACGGAATTTTGCTAACAGACCAATCATGATAAAGCCCAGTGCTACGCTTCCTGTTTCCAAAAACAGCAATACCAAATCCTGCCACGGCATTCCTGCAATCGGTTTGTTTGTGTCCGAATCGGACACGCTTTCCACTTGAGTCTGCTCTGATACCATTTCAGCTTCCGTTTCTGGAGTCTGTGTCGCAGGTTCCGCTTCTGTCTCTGCCATCGTACTTTCTGGTTCTGGCAAAATTTCTTCATAGGTTACATTTGCCGTGATTAGATAACCAGTAACATCTGATACATAATGACTGGTATAACGCACCATTGGAAGATCTGCCTCAGCTACTTCACCTGAAAACCATGCTCGTGATCGTTTTATCATTCGATTTCCGGTTGCTTTCACGGATTTCCACCAGCTGCCATCTGCTTCCTGCCAGCCCTCACTATCCCATGCAATTCCAGTAATTTGATTGAATGTTCCATCCAGATTGAGCGATTGCAGAATCTTATTTTCACAACCATCAAACCATGGACTGTCATCGGACGCTGCCGGAAAACTTTCATCACCGACTTCAAACACCCACTGACTTGTTTCCTCATTCCAGCGGTATTTGACCCATTGTTCCAATCCTCCTTCCCACCAATCTGCTCCATCATCCTGCCAATCTGTCCGTGGAATAGTACCGTAGATTGCTTCTCCAGTTACATCATCTGTCGATTCGATGTCAATGGACTCTGGGACTTCCTGCCCATCCAGATAGGTACGCTCAACCGATACAGTCTTGCTTCGTCCGTTTTTTGTCCACTCTTCTTTGGAAGTATCCACAAGTGTATAATGTAGTCCATCTACTTCAATTTCCTGTTCTGGTGTATATTCCGCATATGCCCATAGATCCACACTACTCTTGCTATATTCCTTCGTTAATTCTGTAATCTGATACTGCACATCCTTCAATTGATAAGATGTTCCAGACTTTTCAATTTGTTCTGGAAACGCATGAGCATCCTGTGTATCCGCAAGATATGTATAGGTTTCCTGCCAGATTGCTGGAAGTGCAACCTGATCCGTTTCCTGCGCAGATGTTTCTGTTGTGTCCGAATCGGACACACTCTGCATTTCTGTTTCCATATTTGCATCTGATGTCAGCTCTACAACAGAAGCCGTGTCCGAAATGGACACGGCCTCTGTTGCATTCTCTGCATATGTTGGTGATGATACTGCCAACATCAATCCACAAAGCATGATAAGTTTTTTTCTCTGTTTCAAGTGTTTTCTTCTCCCCTTTCTGTGTCCGAATCGGACACAAAATAATTTGCATTCAAGCGTCTGCTTTTTCTTACTGACAGCATACACATAATACTGACTCCCGTAAATGCACCTGCTAAAAAAAACAAGCCACAGCCAATCACTAATGAGCTGATGCTAATTGTCATTAGATTCCTCCTTACTAGTTCTTGCCATCCCCCTAAGAAGATCCGCTTATTTATTCTTTCCACTTGGATCTGGAATTGAATCCCCGTCTATATAAGTTCCACACACGATTGTACGGTCAAAACTGTTCGGAACGCATGTAGAAAATACAACTACATGCCCATATTCCTTCAGCTTTACATCTCCCTGCATACTGTTTCGCAGCTTTAATTCACTTTGCCATTTGGAAAAATCTTCTCCCCAACAGTCAAAAGACCGCTGAAAAACATCTGCTGAGCGGTGACACTGAAAAATTGAGAAAATCTGATAGCGGTAGTTCCCTTTGGGTGTCAGAATCCAGAAATACGGTTCCTCATCATACAATTTCTGATCTTTTAGTAATGCAAGATCAGACAGCATTGACCCGTCCCGAACGTTATGTCCATAAATGATGGAATATGGCGATGAGAAATCAGATGCCATACGGTAATCCATGAAAATACTGCCTGCTTTGGAATCATCACTGGATAAATCATATGTCCGGTTTACATAGTATGCATTATCTTCTGCCTGCAAAATTGGGTAAGATATTTGCGGTAATCCGGTAAAGTATACCCAGCCAATAATATCTTCATTGATTTCCTTTAATGCTGCCCAGTCTACCTCAAACGGAGATTCCTCTTTTTTCTTTTTTGTTTGCTCTCTTTTTGTGTCCGATTCGGACACGGATTCTTCTGTTGATAATTCTGGCTGCTCTGACTCATCCGTTGCCTGCAAAACTGCCTCACGAAGATCTCCATACAATTTCTGATCATCCTGATATTCCTGATAATAGCACCATAAACAATATCCGAAATATCCTGCTGCTCCAAGTGCAAAAATCAAAACAACAATCAAACCGAGTGGGATATGACTCTTTTTCTTTTTTCCTTCCTCTTCACAGATTCTTATGATCTCTTCGTTTGTTGACACAACATTTGTTTTGTTATTTCTTTTCCATTTCACTACTCTGCTGTCTCCATTTCTATGTAAAGGATGCAATGATACATAAAATACCAATGATCAGGCTGATATTTCCAGCTAGTGCTGCCACCTTACGAACTATGGATGCTTTCATTGCCTTCCATGTACTATCATGAATCTCAAAAATACCGGCATATGTTCTTGCCATAATGCCAATTAGTGTAAATACAATTCCGGTAAACAGCATATTTTTGTCCACCTCCATATTTTCTTACAGTCCCGACCTGAAAGCCGGGACTGTAAGTTATTTCCCCAGTAAAATATTTATCACTGGGAAAATGATAAATACGTTTTTTTCAAAACGTCACATCGGTTACTTCTGATTTTTTCTCTTTCTGAGCAGTATAACAACAGCTGCCATTGCTATAAGAACTGCTACTGCCAAGCCAAATACATACGGCATCGGGCTTGAATCATCTCCTGTTACTACTGGTGGAATCACCGGCTGTACCGGTACACTTACCGTCTGGTCCTCATCATTAAGGTCACTGTGAGCAACAATCGGATTACCCTGTGTGTCATACAGTGTCTCAAAGACTACCAGTGTCTTTCCCTGCAGCTGTGTGGTATCAAATGTGAAGGTTACTTCCACACTTCCGTCTGCTGCTTCTGCAGTAAAGGTGGTTTCTGCGGTTACGCCAATCGTCTCTCCGCTTGCCTTATCCATAATGGTTCCCTTTACCACATAGGTCTTTCCTGCGGTCAGACCCTTGTATGTTACGGTATCCACTAAGGTTACGCTGCTTCCCAGGGTCATGGTCTTGCTTCCAGATGCCTGGTCTGCTGCGGTGGTATGAATCTCCGGATAAGAGATCGTCTGGTCCTCATCTGTCAGATCTTCATGGGTTCCAATGGAGATTCCCTCATAGGTGACATCCTCGAAAGCAACAATCTTCTTTCCTGCCAGTGCAGAAGAATCAAAGGTAAAGGTAATGTCGATGCCTCCCTCTTCGGTTTCTGCGGTAAAGGTTTCGCTTGCGGTTACTTCCTCTCCGTTTACAAGGATCGGTTCTCCGGTTTCCTTGTCCATCAGCTTACCAGCTACGGTGTACTCTCTTCCGATTTCCAGTCCCTCATAGGAAACGGTATCAACGATCACAGCCTCTTCCTTGGCCTTTTCGATATGATCCTGTGTATCCTCTCCTACTGCGGTGGTGTGAATCTTCGGGATGTATACAGTCTGATCCTCATCGTCGATGTCTGCGTGTACGGCAATCTCGATTCCCTCATACTCCATGTACTCAAAGGCAACAACGGTCTTTGGTGCAAGAATGGAAGCATCAAAGGTAAAGATGACATCGACACTTCCCTCAGACTTCTCAGCGGTGAAGGTAGTGCTTGCAGTGATTTCCTTATCATCAATTAAGATCGGCTCACCAGTCTTCTTATCCATCAGCTTTCCGTGTACGGTATATTCCTTTCCTGGAAGCAGGTGGGAATAATATACGGTATCAACGATTGTTGCCTTATCATTTGCCTCGGTATGGTTAATCTTTGTTGTCTGATCCTTTGCAGTTGTATGAATCTCTGGGATGTATACCGTCTGGCCTTCATCATCAATCTCATGATGTCTTCCGACTTCCTTACCCTCGGTGTAAAGAGTTTCGAATACAACTGTTGTGGTTCCTGCCAGAGTGGTAGCATCCAGTGTATAGGTTAACGTGATGATCATGTCTGCTGCATCTGCGGTGAAGGTTTCCTCAGCGGTAATGCTTTCGTCATTTACCTTCAGCTCTTCTCCGGTAGACTTATCCATCAGAACACCCTTTACGGTGTACTCGTTTCCAATCTTCAGACCGGTCAGAACCACCTCATCGGTGATGATCAGATCCTCATTGGCTCCGGTTACATGATCATGTGTGGTGTTTGCTGCGGTTGCAGTGGTATGAACATCCGGGATGTATACGGTCTGGTCCTCATCCTCGATATCGGCATGAACCGCTACCTCTACGCCCTCATACTCCATAGACTCAAATGCCACTACGGTTGTTCCGGCGATTGCGGATGCGTCAAACTCGAATACGACTTCTACACTTCCCTCAGACTTCTCAGCGGTGAAGGTGGTGCTTGCAGTTACCTTCTCACCATCAATCAGGACTGGCTCTTTAGTCTCCTTATTCATCAAGGTTCCAGTAACCGTATACTCTTTTCCTGGCAACAATGAAGAATACGAAACAGTATCAATGATCTTTGCCTTTGGCAGTGCCTCGGTATGATCAATCTCTGTTACCGCATCTTTTGCCTCTGTCTGAATCTTTGGAAGGTATACGGTCTGGGCATCATCTTCGATTTCTGCATGAACGCCTACTTCCTTTTCCTCAGTATACAGAGTCTCAAACGCTACCAGTAAGGTATCTTCCAGTCCGGTTCCGTCGAAAGTAAAGGTTACATCAACGGTTCCGTCTGTCGTTTCCGGTACGAAGGTGGTTTCTGCAGTAACTTCCTCTCCGTTTACAAGCAGGGTCTTTTCAGCAGACTTATCCATCAGTACACCCTTTACGGTATACTCTCTTCCAACTTCAAGACTCTTGAAAGAAACGGTATCGACAATAGTTACATCCTTCTTTGCCTCGGTTACATGATCTTTTGTGTCCTCGCCTACTGCCGTGGTGTGAATCTCCGGGATGTAAACGGTCTGATCCTTGTCCTCAATGTCTGCATGAACGGCTACTTCTACGCCCTTATAGGTCAGGCTCTCAAAGGCAACAACGGTCGTTCCGGCAAGTACGGATGCATCAAAGAGAAAGACAATCTTAACGCTGCCTTCCGGTTTTTCTGCCATAAAGGCAACTTGGGAGGTAACAGGATTGCCATCAATCAGGATTGGCTCGCCGGTTTTCTTATTCATTAAGGTACCAGTCATGGTGTATTCCTTTCCTGGTAACAGAGATGAATAGGAAACGGTATCGACAATCTTTGCATTCGGTAATGCCTCGGTATGATTGATTTCGGTAGTGGCATCTTCTGCCTTGGTATGGATTTCCGGTACGTAGACACTCTGCTCCTCATCGGTGATGTCGGCATGAACGGCTACTTCCTTCTTTTCCGTGTACAGGGTTTCAAATACAACGATTACGGTATCTTCCAGTCCGGTTCCATCAAATGTAAAGGTTACATCTACGGTTCCGTCTGTGGTCTCCGGTACGAAGGTAGTCTGGGCAGTTACTTCTTTTCCATCAACAAGGATTGGCTTGTTTGCTGCGCGATCCATCAGCTTACCGGTTACGGTATACTCTCTTCCAACCTCAAGGCTGGTAAAAGCTACGGTATCAATTAAGGTGATCTTCTCATCTGCCTTGGTTACATGATCGTTTGTATCATCGCTGATTGCGGTGGTACGAATCTTCGGAATGTAGATCGTCTGACCCTTATCATTGATATCGGTATGGGCTGCTACCTCTTTGTTTTCGGTATACAGAGTTTCAAATACAACAGTGGTTGTTCCTTCAAGAGCAGTTGCATCAAAAGTAAAGACAACTTCTACGCTTCCTTCCTTTTCTTCTGCTGTAAAGGTTGTTGACGCCGTTACTGGCTTTCCATTTACAAGAATCTTCGCTCCGGTTCTCTGATTCATCAGCGTTCCGCTTACGGTATACTCTCTTCCGACCTCCAGTCCCTTATAGGTTACGGTATCGGTAATGGTCACTTCCTTGTCTGCTTCGGTATGATTGATTCCAGTTACATTATCCTTTGCGCTGGTACGGATGGTTGGGATGTAAACCGTCTGGTCTTTATCCTCAATATCAGCATGAACTGCGATCTGGATCTTCTTATATGTAAGGGTTTCAAATGCAACAACTGTCTTAGGTGCTACAATACTTGCATCGAAGGTAAAGATTACATCAACACTTCCCTCGGACTTTTCAGGAGTGAATGTGGTGCTTGCCGTAATCTCTTTGCCGTC
>ENA-ORLW01001074-ORLW01001074.1-human-gut-metagenome-genome-assembly--contig:-NODE-1074-length-33087-cov-5.218358_pt1 | contig 33087 bp, 30 predicted proteins | sample MGYA00243017_ERZ508829 | MGnify/ENA primary metagenome ERZ508829 (study PRJEB26277, sample SAMN04329776) | human gut metagenome | biome: human-associated habitat | host: Homo sapiens | place: USA...
ACTGGTCCGGATTCTCCGCAGACCGGTGACAACAGCAATATGATCCTCTGGATCGCACTGCTGTTTATCAGCGGCGGCGCAGTGATCGGCATCACCGCTTACAGCAAAAAGAAGAAAGAAAACGCTGAATAAATCAGCTGCGAACCTTTGAGCAAAGGGCGGTGACGGACATTGCCGTCATCGCCCTTTCGCTTGGACTGGAGAAGAACCACATGATGCAGGATTATCAATCGAACCGCCCCGTCAGGCAGCAACCGCCGGGACGATTCCCGAACGAGTCAGATCGAACGGTAGAGAGAATCAGAAAAAGGAAGAAAAAACAGACGCAGCGCCGTATGGTGCTTTGCGGTGCGATCGCCGCACTGGCGGTAATCATCGTTGGCATTATACTGCTGGCAAAAGGCTGCTCCGGCGGCACGGACGCACTTGCAGGCACATGGGAGTTCGACGGAACGACCACCTATTCCTTTGACGGCAGCGGAAGCGGCGCAATGGAGCTGCCCTCCATATCCTACGATTTCACCTATACCATCGACGGCAATAAGCTCATGATCGATTACGCCAACGAGTCGGTGCGGGATTCCGAATATGAATTTACCGTTGACGGAAATACCCTTACCTTGATCGGTGGCGAGGGCACGGTCGGCGGGACATACGAGCTGAAAAGAAGCTCAAAGAAATAAGGGCTTCCGCAAAAAACAACAGGAGTGACGCTATGGCAGAATCCAAGAGCAGACTGTTATACATATTGAAATACCTTTGGCAAAACACGGATGCCGAGCATTATGCAACAACGGCGGACATCCTCGCTTTTCTGAAGGGCAACGGCATTTCCTGCGACAGAAAAACAATACCGGGCGATATTGCGAAGCTCTGTGATATTGGCATTGATATTGAAGAAGAAAGAAGCCGTGAGAACCGCTATTCCCTGAGTAGTCATTTATTTACTCTGCCGGAGTTGAAACTGCTGATTGATGCGGTGGAATCGTCCAAATTCATCACGGTAAAGAAAAGCGCGGAGCTGATCGAAAAGCTGTCGCAGATGACCAGCATCCATCAGGCGGCGGAGCTGAAAAGCAATCTGTATGTTTCCGAGAGAGTAAAACCGCTGAACGAGCAGATTTACTATTTGGTAGATAATATCAATACGGCAATCAACCGAGGGAAGCAGATTTCGTTCCGGTACTTTCACTACGACCAACATCGAAAAGAAGTCCCCAATAACGATGGAAAGCGATATTTCTTCTCCCCCTACTGTTTGGTATGGAACGAGGATCATTAAAATAATAGTGCCTTTGCAATGCCCGGTTGTCGGAAAGGAGATATGACAATGGCAACAGCAAACTATATCAAAGGGCAAAGCGAAACCAAAATCACGGCGCTCTACTGCCGCCTTTCTCAAGACGATGGGCGGGAAGGCGACAGTAACTCCATATCGAATCAAAAGGAGATTTTACTTGCATACGCACAGCGGAATAATTTTCCGAACCCTCAGTTTTTCACGGATGACGGATTTTCGGGGACGACCTTCGACAGACCGAGTTTCATCCAAATGGAGAACCTGGTGGAACAGGGCTTGGTAGATACCATCATCGTAAAGGATCTCAGTCGTTTTGGCAGGAATTATCTTGATGTGGGCAACTATCTTGAAATCAAATACCCGACCCTCGGCGTCAGGTTCATTGCCATTCAGGAAAATGTAGATACCCTCAAGGAAACAGGCACGGAGATGATGCCGTTCAACAACATATTTAACGAGTGGTATGCTGCTCAAACGAGCAAGAAAATCCGTGCGGTATGGAAGAACAAGGCGGCAAACGGCAAGCGGGTCAGTTCCTCCGTCCCATTCGGCTATCTCAAGAACCCACAGGATAAGGAGGACTGGCTGGTAGACGAACCGGCAGCGGATATTGTGCGGAAAATCTACGCACTCTGCCTTGACGGGAGAGGTCCGTTGCAGATCGCAAAGCAGCTTGAACAGGAAAAGGTTCTCATCCCTTCCGCCTATTACGCTTCGCTTGGCAGAAAAACAAGAAAGCAGTATACCCACCCATACGCTTGGGATCAGAAAACCGTCGCCGGTATTCTTGCCAATCAGCAGTACACGGGCTGCACCGTGAACTTTATGACCACCACGGTCAGCTACAAGGTTCACAAGACCGTGTATAATCCAAAGGACGAGTGGCAGATCATCCCGAACACTCAGCCTGCCATCATCGACGAGGACACCTGGAAACGAGTACAGGAGCTTCGTGAGAACCGCATCCGTCCGACAGCAACGGGTAGGACAAGCCTTTTTTCCGGCAAAGTGTTCTGTGCGGACTGCGGTTCAAAGCTCCATTTCTGTGCCGCCAAGAGCCTTAACGCCAATCAGGAGCATTACCGCTGCGCCAACTACAAAAGCGGCAGAGGAAACTGTCAGATACACTATATCCGCAATGTAGTGCTGGAAAAGATCGTGCTGGAAGCTATCAACAGCTTGGCGGACTTCGTTAGATGCTATGAACCGGTGTTTCTATACCTGATGGCGCAGAAAGACATCGTATCCAAGCGGACGGAAACAAACAGGCTCAAGTCCTCCATTGAAAGCGGAAAGCGGCGTATTCAAGACCTTGACAAGCTGATAGAGCGCATCTATGAGGATCAGGTCCTCGGCAACATCTCAGCCGAACGCTATGCAAGAATGTCGATCAATTACGAAAACGAGCAGAGGGAGCTTGTCAAAAGGGTCGATGAGGACGAGAAAAGGCTTGTCAGTATAGAACAGACAAGCCTTGACCTGAAAACCCTGCTGAAAGTCCTGCGAAGCAGCACGGCATTTGAGGAACTGACGCCAACGCTTGTCAACTCGCTGATACGGAGGATTGAGGTTCACAACAACGACAAGTCAAGCGGTCACTGCTCTGTGAAGGTGGACATCTACTTCACAGCCATCGGACTGATTGACATTCCCACAGAGGACGAGATCAAAAGCCTGATGGAGAAAATACAGTCAAACCCGCAGGAATACAGGCTTACAGCCTAATAGAGAAAACGGTGCAACCCCGAAAACGGGGTTACACCGTATCCCTTTCAAAAAACATCCTTACGGGGCTTTGGCTAACGGGGCGGCCCTTTTCCGCTTATTGTGCTACCGGAGCGTCCAGCCAGTAGATGACGTAACATTCCTGCATCTCTCCCATATAGAAGAAGATGTTTTCGCCCATCTCGATGTGCTCACCGAAGGTCAGATCCGGCACGAACAGACGGCCGCTGGTGCGCTTCGGTCCCTTGATGGTGAAGCCCTCCGCTGTGGGATGCTGCCGCAGCTCGTTGGCGGCGTCCGCCAGCCCGGGGAAGTGCAGCGTCCGTTCCAGCTCTGCCAGCTGTGTCTCTCCGTTGATATAGACCAGGTGATTTTCGTCCTTGAACCAGTTGATATGCATGGTGGTGTCCTCCTTGCGGTCGTCCATATCAGTGTATCATATTTGGCGCGGCTTGTCACCCCCTATCGCCTCCGTATACCCGACCGGCAGGCCCAAAGCGAGAGGCCATATGCGTTCCCCGGCGGCGGTGCGTCATCTGCGTGCCACGCGTGTACCGCCTGTATGCCGCATGAGTGCCCTGCGCGTATCACCTGCGTATCATCTGTGTATCACCTGCGTATCGCCTGCGTATCACGTTTTCACCTATGTCCGCCGTCCGGGCGCTGCCTCCCCACGCATAGAACGCGTATAGATTTGCTATATTCTATGTAAATATCATGTAAATGTAAATGTAACGGTTTTCGCAAAAATAGTTTTCATAAAAATACCGTTTTTGGGTCAATATTGCACATAACAACCGCTTTTCATTTGTTAAATGTTATGTTTTTATCTTTTTCGTCGGTTTTGATATTGACATTGCGCCCCGCCCTTTGTATAATCGGTACTACCATAAAGGTTCGGCAGAATGGCCCGCCGGACCGTGGCGGCCGCGTATGCTTCGGGCGCATCCCGACGGTATACAAAAACTATTTTTTCAGAAGAGAGGAACCAACATGAAAAAAGCACTTGCGATCATTCTCTCGGTCATGATGCTGATGTCCACCTTGGTGGCCTGCGGCAGCAAGACTGACGACAGCGGCGATGCCAACAATGACGCCGCTGCCAGCTATCCCACCAAAAATGTGAATGTGATCGTTCCCTTCAGCGCCGGCGGCAACACCGATATGTCCATGCGCGCGCTGCTGAACGTGGCGACCAGCCTTGACAGCAAATACACCTTCGTGGTGGACAACAAGACCGGTAATGCCGGCCTGATCGGCATGGAGGCTCTGGCTGAGGCTGATCCCGACGGCTACACCCTGGGCACCACCAACATCGACCTGCTGCTGCACATCTGCTTCGGCCGCACTGATGTGACCATGGATAACTACATCCCCATCGCCGCCACCATGGCTGACCCCTATGTGCTGGTCATCAGCGCTTCCAACCCCAACTACTCCAACCTGGAGGAGTTTGTGGAGTACGCCAAGGCCAACCCCGGTGTTGTGAAGATGGCTGACTCCGGCGTGGGTGCTGCCCCCAACGTTGCCGCCAAGGCGTTTGAGAAGTATTTTGACATCTCCTTCGATTTCTATACCTATGACGGCGCTCCCGAGTGTGTCACCGCTGTTGAGACCAACGAAGTGGATGCTACTTTCCTGCAGCCTACGCCCGCTACCGCCTCTGTCAAGGCCGGTACCCTGTCCATGATCGGCGTCCTCAGCGATGAGCGTCTGGCCAGCTTCCCCGATACCCCCACCATCATGGAGACCTTCGGTGAGGAGTACAACCTGGTTATGAAGGGCTTTGTGGCGCTGTCCGCCCCCGCCGGCACCCCCGATGATGTGGTCGCCGCCCTGCGCGATCTGATGGGTAAGGCTGTTGAGAGCGACGAGTACAAGACCCAGATCGAGTCCCTGGGTATGCAGTACATCACCCTGTACGGCGATGAGTTGAACACGTTCATCAACGAGCAGATGGCTTTCTATAAGGATATCTGCGCCGACATCGATATCAACGGCTGATTTGGCTGCGGTATGCTTCATCGCGTAAAATAAGAAGAGGTGCCTGCCGCATATATGTTCGGTAGGCACCTTCTTGTTTTGCGGAGAGAGGATCCCCTATGTTTTGGAGGTCATTTGTATGAAAAAATACAATTACATTGTATCCGTGGTGATGCTGCTGTTATCCGGATATATCTTTTATGAATCCAGTGGTTATACCATTGGATCTTCGGCGCAGAAAAACCCCGCGGTATGGCCCTGCATTCTGGCCGGTGCGCTGGCGCTGCTGTCTGTGGCGCTGATCATCGAAACGGCGCTTAAAAAAGAACCCGGCGAGGAAAAGAAGACCATCGACTGGAAGAGCCCCGGAATGATCCATGTGTACATCATGTTGGGAATTGTTGTGGGCTTTGTGGTGCTGATGAAAATCGTCGGTATGCTGCTGGCGCTGCTCATTATGATCCCTGCGATCGAATATCTGATGGGCTGCCGCAGCAAGGTCATGCTGATCGCGCTGCCTGTGGGCATGGTGGCTTTTGTGTATCTGTTCTTCGTGGTAGCAATGAAGCTGACCCTGCCCGCGCCTATCTGGGCTTGAGAAAGGAGGAAAACAATATATGGATACTTCCGCATTGTCATTTGCTTTCAGCGCTGTTTTCACTCCGATCAATATGCTGGTCATTCTGGGAGGTACGGTCCTGGGCATTTTCATCGGCGCTATGCCCGGTATGTCCTCTCCCATGGGCCTGTCCATCATGCTGCCCTTTACCTTCCAGCTGCACGGCTATGCCGGCATCATGATGCTGCTGGGTATTTTCTGCGGCTCCATTTACGGCGGCTCTATTTCCGCCTCGCTGCTGAATACGCCGGGTACGGCTGCTTCCGCTGCCACGTGTCTGGACGCCTACCCCATGTCCGTGCAGATGCGGCAGCCGGGGCGGGCGCTGGGTATATCCACCTTCTCATCCCTGTGCGGTGGACTGTTCAGCTGCGTGGTACTGGTGTTCGGCGCTACGTATCTGGCCAAGGTTGCCCTGAACTTCAAGTCCCCGGAGTACTTTGCGCTGGCCTTTTTCGGCATTAGCATCATCACCAGTGTGTCCGGAAAATCCGTGATCAAGGGTCTGATGGGCGGTATTCTGGGCCTGCTGTTTGCTACCGTGGGTGTGGATAACTTTACCGGCACGTACCGCTTTACCTTTGGCAGCTCCTTCCTCAAGGGCGGTCTGGCTATGATCCCCATCTTGATCGGCGTGTTTGCTTTCGCACAGGTGCTCAAGACCATTGAGGAGAAATACAACGAGCAGCCGCTGCATGAGCGCGTTAAAATCGAACGGGTCTTTCCCCGCAAGGATGATTTGAAGACCATCGCTCCCACGGTGGTCCGGTCCTCCATTCTGGGTACCTTCATCGGTGCTGTACCCGGAACCGGCGGCGATATTGCCTCCTGGGTGGGCTATAACATGGCCAAGCGCTTCTCCAAGCATCCCGAAAAGTTCGGCCACGGCTCCCCCGAGGGTATTGCGGGCTCCGAGGCCGCCAACAACGCTATCGCCGGTGGTGCGTTCGTGCCCCTGCTGGCTCTGGGTATCCCCGGCGATGCCGGTACCGCGGTCATGATGGGTGCGCTGACGATGCAGGGTATCGTCTTCGGGCCGTCCCTGTTCACCGAGGAACCCGGCAAGGCTTACATCGTGTTCATTGCTCTGTTTGTTGCCAATATCCTGATGGGTATTTGCGGTTTCTCGATGATTCGTGTTTTCGGAAAGGTCATCGATGTACCCAACAAATATCTGGTGCCTGTCATCATGACGTTCTGCATTACAGGCACCTTCGCATTGAACCACTATCTGGAGGAAGTTTTCCTGATGCTCATCATGGGTGTGATCGGCTTTGTCCTGATCAAGCTGGACTTTGCTATGCCGCCTATCATTCTGGGCCTGGTCCTCGGATCCCTGGCAGAGAAAAATGCCCGCCGCAGTATTGACCTGCTGGGGTCCTCCGAGACGATTTGGCAGCACCCCATTGCCATTATCTTCATCGTGCTGGCCATTGCGTCTCTGGTGTCCCCCGCGATCAGCGCGGCAATCAAGAAGCGCAAGGCCGCCAAGGCTGCGGCTGCTGAGGAGAACTGAAGACAAACGGCGCAGCTTTCCTGTTCCGTTTATGCCAGCAGGCCCTGGACGGTCATCCGTCCCGGGCCTGCCACAGCAAAAAGAACGGATGCCTTTCTGTAGACATCCGTTCTTTCTTTTGCTTTGCTTGGTTTTCGTATATTGTGGGCGGCACATCACTTTTTGAGCAATGTCTGTACCACCTGGCACAGAGTACCCTCTGTGCCCACATTACCGGGGAAGATGATATAGGGCGTGTGCGGGAAGGTGCTCTCCTCACCGGTCTCCCAAACGGGAACGCCGGGGGCGATCTGGCCCCGGACCCGCGCACAGTGTACCCGCAGCGCCTTTACGCCTACATCGCTGGAGGTAATGCCTCCTTTGGCCAGCACAAAGGCAGGCCGCACTGTCAGGTCGGCAACCAGTGATGTGAGCGCATCCGAGATCTTCACACTGATCGCCAGATTTTTTTCCCGCTGGTCATCCTCAGAGCGCAGGACCATACGGCTGGTGTATACCGCCACGGTCGTGCCGTCTGCCAACAGTGTGTTGGTACGGTCCAGAATACGTCGACGCTCCGCCGCCAACGCGGCGTCGTCAAATACGGTGTTCACATCAAAACAGATGTATTCGATCTCCGGGCAGCCCTTTTGCAGTGCTTCCAGCTGCATTGTGGTTTTGCGGACATGGGAGCCGACGATAATGATGCCGCCGTTCCGCTGATCGGCGCACATAAGATCCTCCCGCTGCAGCAGAGGCTGATCGCTCACTGCGCCCAGAACTTTGACCACGGCTGCCGAGCCACGGAACATAAATACCTTACCCCGGGCTGCCGCGCGCAGATAGGCGGTAACGAACACCGCTACATCGTCATAGCATACGGCGTTGACCACCACTTTGTTGAAGCCGGAAACGCCCATCAGCTTTTCGCAGACGGCGTCATAGTCGCGGCGGCGCAGCTCGTCAAGCGAGATGGACACCACTTGCTCCGCAGGGTAGGCGCCGTCGGTTTTTTCCTGGCACCATTCCGTCAGGTCGGAGGCGCGATAGGCGAAAGTGGTGTCCCGGGCAAATTCCGTCTCGCCGGCAGGCACCAGCGTGTCACCTTCACGGACATAGTGTACGTTGTCGATGGTATATCTGCCGCCCTCCAGGAAAAACGGCAGGAGTATCTCGCCGTCATAGCGCTCCGGCAGCAGCGCTTCCAGCTCTGTACGAAGAGTTTCCGTTTCCAGAGGGAAGTGCCCGCGAAGCGTGGAATCGCTGCGGCTGATGAGGACAAAGGGCACTCCCGTTTTTTGAGACGCGGCAGCCAGGTGCTCGGCGATCTCACGATGGACGCGGGTCGTCTCCCCCGCGGAGAAGCTGCGGGAGTTGGTCAGTACAAAGAACAGCCGATCGTTGCTCTCCAGGCCGGCGCGGAAGGTCTCCTCCGTCCAATCGGTATATACACTGACGTCATGGACGGTCTGCACGCCGGTGGGGTCGTCATCCAGAACGACGACCTTTCGATCAAAGCGGCGCAGCTCCTCCCGCAGTGCATGGTGCACGGCATCAGTATCCGGCGTGGGCCAGCTGTCCAGCAGGGAGATAGGTTGGCGTTGTACGGCTCTCATGGCGCTTCCTCCTCAGACGTTCTCTGCCTGAATTTCCTCGGGGCGGATGTTCGTCACCTGGCCGTAGATGCACAGGGCGTCCAGATAGCCGCCCTCTTTGTAGCCGAACACGTGCCACTCCAGGGGAGGGAAGTGCATCAGGTCGCCCTCGTGCAGCTCCACCGTGTGCTCCAGAGAGTCCTTGCCGCTGCCCCACTTCACATAGGCATCCTTGCAGGACAGCACCACCACCGATTCCTCGGCGTGGTTGTGGGGCTCCATGGGACCGCTTTCGGCGGAGTAATGGCAAAAGCTGACCGTCATCTTTTCACTGAGCACAGCGGAGTTGTGCCCTACGGCGTTCTGTACGACTCGGCCAGGCAGAGCGTTTTTCTTGATGTCGTCTCTCTTGATGAAATCCATGTGGTTTTCCTCCTGAGTATGAAATATGGCAAAGGCTTCGCCTTCGTTGCAGTGGCAAAACCGCCTCAGCGGATCAGCTGTGCCAGCTCTTCGCTGGTGGGGATGGAAAAATGCGCGCCGAACCGGCTGCCGCACAGATTTGCGGCATCGTAGGCGATCTCGGCGGCCTGCTCCACGTCAAGCCCCTTGATCCAGCAGGCGCCGAACACGCCGGAAAGTGTGTCGTCCATAGCGGAGGCGTCCGTCATGTGAAAATCCTTCGGTGCTTCCAACGAGGTAAAGCCGCCGTTGGTAGCTGCCAGCAGAAAGCGCGATTTCATGTGCAGCAGCACGGCCTGGCGGACGCCCCGCTTCAGCAGCATACCAGCTGCGATGCGGGCACTTTTGAGATTGGTCACCTCCATGTCTGCCAGAGGCAGTGCCTCGCGGGAGTCCAGCACAAGAATATCTACCATGGACAGCAGCTCGTCACTGAGGGGCCGGGACTGATAGGCCACCAGCATTACGGCGGTGCCGTGCTTCTGCGCCAAACGGATGGCAAGCACCGTGGATGCATACGGTACGCCGAAGCCCACCACCAGCAGCTTGACCTTGGCGATATGGGATTCCAATCCGCGGATATATTCCTCGTCCAGACAGGCATTGGCACCCACGATGTCCCAATAAATATTCTCCTGTCCGGCAGAGGACAGGATCAGGGATAGGCCGCTGCTGCCGGGTACGACCCGTACCAGCTGGCTGTCGGTGATCTCCTCGTTCAGCGATGCCTTCAGCTGCGCGCCGAAGGAGTCACTGCCGATCATGCCGGCCAGCGCCACCGTAGCGCCCATCCGCGCGGCAGCCACCGCTTCATTGTAGCCGTTTCCGCCGGGCGAAAGCGTGAAGGAGTCCGCGTAGCGCTTGCGGCTGGTCTGTTGAGAGTTCTTTTGCTCCAGGATCAGGTCCATATTCAGATTGGCGATCACAAGAATATCACAGGCACTCATTTTATAGAACCTCTCTTCACCAGCTTGGGGGCCACAAGCTGCAGCGGCGCCAGTGTGTCCCCACGGTCCAGATGATCCATCAGGCATTTTGCACCGACCATCCCTACCTGGTACCCGGTGGGCGCCAGCACCGACAGTGCCGGGTCGGCCAGCTTTGCCAGCTTTGTGTTCTGTTGGCAAAGGATCTCGATATCCTCCGGCACCCGCAGCTCCTCGCGGCGCAGCAGATGCAGCAGCTCTACCGCAGTCTCGTTGTCCTGCACGAACGCGGCACGGGGGCATTCTGTTCCACGCAGCAGTCCGGGGAGCTGCTCCCGCAGCTGACGTATCTCGGCGGAAAGGCGGACCGTCATGCCGTTTTGTGCTGCCACCGCCCGTTCAAATTCCAGAAATACCGGGTCTTCCTCCGGTGCTGTGCACCCCACGGAGGGAATGTACAGCACCGTTCCGCCCGCCGTCGGCAGTGTCTCCGCGGCCAAAGCGCCGGAGGCGGCAGCGTCGCAGGCAACGACCGGGAAAGGCATGGGCACGGACGGCGTATTCTCCGCCAGAATGACTGCGGGCAGCTCCGGGAACTGTTCCAGGTCGGCCCTGGAAAGAATATCGCCACAGCCGATAAACAGTACGCTGGCGACCCGAAATGACAGCAGCGCCTGGGTCAGCTCTGCGAACGCCCGGTCATCGTTATCCAGGTTGAACAGCAGGGGGGAGCAGTTGCTGATGCTCAGCACGTCCTCGACGCCGCGCAGCAGGTCGATGTAATACGGCGATGTGAGATTTTCCATGCATACGGCGGTGAGTTGGCTCTCCTTCCGGATCACGGGCCGGACGGGGGCGGCCGTGCGGTACTGTAATTCCTCCATGGCTGCCAGCACTTTTTTCTGCGTGCTGTCCGTCACGGCGGCGGTACCGGCCAATACGCGGGAAACGGTGGCAATACTGACGCCGGCGACCCGCGCGACATCTTTCATCGTAGACAAGCGACCTCCCCCTTTCAGGTACACAGAATGCACGGCGATCATGTCGTATATGCCCTATTATATACACGCTGTGCAGAGTTTGTCAATCGCAATTGCATCTTGTTTTCAAAATGTAAAATGTAAATTTACATGAAAATGATAAAATTTTTCATTCGTGTAAAAGTTGCAAAAATCTGTTGACATATGCGGAGAAATGGCATATACTTGCGTTACAAGTTCCGATTATGTCTTATCCCCGGTCACAGATCCGATCGAATATATCACAGGGCAAATCAGACAGGAGGGCTATTGCATATGAAAGAGTTGGACTGCCTGTTTATCGGCTCCAGCACAAAAGATATCCTGATGCTGGTGGAGGCACCTCCCGCCAGCGATCAGCGCATCGCGGCCCGCCAGCTGGAGATCACCTGCGGTGGCGTGTCGGCCATTGCCGGTGCCGCGCACCAGAGTCTTCACGGTGTTACCGGTGTTATCACCGCTTTGGGCGATGATGATACCAGCCATTTTGTAGAGGCATTTCTGGCACGGCAGAATTTCGCCTACGCCAAGCTGTTCACCTTCCCCGGCCAGGCATCTTCCACCAGTCTCGTCCAGGTGGAGGAAAACGGTAAGCGCTGCCTCAGCTGCTACGGCGGCTGCATTGACCGGCTGACGTTTGATATGCTGGACAAAGAGGTGTTTCATCATACCCGCTATGTGCATCTCGGCGTGATGCGGCCCCAGCTCATGCTGGATATCTGCCGTTACTGCAAGGAGAACACGAATGCCATCGTGTCCATAGATTCCGGAAATCTGTCCCGTGAGAATACGGATATGCTGCTGCCCTATACGGATATTTTCATTCCCGATAACAAAACAGTAGAGCGCACCCTACACATGAGCGAGCCGGATGCCTGCCGCTATTATGCGGCGCGCGGGGCGAAGATCGCCTGCGTTACGGCTGCGGAGCGCGGCACCTATGCCTATGACGGCCAAACGATGTACCATGTGTCGGCGCCGGCTGTGAAGGTGCTGGATACGACCGGGGCCGGTGACAACTTCCACGGTGCGATCCTGTACTGTCTGGGCCGCGGTATGTCCCTCCCCGATGCGGTAAAGTTTTCCAATGTATTTGCCAGCCTTACCTGCGAGAGTCTGGGCGGCCACACAGTGGTCCCCGATGCCGGACGGATCGAGGAAGTCCTCAACGGCGGAAGCATTACAGTAGATATCTTATAAAGCAACGAAAGGATGTAATGAAATATGTCTCTTGTTACGATGCGTGAGATCCTCCCCTATGCAGAGGAAAAGAAGATCGCCATTCCCGCCTTTAATATTGACACGATGGAGATCACCCAGGCTATTCTGGAGACTGTGGAGGAGGAGAACTGTCCCGCTATCATCGCAGTCGGTCAGGCAGCCATCAAGGACGGCAAGCTGGAGAGCCTGGCCGCCACAGTTCGCACGCTGGCCAAGGATATGAAGACCCCTGTGGTGCTGCACCTGGATCACGGGCAGAGCGTGGAGCAGGTCGTGAAAGCCCTGTGCGCCGGTTTTACCTCCGTGATGATCGACGGATCCAAGCTGTCCTTCGAGGACAACATCGCCGTTACGCAGGAGGTCGTCCGCATCGCCAACGCTGCCGGCGCCTCTGTGGAGGCGGAGCTGGGCGCGATCCTCGGCTCTGAGGACAACATTTCCCACGATGACTCCAAGCCGTTCCTGGTCCGCGTGCAGGATGTGATCGATTTTACCGCCGCGGTCAAGGTGGACGCACTGGCTGTGGGTATCGGCAATGCACATGGCCTGTATAAGGGCCGTCCCAATCTGGATTTCCAGCGCCTGCAGGAGGTACGTGACGTCACCGATGTGCCCCTTGTGCTGCACGGTGGTTCCGGTATCCCTGACGATATGATCCAGACCGCTATTGAGATCGGAATTCGCAAGATCAATGTTGCCACGGAGATCCGCATGGCCTATGTGGAAGGGTTGCTCAGCGGCTCTGCCAATGGCGACTACTACGAGATGGTCAAGGCCGGTAAAGCCAGCGTCAAGGCCCGCGCCAAGTCTAAGATCGACCTGTTCCTGCGTAAATAAGTTATCTTCCTCCGCGGCGGCGCTTACTCCTTGTGCCCCGCCCCCTCCATACAAAGGACCGTCTCGTTTCAAACAGGCGGTCCTTTTCCCTGCGCAGCCGGCAGGCTGCGAGGCGCCGCCGCGGGATATATTTCCGCCGGGAGCGGCATAGGATAGGGCAAAAAACAGAAAGGGGCGCACGTTTTATGAGCAAGGTCAAAATACTCCTCCTGCGGCGCTGGTACATGGTGGGCGGTGCGGCGCTGCTGGCCGCTGCGGCCATTTTTTACGCGGTGAACTACCCAGCATCTGTCAGCGCTGCGGCCACGACTCGGCAGCTGCCCATCTACTCTGTGGAGCGCAGCCAGAAGGTCTGTGCCATCAGCTTCGACGCCGCGTGGGGTGATGCAAAAGTGCGGCAGTTCAGTTGCTGAACTGCCGCACTTTATTCTATATTATGCTTCGTTTCGCGAATTCAGCTCATAGGTGCACAGATAGAACAGGAACGAGGTCATCTGATAGCGGCTGATATGGGTGTCATAGGCCGACAGCAGCTCACTCAGTCCGCTGTCGCGGGTGGTGATATCCCGATCGTCACACCACAGCATGGCCTTGACGGCCTCGCCGCTGAGCCGGGGATTTTCCCACATGGTCTGCCGCAGCAGCTCCTGATCTACACGGGTGTCGACGCCGGACATGGCGGCGTAGCGATAGATCAGCAGACAGGCCGTCTGATAATCCATGTCGTCATCATAGGCCGTATGCAGATCGCCCTGACGGAGCAGCCCTGTTTGATACGCCCAGCACACGGCGTTGTAGTAGGGGCAGGCGGAGCTGTTGAATTCCTCGGTTTCATAATCGGGCGGCAAGGCGGTGTTGTCCGTCTCCGGCCTTTGGGAGATGCGGTACAGCACATCCACGAATTCGCCCACCTTTGCCGTGGCCTTTCCGCCGAAGGTGTCCGGCGTTTCCGGGTCTATATATCCGTTGCGGTACATATAGAGGACGCTGGCCTGGTTGAAAATGCCTGTGATGTCCGTAAACACCACCGTATCCTCCAGCGTGCCGCCGCTGGACGCCTTGCCGAAAACATGGGCGTAGTAGTCACTGTTGACGATGTTGCTGGACATCTGGAACTTATTGTCCACATACAGCCGGTAGGCCTCCAGCTGCTCGTCAGAAATAACGATGCTCTCGTCGGCGGGGATCACCGTCTCCGTGCCGGCGTCATAGCGGAAGGTCTTTGTCAGGAAGGACTTGTCCGACAGCACCGCCATATGTACACCGTTGGACAGCACGTCGGTGCCCGCCAGCAGCCGGGAGTCGTAGTCCACGCCGAACAGGTTTAGCAGCGTGGGCAGGATGTCCGCCGTGGAGCAGTACTCGTCCACCACGATATTCTCGGACAGGCCGGGCACATAGCAGATGAAGCTGTTGCGGTACTTCTCAAAGGTGAGATCCATCTCCTGCCCCGCCAGCTCGTTGTACTCATCCTCCGTCAGACCGTAGGGATAGTGGTCATTGGTCAGTACGATGCAGGTCTTATCGGCCACGCCCGCCTGCTCCAGCCGCTGCAGCAGGTAGGTCAGCGCGTTTTCCAGCTCCAGATTGCAGGCGATATACGCCTTCACCGGCTCGGAATAGGGCAGATCCTTCACCACGTCGTGGTTCTTGGCGCTCATGGCGTTGTCCCAGTTGTACTGATAGTGGCCGCTGAAGGTCATGTAATAGGCGTGGAAGGGCTCCCTGCTGCTGAGGTAGTCGTCCACGGAGGCCTCCATCATCTCCAGATCGGAGGAGGGCCAGTCGATCTTTATATCCAGCCCGGAGTCCGCCGCCTTGAAGGTATAGCCCATGTTGGCGTGGGTGATGTTCCGGTTGTAGAAATCGCCGATATAGTCGTGATAGCCCCAGGTCTGGTATCCCTTCTCCGTTAGGGCGTTGCCCAGGCAGAAGGGCAGATAGTTGGTGCCTGCCACATTGAAGCTGGAATCGGTCTTGGTGCGGGACATATCCGGATACAGCCCCATACACATGGTGTACTCACCATTGGTGGTGACGGACTGGAACGTGCCGTAGTAGTTTTCAAAGATGATGCCCGTGTGGGACAGCTTGTACAGGGTGGGTGTCAGCTCCTCGCTGATGAACCAGGGGCAGAAGCTCTCGGCACAGATGGTGATCAGGTTGTAGTCCTGCAAAAGCCCGGTGTAGTTGTTCTTCCGGGTGGGGACCACCTGCGCCAGATACTCATCCGTGGTCCTGCACATGATGTTATCCGCAGACTCCGCCAGCTTTGCAAAGTCGATGCTCTCGATCACATTGTAGGAATTGCTGCTGTAGAGCCGTCTGGTGTCTGTACCCAGCGGGGACGGCGTGATGATGACGCTGCCGCTGCTGCCAAAGACCATGTAGCGAAGCTCCTGCACGGTGGTGGCCAGCATGCCCACGCTCTTATAGCTGCTGTCGGTAGAGGTGTTCACGTTGGTGAAGGTCTTGTAAACGGAGAACGATTTACCCCGCCCAGCGTACATAATGCCCATCGTAGCCAGCAGCAGCGTCAGCAGGATACCCAGCGTCGCCAGCGCCTGCCTCCACTTGAGCCGCACGGTCAGCACCCGGAGCTTGCGCAGAGCAAGGCAGAGGATCGTCACGATCAGCGGTACCAGCAGCAGAAGGATGGGAACGATGTTCTTGCCGATGCTGTACAGGATCTGCGAGTCGAAATTGGTGATGACGTTCCCGCCCATGCTCACCTGACTGATGGGCATGAAGTTGCCGAAAATGGCGTGGTACATCAGCTGCACCTCGGCAAACAGCACCTGCACGGCGACCAGAAGCACGCCCACGATCTGCCGGGCGATCTTGGGCAGGTGCGTGGTCAGCAGCGCGCAGACCGTGCCGCCCAGCAGTCCGAACAGCACCAGATAGACCGCCCGCCTGTCCAGCGATCGGTAGACGCACAGGTGCAGGCACAGCTCCACATAGACGCTGGCGCAGCAGAACAGCAGCAGGCTGCGGAGCCACGCCTGCCACATGCTGCGGCGGAGGGCCTCCGCCGTTTCAGGCGCCTCGCAAGGCGCCTGATGGGTGTCTGTTATCTCATTGGATTTTGTTTTCAGCATATATATCTCCCGCAGCAGACTTTTTCTCGGAGAAAAGCCTGCGAAATTTGTCAAAATATTGGCGCGCAGCATATCATACTGTAAACGTAAAGAAATTGCAATGATTTCTGTAAAAATTAAAGAAAGGTTCACAGTTGTTCCCGGTCGTTCCGAGCCGAAATCTTAACAAAATGTGCATAGCCGAAACGCGAAAACCGTGCTATACTGTACGCGAAATTGGGAACGCAGTTGATTTTAGGAGGTGAGTCCCGTGACAGAAGCCGGTTTTCATCTGAAACACCATCTGACGTCCTTCCAGATCATGATCCTCGGCTTTGCCGGTGTGATCCTGCTGGGCGCGCTGGTGTTGATGCTGCCTATCGCCACCGCAAGCCACACATGGACGCCGTTTCACGAGGCGCTGTTTACCTCCACCTCCGCCGTCTGCGTAACGGGGCTGGTGGTGCAGGACACCGGCAGTTACTGGTCCGGCTTCGGTCAGACCGTCATCCTGCTGCTGATCCAAATCGGCGGCTTAGGCGTCATCACGGCGGCTGTAACGTTTTTGATGCTCTCCGGCAAGAATATCTCGCTGAAGGAGCGCAGTGCCATGCAGGATGCCATTTCCGCTCCGGTGGTGGGCGGCATCGTGCGCCTGACGCGGTTTATTCTCAAGGGAACGTTCTTTGTGGAATTGGTCGGCGCTCTTGCGCTGCTGCCGGCGTTCTGCCGGGACTATGGACTGCGGGGCGTGTGGATGGCAATATTTCACTCCGTTTCCGCCTTCTGCAACGCGGGCTTTGACATTCTGGGACGGGCGGATACGCTCTACCCTTCATTGACGGCGTACATATCCGACCCGCTGGTCAACATCGTCATTATGCTGCTGATCATCGTGGGCGGTATCGGCTTTCTGACGTGGGACGATGTCTGCACCCACCGGCTGCACCTGCGGCGGTACCGGATGCAGAGCAAGGTCATTCTGAGCGCAACTGCCATCCTGATCGCGCTTCCGGCATTGCTCTTCTTCCTGACAGACTTTGCAGAGCTTCCCGCAGGACAGCGCGTTCTGGCGTCGCTCTTTCAGGCGGTCACGCCGCGAACGGCGGGCTACAACACCGCAGACCTGACGAAAATGAGCGACACCTCACAGGCGGTCACGATTTTGCTGATGCTGACCGGCGGCGCGCCCGGCTCCACCGCGGGCGGCATGAAGGTGACGACGCTGGCTGTGCTGGCGGCCAACGCGGTCGCTGCCTTCCGAAGGCGGGAGGACCCACAGCTTTTTAAGCGCAGGCTGGAGCCCTCCGCTGTACGGAACGCCGCCGCCATCCTGCTGCTGTATCTGGGACTGACCTTCGCGGGTGCGGCGGTCATCAGTGCGGCGGAGAACCTGCCTCTCGGTGCCTGTCTCTATGAAACGGCATCCGCTGCCGGAACGGTAGGGCTGACACTGGGGCTGACGCCGCAGTTGGGTACGCTGTCGCAGAGCATTCTCATTCTGCTGATGTTCTTCGGGCGTGTCGGGGGACTTACCCTGATCTACGCCGCTTTCTCCGGGCATGATCTGACCTATGCCCGGTATCCGAAGGAAATGATCACCGTAGGCTGAAAGGAGCGCACGATGAAAAACGTATTATTGATCGGACTCGGCCGCTTCGGGCGGCACCTTGCCATGCAGCTGAGCGAGCTGGGGCATCAGGTCATGGCGGTGGACCGGGACGAGGAGCGCGTCAACGAGTGTATGCCCTTTGTCACCAACGCGCAGATCGGTGACAGCACCCGCGTGGATTTTCTGCGCTCGCTGGGCGTTGGAAACTATGATGTCTGCTACGTCACCATCAGCGGAGACTTCCAGAACTCGCTGGAAACGACGTCGCTGCTCAAGGAGCTTGGGGCGAAATATGTGGTGTCCCGCGCCGAACGGGATGTACAGGCAAAATTTCTGCTGCGCAACGGCGCGGACGCGGTGACATACCCGGAAAAGCAGCTGGCGAAGTGGGCGGCCATCCGGTACACCGCCGACCACATCTTCGATTACATAGAGTTGGACGAGAAGCACGCCATTATCGAGGTCGCCGTCCCGGACAGCTGGCAGGGGCACAGCATCGGTGAGCTGGACATCCGCCGAAAGTATGGCGTCAATATCCTCGGCGTGAAGCGAAGCGACAAAACCGATGTGACCATCTCGCCGGAAACCGTGCTGGACAGCAGCCTGACGCTGCTGGTGCTGGGCGAGTATACGGCGCTGAAAAAGTGCTTCCGGCTGTAAGGCTGCATCTGCCGACGCTTGTGCGGTTGCAACTGGCTCGCTGGAGTATGTTACGCTGCCAAGCTCTCCACTCAAAACTTCGGGTCTGAGGCTGCCGGTATAGGAAAAGCGCTCCTGCGAGGATCGACCTCGCAGGAGCGCTCTTTTGTTTCAGGTGTCGGGAGAGCTGTGTTTACTCGCCGATGTCATCCAGCGACAGTACCTGCTCATAAGAATCTGCACCGGCGATAGAGCCGATGGGCAAGACCACATGGAGCTTTCCGTCACCGTCAGCGTATGTGCGGACGTCCATGCTGATGTTCTCATCGGACAGCGTCCAATCGCGGCGTTCCGTCAGGAACTCATCCGTATCACCGCCCGCAATTGCTCCATACTGTGTGTCGAACTTTGCAGCGGCAGCGCGGCGTACCGTCTCCAAGAAGACTGTCTCATCCACATCCAGTGCCTTCAGCAAGTCCGCTGTGGTGAGCTGCTGGCCGCTGGCGATGTCATACAGATAGACATTGTATTCGTTCACATCGGCATCCCAACCGCAGGAGACGACCAGCGACAGGATATTCTCATACTGATATGACTCCCATGCCACATAGAAACAGGACAGGCTGACCTTATCCGAGACATCTTCAAGCACGCCATTCACGATAGGGGTGTACGCATCGGAGATGGCCTTGTTGATGGCCTCTGCACCCTGTGTATTGGCCTCGATTTGGGGTACGCGGTAGGCATAATGGCCGCTGTTGCCGATGTCATCGGTGTAGTCGAAGTCCTCGTTATACAGTTCGGTGATTTGAGGTGCTTCATAAGACGCATCGGGCGTCTCGGCCTGATGGTCGTCCTGTGTGTTGTTATTGTCTGTCCCATTGGGCGTTGCGCCGCAGGCGGCCAGTGCGAAAATCATTGCTGTGGCCAGCAACAACACAAAAATCTTCTTCATGTAAATGTCCTCCTTACTTCCACGAGAACCGACCCACAACGGCCTCCGTGTACTGCTCGTCCGTGATAGCCGTATACCTCTCCCCGTCATACCAGTCGGTAAAGCCGCTGTCCGTCTGATAAATCTCGCCGGTCTCCGTGTCCATCACCCGCTCAAAGCCCATGGTGGCGTCGCTCTGCTTCTGGCTGATGATGTCCTGACTGGTATTCCGGCTTTCCCATGAGGACATGATGGCATCCTGCATCTCATTGGCGGATTGGCTCAACTGCTGGGATTGCCGCATCGCCGCGTCGCTCTGCGCCATGGCGGAGGAGGTATAGCTGCCGGAATAGTCCAGGCTGCCCAAGCTCCGTGTCAGGATGTCCTCCCAGTTCTGGAACATCCCCTTTTCAGCGGAGACGATGGTGGTGCTGTACGCCATGTAGTACCCGCCAAGGCCGGGGATGGGGAAGGGGACAAGCTCCACCGAACACATACCCTCCGCCTCGACGCCGTCCTGCGTAAACTCCACACGCAGCACACCGGCTGTCCCGCCCAAAGAGCCGGTCGCGTCAAAGGCCTCTGTCACCGTGAAATCCTCATACTGCGGGAAGTGGAGGCTGCTGTAAAACGGCTCTGCGGCAACCGCCGACAGATACTGCGGCAGCACGTCAAAGTAACCCTTCACGGACTCCTCTGCCATTACGGGGAACGCTGCGTAGGCAGCGTTCCAGTATGTATAATTCTGCTTCAGGAAGTCATCCGCAAACAGCGGCTCTGCCTTTAAGATATACAAAATCTGATTTACGCTGCACGCGGGGTCATACGCTCGCAAAGCGTGGTACATACCCGCGTTGGACGTGGCCGCCTCCACCATCCAGCCCTCCGGAACGCTCATAGAGAAATCCGCACAGCTATACGGTGCCAGCTCCAGCCCGGACGCCAGGGCGTAATGACGAATTCTTCCTGCTGCGTGTTTCCACCGTAGTCCTGTGTGTCATCTCCGCCGCTTTTACTGCCGCAGCCGCACAGCAGTGTTATGGTAAAGGCTAAAATGATACAGATAATTCTCCTCATAAGTCCCCCTCCTTGCCAATTATGCTCCAAGTATAGCACAAGTTCTGCCCCACCGCAACGTGTTCTGCGATGCGCCCTGTCCAAAAACGATCATGCATATATTCTCTTGACGAATATGCGCGGCAAATAGCAACTCCCTGCCAAAGAAATGCAAGAATGGCAGCAGCGAAACGGCTCTATACTGCACGAACCGAGACATACTGCGCAGACGCGTTCTCTAAGATTTTACGGTGCTCGTGTTGTGAACTTTACGTTGGCCTCCTACTTCTGTTGCTCCAATTTCGAGCTTTAACCGTTCCTGCTCCGCCTCATAATCAGCTGTCATTTTCTTATACTATACCGACAAACATACGGTTTCTGTAACGCGCATACGATGGACTATTCTCGAAGAGGAGGTCTGTTTATGCCAACCGTTCAGCAAGCACCCGCCCCGACGATCACCGTCACCCGGAATTTCCTTGGCCAGCAGACAGCTGAGACGTTGCTGTTGGAATTGATCCGCGCCCACACACAGGCGGCTTAATGGCTGCGGGCAGTCTACGGAAAGGAGGGGACTTATGGAGAAGCGATTACTGCCTACTGCGCTGTACTGCCGCCTGTCCCGGGAGGACGGAGACCGGATGGAGAGTGATTCCATCGGCAACCAGCGGAAGCTGCTGGAATCGTATATCGAAAATCATCCTGAGTTGGTAATGGCGGAATGCTATGCCGACGACGGCTATACCGGCACGAATTTCCAGCGCCCCGCCTTTCAACGGATGCTGCGGGACATAGGGAACGGGCGCATCCGCTGTGTGCTGGTAAAGGACCTGTCCCGTTTCGGCCGTGATTACATCGAAACAGGCCGCTATCTGGAGCGTTGGCTGCCGGAGCACGGCGTGCGGTTCATCGCTGTCACGGACAATATTGACAGCGACCGCGGCGCCTACGACATGATGATGCCGCTGAAGAATCTGTTTAACACCCAGTATGCACGCGACATCTCCCAAAAGGTCAAAAGCTCCCTCCACGCCAAGCAGCAGCGGGGCGAGTTCATCGGGGCCTTCGCCAGCTACGGGTACTGTAAGGACCCGCAGAATCATAACCGTCTGGTCATCGACCCGCCTGCGGCGGAGGTGGTGCGGCGCATCTTTACCCTGTTCGAAAACGGAATGGGAAAGATTCGCATTGCCAAGCAGTTGAATGAAGAAGGCATTTCCTGCCCCAGTGAGTACAAACGGCTCACCGGCGAAAAATACCGCAACAACCACCGGCTGGAAACCACCACCTACTGGACATACGCTACCATCCACCGTATCCTGCAAAATGAGATGTACATCGGGAATATGGAGCAGGGACGGGACGACCGCCTTCAGATGCACGGGAAAGCCAAGCGGAAGGAGCGCTCCCAGTGGACGGTAGTATCCGGCACCCACCAGCCCATCATCGAAAAGGGCCAGTGGCAGCGGGTGCAGGCTCTGCTGAACGCTAACGCCCGTACGCCGGATTTTCAACAGAATGTCAGCTCCTTTGCGGGTTTTCTCAAGTGCGGCGATTGTGGACGAGCCATGGTCAAGACCACCTGGGGTGGCAAAATCTTCTACACCTGCGGCTCGTATAAGCGCTACGGCGCATCCGTGTGCAGCAAGCACTATATCGCCCATGATGTGTTGACGAAGGTAATACTGGATGATTTGAACCGGCTCATTGCCGGCATGGAAAACCTCCACCAGCTGGCACAGCAGGGCGCGGCGCAGCGCCCGCGCTCCGGTACCGACCAACCCCAAAAGCTGGAAGCTGCATTGCAGCGCATTCAACGCCGCCGCCGAAGCGCCTACGAGGACTATCAGGACGCGCTCATCTCCAAGGAGGACTTCCTCCGCTGCCGCGCTGATTATGACGCACAGGAGCAGGCGCTGCAGGCCCAACTGGACAAGCTGCGCGACTCGGTACAGGATGAGCCGCTGTCCTTGCCCTGGGTAAAGGAGCTGCTGGCGTCGGGGCAGCTGGCGGAGCTGGATCGCCCCACAGTCGCCGCCGCCATCCGGGAAATCCGCGTCTACGAGGGGAACCGTATAGAGATCGACTATCTGCTCCCGGAGGGCTGCCGCGCTCTGCTGGAGGGGTGAGCGCATAGTGTTCCGTGTAGGGAAAAGCGAAAAAAGCAGGGAGCGTAGAAAGGTTTTTGCTTCACACCCTGAACATTATAGTGGTGGAAAGTTTCACAACTCCCCACCACTATTGTCCCATGTGTGTCCAGCCGCCCGCTGTTTTGACGCTTACGTTTTGTTGCAGATAGGACACATTTATGCTCTCATAAAAGCACAACAAAAGAGTGCGACAGTTCTCCGTGAACTGCCGCACTTTTGCATCACCGTGGGGCAACGAGGATACCCAGACGCTTATCGACATTCTGGCGCGGTATGGTGTCAAGACCACCTTCTTTGTTGTGGGAGATTGGGCGGAGAAGTACCCGGAGTCCGTCAAAGCCCTGCACGACGCGGGCCACGAGGTGATGAGCCACTCCAATCACCACGACCATTACAACAGTCTGTCCACTCAGCAGATCATTGACGATGTCACCGCCAGCAACCAGCGGATCAGTGCTGTTACCGGCGTGACCCCCACGCTGATCCGTTGTCCCTACGGGGAGTATGACGACCACGTCATCGCCGCCATACGCTCCATGGGTATGGAACCTATCCAGTGGGATGTGGACTCCCTGGACTGGAAGGACTACGACGCGGATACGATATGCAGGCGCGTAACATCCAAGGTGCAGCCGGGGAGCATCGTGCTGTTCCACAACGCTGCGCTGCACACGCCGGAGGCCCTGCCTGCCATCCTCGACTGCCTGATCAACGACGGGTATACCGTTGTACCCATCAGTCAGCTGATCCTCGATCCGCCCTACACCATCGACCACACCGGCCGGCAATTCCCGGCGGAAACAGTTTCCACTACATAAGCACGACATGGGGGCACCTAAACAGTGCCCCCATTGATCTTCGACCTGAAAGCCGCATCTGTTCGCACGCTGATCCATCTGTCAGAGACAGCAACTCCTCGGCAATGTCCATATTCTCAAAGCGAAGCGCGTCCGTATCCCTGTGGCCAAAGGTCAAAAAGTCCACATTACCAGTCGCTCCTTTCTTGATTTTTGGGGCAAACGAAAAGAGCAGCTGTTTTCTATGCGAAAATAGCTGCTCTTTTCTAATATTTATATACTTCAACTGTTATCTGTTCAAATTTCTCTCAATCCATCCGTGCATCTGGTTATCGATTTTGAAATAGGACATTGTGCCTCCGCCCTCAATCCAGTCATAGTTCGGATAGAAGGAGATAAAGAAGCGCAAGCCAGAGGCGGTTTCGATTCGGAGATTTCTTCGATCATCGGCAAAAGCAGTGTGCGCTTCCTGTTGATTTTCTTCGGGGATACCATCAAATACCTCCGTCTGGAAGTCATCGTTTCCATAACTCACAAGTGTAATCGTCATGTGATAGAACTCAGTGATTTCCTGCCGATTTGTTACCGGTGAGCCAACTTCTTGTTCGTTGTTCCATTTCATTTCCGTAATGGATGCAATATCGTCCACGCTCTCAATACCATACACACGATAAAGCTCGGTGAGTGAACAGTTTGTGTTGCTGTCAAACTGATAGAAGTTGCAGAACAACGCGGCATACCATGTATCGCCGTCTCGCAGAACATACACGCCATCACAGACAGAAGGCGCATACTGGTATAGCTCAATGTCAGTCTGGCTGACAGTGCTTTTATAGCCAATGCCTCCGTCAGATTTCAGGTAGGAAATGTGTTCGCCAGCCATATCGGCGGTGATTTTAGGGGGCAGACCATACTTCTCAAGCACCTCCGGAAGTTTGACGGCCTCGTAAAATTTGCCGTTGTACTCAAGTGCGGCAATGTTCTGCGCGGGGTCTTGGGTGTCAGGGCCGCCCTTATGGTGAAGCACAGGGATGGCGATAATCACCGCCAGACACAGGCAGGCTGCAACAGCTCCCCATTTGACCCACTTGCGCGTCGGCTTCGCATTGGCGCGGACTTTGTTGGTCTCCTCGATAATATCATCGTTCAGCATATTCAAAGCGTCGCTGATCTGCTCTTTCTTCATAGTTCATAGCCCTCCTTTTCCAAATATTTTTTTAGTCCCTGCCTTGTTCGGTAGAGCATACTCTTGACCTTTGGCTCGCTTACGCCGTAGTAGTCTGCGACTTCTCGGATAGAATCCGCAAAGTAGTATCTGCCGACAAATGTGTTTCGTGCTTCTGCTGGGAGCGTGTAGAGATAGGTATTGATTGCTTCCGCAAGCAGTTTCAATTCTACGCTCTGCTCCGTGGTTTCGCTGCCGGAAATACAATCCTCCAGCTCGGAAAGAGAGACTGCATATTCCGAGTGCTTCCGTTTATCCCTGTTGCGTGTGCGGAACGCATCAATGGATAGTTGCCGTGTGATTTTTCCTAAATAGGTAGAGAGAACACCGGGCTTGTGCGTCGGCATGGAGTTCCACGCCTTTAAGTAGGTGTCGTTGACGGTTTCCTTGCTGTCCTCCCAGTCGGAGAGGATATTGTAGGCGATCTTTGAAAGATACCGCCCGTATTTCCGCTCCGTTTCGCTGATGGCTTTCTCGTCTCTTTTCCAGTATAAGGCAACAATCATCTCGTCCTGCATAGGCGAACCTCCTTTCTCATCTGCTGTCAGATGCTTTCACCATATAACCCGACAAAAATCGGGTTTGGTTTCACGATTTTCAAAATTTCCTCAAAAAAATTATAGCAGATTTTTGTGAATGCTTCTACCCATGCCGTTTACGCTGTTTTTCTTCGCTGCTTCAGTAGCGGTACATCGGCGCGTTATCCTCCGTATCGGCAGGTTCCTCCATCAGAGATTTGAACGCATCGGGGTCTTCACGCCATTCCTCTCGCGGCAGCGGATTTGATTGCAGCAGGGCGTACAGGTGCTCTGCCAGCTCTGTTTTGCCCTGCTCGATGGCGGTCTGGATAAGGTATAGGTGTTGCTATGCAGAGTTTTCTGCTTTCATTCGTACCGCTGTGTCTATACCTGCCCAGCCGGCCCCTCCGGCGGCAGCCAGCGTTTGCCTCCCAGCCGTATCAGATACAGCAGGCCCCGGACGCACAGCTCCGCGCACATGGCCGCCCACACGCCGGGCAGTCCCCACCGGGGCGCGGCCAGCCACGCCAGTGGCAGGCGGATGCCCCACATGGTGCCCAGATTGAACAGCGTGGGCACCAGTGTACTGCCTGCACCCTGAAATACGCCGCCGGCCACGATGGACGCGCCGTACATAGCCTCGGCAAAGGCCTCAATACGCAGGACGCGGGTGCCCAGGGCGATGATGTCGCTGTCCGGCGTCAGTATCGCCATCATCTGCGGGGCGAAGGCGTACAGCAGCCCGCCGGTGACGACCATGACAACGATACCCAGCAGTACCGTGACCCAGCCCAGGCGTCTGGCCATGCGGCGGCGTCCCGCTCCCACGCTCTGCCCCACCAGCATGGCCGCGGCACTCTGGATGCCGTAGGCGGGCATATAGCACAGGCTTTCCGCCGTGACAGCAAAGGAGTTTGCAGCGATAGCCACGGTGCCCAGGGGCGCCACGATGGCGGTGGACACGATCTGCGCGGTGGACAGTATCACCTTCTCCGATGCCACTGGCGCCGCGATGCGGAGCACCATGCGCAGCTGTGTGCGGTCAAGGTGCAGACGCTCACCCTTCTCCAACCGCAGCGCCGGGCTGCGGCGCAGGACGAAATACAGCAGGTACAACCCCACCGCCAGCTCCGCAAGGCCAGTGCCCAGGGCGGCGCCCGCCGTGCCCAGTCCCGCGCCGGGCAGGGATAGTGCGCCCAGCCGGATGGTACCGGTGGGGAAAATAAGCAGGGTGTTGAACACCACATCCAGCGCACACATGAGCACCATGCAGACACCGGGCGTGCGCATATTGCCGGTGGCCTGCAGCTGTCCCGCTGCCACGTTGTCCAGCTGGAGGGCGGGCAGGAACAGACTGTACACCAGGAAGTAGGCAGAGGCATCCCGCCAGATCTCCTGCTCCGCCCGCAGCAGCCGGGGCAGCGGCGCAGACAGTGCCGCCGCCAGCGCCGCCATGACCACGCTGAAGGCCAGGCACAGCACCAGCGCCTGCTTGAGGATGTTGCGCGCCTCGGCCAGGCGGCCGCCGCCCACCCGCTGCGCCGTCAGCACGTTGAAGCCCATAGCTGCCGCGTAGGACAGCCCTCCGAACAGCCAGGTGGTGGAGGCCACCAGCCCCACTGCCGCCGACTGGGACGCGCCCAGGCGGCCCACCATGGCCGCGTCGATATATTGCATGATAATAGTGGCCAGCTGTGCCATGATGGCCGGCCAGCTGAGCTGCAGCGTCAGGCTGATCTGCTGCCGGGTGGACAGCGTCGCGCCGCTGCGCAGCAAAGCCAGATGATCCGTTTTCAAGGGTTTCCCTCCATAGAACAAGATTATTCACTGTACCATCGATTGACAAGGACAAACAAGTCCTTGTCAATCGATGGTACCACGGACGCGCGCTTTTCGCAACCCCGGCGTGGCGGAGCACCGTGATATACAGCATATAAATGTGCGGGTACAGTCCGTTGTCCGGGCGTCCAATATCTCGGCAATACGGTCCAGCCGGTACAGCAGCGTGTTCCGGTGGATAAACAGCGCCTTGGAGGTCTTTACGGAGTTCTGACAGTTGTTGAAATAGGTTTCCAGCGTGTACAGCAGCTGGGTATTGTGTTCCTCGTTGATGCCGTAAACATATTTGCTGACGGCTTCACTGATCTCGGATAGGGAGGTGTGGTAGGGAATACGCATCAGCGGGAAGTGCAGCTCATTCTGTTTCAAAAGCTCCCGCAGCGTCATAAGTACGCCTCCCTTCGGCAAAACACCAAAACACCCCCTATTTTGATGATACCATTATACCCCATAAGTGTAAACCGCCTTTTGTGCAGACGCACAAAAAACCGGGCGCGAATTTGTGCCGTGCGGCGGGCATGGCCGAGGAAATCGTGCTACCCTATAGGTGAAAATACTTCAGACCGCAAAAGAGGGAGCACATGAAAATTACTGTTCTGACCTGGTGCGTCAGCTTTTTACCTATACTGCTGCTGATTATGCTGCTGGCGGTTTTCCGCGTATCTACCGCCCGCGCCGCAGGTGTGACACTGCTGCTGACCGTACTGTCCGCCTTATTTCACCTTTGCGACCTTCCGCACTTTTTCAAAGGAGGACGCCGCCACATGGTGATATTCGTTCACAATGACCATCCCGTATTCCTCTGCAAAGGATTGGCACCGCCTCCCAATAGAGAGTGCAGCTGCTCTATCAGGGTGTATTCCTTTCCCTTATACGGGATACTTTGCCCATATAGCACCCCTTCGTTAGATGCAGCTTTTGCTGAACGGATTGTTATATTTGCGCCGCAGTTGTTCTTAAGCGGCATACCTGACATTTCAAGCAAAAGCAACCCTGTCATTTAAACGGGGCATTTGGCGGTGCTTCAGGCGAGGATGGCGTTGAGCAGAATACAGGAGGCTTTGGCTGGGGCAGGAACGCAGCACATACGGCTAAATCGTTTTGAGAAGGAAAAGAGCCAATTGGTGTCAGGGGCAGTGCCAACGTCCGGCTGGCTTTATGTACATCGGAGCCCTTGCTTTTTGGCAAAATGCAGACTATACTAAGGGCGAAAAGCTGAAACGCACCTGTGGAGAGGAGGCAGCATAGATGAGGGAGATGTGTCAGACTTTCGGCATAACAGCGCTCGGCGAGACCGTGGAAAGCTGGACACTGGAAAATGAGTTTCTGACAGCGGAGGTGCTTACCTACGGCGCAACGCTGCGGCGGCTGGTATTCGGCGGTGTGGATGTGGTGCTGGGCTATGACACCCTGTCGGAGTATGAGCGAAACGACGGCTATGTCGGCGCGACAGTGGGCCGGGTGTGCAACCGAATCGGCGGGGCGTCCTTCGGACTGAACGGCAAGACGTACCCACTGGCGAAAAACGACGGAGAGAACCACCTCCACGGGGGCGCGCGGGGCTTTGACAAGCGTGTCTGGGCGGCGGAGCCGCTGGCGGACGGTCTGCGGCTGCGCCGTTTGTCGCCTGACGGGGAGGAGGGGTATCCCGGAACGTTGGCGGTGTCGGTGACGTATCGGCTGGCCGGCGCGGCGCTGCGGATAGAGTACGAGGCTGAGAGTGACGCCGACACCCTGTGCAGCCTGACCAACCACAGCTATTTCAACCTGAACGGCGGCGGTACGGCTATGGCGCATACGCTGGCACTGGCGGCGGAGAGGTATCTGGAGACGTCTCCCGGCTGCCTGCCCACGGGGCGGGCACTGCCGGTGGCGGGGACGCCCTTTGACTTCCACGCGGCTAAGGCTGTCGGCCGGGACATCGATACGGCGGCGGAGCAGCTGCGGCTGGTGAACGGCTATGACCACCATTTCTGCGTGGACGGGGCCGGTCTGCGCCGTGCGGCGGTGCTGCGGGGCGACAGCAGCGGCATCGCCATGACGATGGACACCACCTCTCCCGGTGTGCAGCTGTATACGGCCAACTGGCTGTCCCGGCGCGGCGGAAAGAATGGGGCGGTATATGAGCCCCGCTGCGCCGTGTGTCTTGAGCCGCAGTTCCCGCCGGACGCGGTACATCACCCGGACTTTCCCCAGCCGCTGCTGCGGCGGGGCGAAGTATACCGGCACTGCACGGTATACTCCTTTTCAAAATAACAACACATCCCCCGCGCAGTGTATCTGCGCGGGGGATGTGTTGTTATTATTGCGCTCAGCCCATGACCACGCGTACCCGCACCTCTGTACCGGGTGCGGCCGGGGGAAGCACATTTCCGGTGACCGGCGTTCCGTTCACGGTGAGGGAGACGATGCCTTTTTCTGCATGATGGGGATTCTCTACAGTGATGCGGTAGACTGCACCGCGGTAGCGGCGCTTGACGGTATAGCCTGCCCATCCCGCGGGAATGCAGGGGGCGACAGCAAGACCGTCCAGCGTGGGCTGCACGCCGAGAATGGCCTGCGAGATGCTGACGAACGTCCAGGCTGCCGTGCCGGTGAGCCAGCTGTTCTTGCCTTCGCCGAAGGTGGGCGCGTCCAGAATGGTCCAGTCGCCCGTCTCGCGGAGGTAGGCGTCCGTTCCGGCAATGAGCCACAGCGGGTCGTCGTTAAAGCCGCTGCCCACAGCCAGGTTGCCCTTCTTGGTCAGGGGCTGGTACTGGTTCCAGATGTTTACCATGCGGTCCAGCTTCTCATCGCCGGAGGACACCTGATAGCCGTCCAGCAGCCGGCTCCAATGGTCCCACAGGGCGGCAAGCGCCCGCTCAAAGGCTGCGTCGGAGTTGTAGCGCTCCATCATGGCGTGGGCCTTTTCACGCGCGATGAATTTTCAGCGCGCCCCGGTGTTCTCTGTGCTCATATCCGGATGTCCCCGTCAGCGGCCTGCGCCTGCCGTAGCAGCGGCGCGCAGGCATCCAGAAATTTCCGTACCTGCTGCGGGCACCGCCCGATATACAGCCGCGGCTCCATCAGTTGCTCCAGCTCCGACCGGCTCAGTCCGAAGACCGGATCACCTGCCAGCCGGTCCAGCAGGTCGCAGGGCAGACCTTCCTTCATGCGCTTTGTTGCTGCCATAGAGTGTCTCCGAATGATCTCGTGTAGCTGCTGCCGGTCGCCGCCCCGCTTCACCGCCTCCATCATCAGGTCCTCCGTGGCCAGGAACGGCAGATATTCCCGCAGGGTGCGATTTACGATCGCCTCGTTGACGTGCAGACCCGCCGTCACGTTCTGGCACAGCCGCAGTACTGCGTCGACGCACAAAAAGCCCTCCGGCATGGCGATGCGCCGGTTGGCAGAGTCGTCCAGCGTTCGCTCCAGCCACTGGACGGAAGCGGTCATAGGCGCGTTCATAGCGTCGGCTATCATATAGCGGCTGAGAGAGCAGATGCGTTCACACCGCATGGGATTGCGCTTATAGGCCATGGCGGACGAGCCGATCTGATCCGCCTCGAAGGGTTCCTCCAACTGCCGGTCATGCTGCAGAAGGCGGATATCGTTAGCCATGCGATAGGCGCTCTGGGCGATGCCGCTGAGACAGCCGAGGATGCGGCTGTCCGTCTTCCGGGGATAGGTCTGTCCGCATACCGGGAAGCAGGCGGAAAAGCCGAACTCCGCCGCGATGCGGCGGTTCATCTCGTCGATCTTTGCCTCATCGCCGTCAAACAGGTCCATGAAGCTGGCCTCTGTGCCCGTGGTGCCCCGGCAGCCCAAGAACCGCAGTGCGGACAGTACATGGTCCAGCTCCTCCACGTCAGCGAGAAAGTCCTGCATCCACAGGACAGCGCGTTTGCCCACGGTCACGGGCTGTGCCGGCTGGTAGTGTGTATAGCCCAGGGCGGGCGTGTCGGCATATTTTTTCGCGAAGGCTGCCAGGTTGTTCAGCACAGTCAGCAGCTGTGCGCGCAGATAGACAAGGCCATCCCGGTACAGGATCAGGTCGGCGTTGTCGGTCACATAGCAGCTGGTGGCCCCCAGATGGAGGATCCCCGCCGCCGACGGCGCCGCCTTGCCGTAGGCGTATATGTGTGCCATCACATCGTGGCGTACCTCTCGCTCCCGTTGGACGGCCGCATCATAGTCGATGTCGGTGATATGCGCCTCCAGCTCGGCGACCTGCGCTTCGGTGATGGGCAGACCTAACTGGCACTGGGCACGGGCCAGCGCTGTCCACAGCCGCCGCCAGGTCTGATAGCGGCTGTCGTCGGAAAACAGGTGCAGCATATAGTCCGAGGCATAGCGGGATGCCAGCGGGGAGCTGTACATATCGTGAGACATAACGATCCTCCTTGTTTATCGGATGATCAGGCTCTCTCGCTCGGCGCCCACGGAGACATACCCGATATGGCAGCCGATGGCCTGCTCCACATACTCCACATAGTCTCGCGCCGCCTGGGGCATATCCGCCCATGTACGCACACCGGAGATATCGCAGCCCCAGCCCGGCAGGTATTCCACAACGGGCTTTGCTTTTTCCAGCACGGCAGGGAAGGGGAATTCGTGGGTGATCTCGCCGTCGATCTCATAGGCGGCGCAGACCGGGACCTCGTTCATGTAGCTGAGGATATCCAGCTTGGTCAGCGCGATATTCGTCGCGCCCTGTACCTCCACGCCATAGCGTGTGGCCACCAGGTCGATGGGGCCTACCCGGCGGGGGCGGCCCGTCTTGGCGCCATACTCCGCGCCGGCCTCCCGCAGCTTTTCCGCGTCGGCACCGAACCACTCGCAGGTGAACGGCCCCTCGCCCACGCAGGAGGAATACGCCTTCACCACGCCCACCACTTCATCGATCTTTGCGGTGGGCAGCCCCGCGCCGATAGGCGCGTAAGCGGCGATGGTGTTGGAGGAGGTGGTATAGGGATAGATACCGTAGTCCAGGTCGCGCAGCGCGCCAAGCTGTCCCTCGAACAGAATGGCCTTGCCCTCTGCCTGCGCCTGCCGCAGATACCGCCCGGTGTCCGCTACATAGGGCCGGACCTGCGCGGCATACGTCTCCAGCCACGCGGTCATCTCCGCCATGGTATAGCCCTTGGCACCATAGACCTTCTGCAATATCAGATTTTTCCACTCCAGCAGGTCCTGCAAGTGCGCCATCAGGCGATCGGGATACAGCAGTTCACCGGCCTGAATGGTCTTTTTCTGGTACTTATCGGAGTAGAACGGCGCGATGCCCTGCTTGGTGGAGCCGTACATCTTGTCCTTCAGGCGGGCCTCCTCCAGCGCGTCCAACTCCCGGTGCCACGGCAGCAGCAGGGAGGCCCGGTGGCTGACCATCAGGTTTTCCGGGGAGATGCTGACGCCCGCCGCGCGGATCGTTTCCATCTCCGTCACCAGGTTTTCGCAGTCCAGCGCCACGCCGTTGCCCAGGATATTCATCACGCCGGGGCGGAACACGCCGGAGGGGAGCAGGTGCAGGGCGAATTTGCCCATATCGTTGATAACGGTGTGCCCGGCGTTGCCGACGCCCTGATACCGCACCACCACATCGTACTGCCCTGTCAGATAGTCCACCATGCGGCCTTTTCCCTCGTCGCCCCAGTTGATACCTACGATCGCGCAATTTGCCATGGCCGCTGCCTCCATTCCGTGTTATTTTCAAACGACGGTTCATTATACGCGCAGCAAGATAATAAGTAAAACATCGATTTAATATGTGGCGTATAAGTGAATTTAATAGCAAAGCGCACCCGGCACAACTGTATTGCGCCGGATCAAAAGCTGAAAAGCACACCCCATTGGGGTGTGCCTCAGTCTGTCGAGGAACCCAGATTGTACTCAGGAGCAGACTGGATCTCGAACATATATGAGCGAAAAAACAGCAAAGCGAAACGAGGACAACAGATTCCTCCATTTCCATGTGGCCAATTTTTTCAAGTTCATGGCAGCAAACTTAAGCTTCACCCAGTTCGTCACCTGAGCCAAGCCTCTGTATTGTGTATAACGCATCGCGTGTTTTTCCTTG